>Ga0111538_10005531_pt1 | contig 17233 bp, 18 predicted proteins | sample SoiMethybrSBSTD1_FD_79669 | JGI IMG/M metagenome (GOLD analysis project Ga0111538, IMG submission 79669) | Bulk soil microbial communities from a Populus tree surrounding site in Tennessee, USA - Soil MetaG P. TD hybrid SBSTD1 (version 2)... | ecosystem: Environmental > Terrestrial > Soil >...
GGGCTGGCGCTGGTCGGGCCGAGCGGGATCGGCAAGACAACCGTGTTGCGCATTGTCGCCGGCCTCGAGCCCGCCGATGCCGGCGAGGTGTGGATCGCCGGGCATCGTGCGACACACGAACGCAAGATCCTCGTGCCGCCGCACCAGCGCGGCATCGGGTTCGTGTTTCAGGACCTGGCGCTGTGGCCGCACATGACCGTGACCCAGAGCCTGGAGTTCGTGCTGAAGTCGGCGGCCCCGTCGATCGGCGGCCTCGACAAAGGGCTGACGATTCGCGACATGTTCCGGCTCGTCCGCCTCGAGGACCTCGGGGATCGGTACCCGCATCAGCTGTCGGGCGGAGAGCAGCAACGGGCTGCGCTGGCGAGAGCGCTCGTGCACCGGCCCGCGCTGATGTTGCTCGACGAACCGCTGACCGGTCTCGACGACGACCTGCGGCGGGAGCTGCGAACCATGCTGAACGAACTTCGCGCGGCGTTAGGCTTTGCGATGGTCTTCGTCACCCACGATCGCGCCGAAGCGACCGCGGTGTCCGACCGCATCGTCCGCCTCGGTTGAGCGCTAGTTCAGACGGAGCAGCTCTGCCACGTCGACCGCCGCCGCACGACGAGCGGGACCAAGCGAGCCGGCCAAGGTCAGCGCGATCGCGCCGGTGGTCAGGACGCCGATCGTTTAGAGTTGGAATGGCGCCGTCGCGCCAGGACGTGCGACGCAGCCTTGATGAGGATCTGAAATGAAACAACCGAGTGGCGTGACAAACATCGCCAGTGCGGTCGCGCTCGTCGCCACCTTCGCCTGTGGTGGCTCAGAGCGCAGCGCGCAGGAGGGAGCGACTCCCGCGTCAGTCGCGCGATCATCGAGCGGGCAGATCAACGGCGCCGGGGCAACCTTTCCGTACCCGATTTATTCGAAGTGGTTCGAGGAGTACCGGAAGGTGCATCCGGACGTGCAGATCAACTATCAGTCGATCGGCTCGGGCGGCGGCATCCGCCAGATCACGAACCAGACCGTGGCATTCGGCGCCACGGATGGGCCGATGACCGACGAGCAGCTCAAGGCCGCACCGGGGCCGATTCTGCATCTGCCAACCGTCCTCGGCGCCGACGTGCCTGTGTACAACGTCCCCGGCGTCGCGGCCGACTTGAAGTTCACCGGGCCGCTTCTGGCCGATATCTTCCTCGGCAAGATCAAGAAGTGGAACGATCCAGCAATTGCCAGGTTGAATGCCGGCGTCTCGCTGCCGAACACCGAGATTGCGGTTGTCCACCGAGCCGACGGGTCCGGGACGACCTACATCTGGGTGGACTACCTGTCGAAAGTCTCGCCCGAGTGGAAGAGCAAAGTTGGCGTGTCGACATCGGTCAACTGGCCGGTCGGCGTCGGCGGCAAAGGGAACGAGGGCGTGTCAGGTGTGGTGCAGCAGACGCCTGGCGCGATCGGCTACGTCGAGCTGATTTACGCGCTGCAGAACAAAATCGCTTTTGGAGTGGTTCAGAACAAGGCGGGCGAGTTCGTCAAGGCGTCCGAGGCTTCGGTGACCGCGGCCGCCGCCGCGGCGGCGGAGCAGATGCCAGACGATTTTCGCGTGTCGATCACCGACGCGGCCGGTCCGGGTGCCTACCCGATCTCGTCGTTTACCTGGATGCTGTTCTACGAGGATCCGAAGGACAAACGCGAGGCAAAGATCCTCGTCGACTTCATGAAATGGGCGTTGACCGATGGACAGAAATTCGCCGGGCAACTGGGCTATGCGCCCTTGCCCGAGAGCGTGGTTCGGCGTGAATTGACCGCCCTGGAGAGAATAAAGACCTGATCTGTTCTTGCCGACTATCTGGCGACTGGCTGCTCCTTGAGGCTGCGAGGACCGGGCATCCCTTGACGGCGGTGCACCGCTGCACCGCCGTCCACTTCTAGGCGCCCCTCACGCGCAGCAGGTCGGACCGCAGCAGCTCTTGGCCTCGGGCTTGGTCGCGCGCACGAAGGCGCTCGCGAACCGGTCTTCGACCTGGGGCGCCAGCTGGTCGACATCCACGCCGGTTTCGGTGAGGAACGCCCGCGCATCGTCAATCTTGTAGATGCGCCACGGCTCGACTTCGACATTGGCGAAGCCGGCGGCTTTCAGCTTGGCCGCGTACTCCTGTTCCTCGAGCGCGCCGGCGATGCAGCCGACCCAGAGCTCCATGCTGCGGCGGATGTCGGCCGGGACGTCGCCACGGACGACGACGTCGGAGACGGCGAAGCGGCCGCCGGGCTTGAGGACCCGGAAGGCCTCGCGCAGCACCGCATCCTTGTCGCTCGACAGGTTGATGACGCAGTTCGAGATGATGACGTCGACCGAGTTGTCGGGCAGCGGGATGTTCTCGATCGTGCCTTTCAGGAACTCGACGTTGGTCGCCCCGGCCTTCCGCTGATTTTCCCGCGCCAGGGCCAGCATCTCGTCGGTCATGTCCAGCCCGTAGGCCTTGCCGGTGGGGCCGACTCGCTTTGCCGACAGGAGCACGTCGATGCCGCCGCCGGATCCGAGGTCGAGCACGGTTTGTCCTGGTTCGAGCGCCAGCAGGGCAGTCGGGTTGCCGCAGCCCAGGGATGCGGTCACCGCGTCGGCCGGCAGGCCGCTGGTTTCAGCGTCCGAGTAGAGGTTGGAGGTGATTGGGTCGCCGCAGCCGCACGCCGCCGGGCCGCAGCAGCCGGTATTGCCCGAAGCCTTGGTGACGGAGGTGGCGATCGCGCCGTATTTCTCGCGAACCGCCTGCTGAATGTCTGACATTGTGCCTCTCTCCTTTGTATTGTATCCGCGAAGGCGGATATAAGAAGCTACCCGCTTGTGATATATTTGTCAAGACGCATATATGAGCAAACAACTGGTTGAAATGGAGAGCCTCTTCAAAGCGCTCGCGGACGCGACGCGGCTGCGTATTCTCGGGCTGCTTTTGGCCGGCGAAGTCTGCGTCTGCGACATCCACGAGAGCCTGAAAATTCCGCAGTCGAAGGCCTCGCGTCACCTGGCCTACCTGCGACGGTCAGGCCTGGTGGAGACGCGGCGGGAGGGACTGTGGATCCACTATCGCCTGGGGACGTTCGCCGACCCCGTGATGGCGGCGATCGGTGATGCCGTTCGCCATGCGCTGACGCACGTCGACACGGTGCATCGTGACGGCGACCGTCTCAAGAAGCGGACCGGCTGCTGCGTGCCGAGCCCCCGCGAGCTCGGTCGCGTGTCGTGCTGTGGGCCGGCAGCAGCGACGGCCGTGAACGCCAGGAGCTGAGATGCGACGGTGATGCGCAAGACGCTGTAGACCGAAGCAGCCGAATGCCTGTACGAATCGGAATCAACCGCATGGTCGAGCTCGCGGAGAAGGTTGGAGCGGCGATATGACCGCGCCAGCGCGCAGCATGGCGGAGGTCGCACCGACGATCAGCATTCGCAATTACGCGATCGTCACGGCGGCGTATTGGGCGTTCACGCTGACCGATGGAGCGCTGCGGATGCTCGTGCTGCTGCATTTCAACCAGCTCGGCTACACGCCCGTCCAACTCGCGTTCCTGTTTCTCCTCTACGAGTTCTTCGGCATCGTCACCAACCTGGTCGGCGGCTGGGTGGCATCGCGGACCGGGCTGCGCTTCACCCTCGTGCTCGGTCTGCTGCTTCAGGTCGTGGCGCTGGGGCTGCTCGCGCTCTTGAACCGCGGCTGGACCATGGCGGCTTCGGTGGCGTACGTCATGGGTTGCCAGGCGCTGTCAGGCATCGCCAAAGATCTCACAAAGATGAGCGCGAAGAGTGCCGTCAAAGTCCTGGTCCCGACGGGCGACGAGTCCGGTCTCTTCAAGTGGGTCGCGGTGCTGACTGGCTCGAAGAATGCGCTGAAAGGTGCAGGGTTTTTCGTCGGCGGCGCGCTTCTGTCGATGCTGGGATTCCGCGGTGCGCTGGTTGCGATGGCGAGCGGCGTTCTCGTGGTGCTCCTGCTCGTTCTGGGCTTCCTGCCCGCGTCGATCGGCCAGGCGAAGAAGAAAGCGGCGTTCTCCGGAATCCTGTCGAACTCGCCCGGCATCAACCGCCTGTCGCTCGCGCGGCTGGCGCTGTTTGCCGCGCGCGACGTGTGGTTCGTGGTGAGCGTGCCGATCTTCCTCGCCAGCGTCCTGGGCTGGTCCTTTACCCAGGTTGGGGGCTTCATGGCGCTCTGGGTGATCGCCTACGGCGCGGTCCAGAGCGCCTCGCCGGTCTTGCTCGCCCGAGTCACGCGAGGGCAGGCGCCCGGTCCGGCATTCGCGAGTACCCTGGCCCTCACGCTCGCCGCCGTGACGGCGCTCATTCCGATCGGCTTACGCCTGAATGTCTCACCGGCGACGGCGATGCTGGGCGGCCTGGTGCTCTTCGGGATCGTGTTTGCGCTGAATTCCTCGGTCCACTCCTATCTCGTGCTGGCGTATTCGGAGGCCGACCGCGTGTCGCTGAGCGTGGGGTTTTACTACATGGCGAATGCGTGCGGGCGGTTGCTCGGCACGCTCCTGTCCGGCGTCCTGTATCAGTGGGCTGGTGTGACGGCGTCTCTTTGGGGCGCCGTTGTCCTCGCCGCAGCCGCCGGCATTGCGGCGATGTTCCTGCCGCCCGTCAGTGCCGCGGCGGTGTCATGGGCCGGCGCAAAGGGCGATGACTAAAGGAGTGGAGCATGACCATCCTCAGCGTCGTTGCGCTCCTGGCGGTGGTTGGGATCGTGGTCGTGCTGTGGCGTTCGAAGCGGCCGCCGCCACCCCCGCCGGTGTCTTGACCCGCGGACTTCGTCGTCAAGGAGCACCCGTTGCCTGAATTGCCTATCGCATGTACGTTGCGGCCCGGCGAACTCAAGGATTTCTTTCAGGGCTCGTCGCATCGGAATGACCCCGCTGTCAGCATTCGGCGTGTTCGCCGCACGGTGCGGAGGCGATCAATGGGTTGACGGCTGTTTGCCGTCAGCGCGCCGCGCCGACGAGTGTCGATCCTGGCGGGAAAGGTTCATTGAGCGCGATTCTCCTGCGCGACGAGCTTCACGGACGACGAGAGCGCGATGGCGTCGTGGAGCGTGCGATAGAGCGGGCAGCGCATCGCGTACACACCGTGGACCCGCTCGACGGTCGGGCGTACCTCCTCCGGCGCAGTCAGGCGCATCGCGACATGAATGCGTCGAATGACGAGGACGCCATCGTCGGTCTCCACCTCGCCGGTGACGTCTGCCGTGAGCCGGCCGCCGCTGGCATCGATGTGACGCGCCTCCAGCGCGCCTCCAAAAGTGCCGAGCATTCAACCGGCGGTTGCCGCGATCACGTAATCGATCGTCGCGGCGTGAGGTTCGGTCAACGTCGCCGGATCGACCTTGTAGTGCTCGGCGATCGCGCCGTGCACACTGAAGGTCACCGGTTGCGGCTCGCCCGGAAGATAGGCGATCCGCAAAGGTCCCCGCCGCCGCTCGATCCGGATCCTCGATGTATAGGCGATGTCGGCCATCCCGCCTCCTGTGCTCGTCCCCACGTTACGCCGGTGGCCCGGGACGCCGCCAAAGGCGAAGTCCCGGGCTCTGCCACCGCTAAGGGTTGCCTTGTCCTGACAGCAGCGTCAACGTAAAGCTGACGGGCGGCGATTGCCGGTGCCGTTTGAACCGCAGCGTCACGTCTATGCCCTGGCCAGGCGTGAGGACACCGTTCGGCAAGAACACGCGACTGTAGGGATCGCCCGTGCTCGTGATGCCGCTGGCGTTCGTCATCTCAATCTCGAAGGAGAGACCGCGCGCGATCACGAGCAGGTGAGTATCGACGGGAGCCACGCCGTTGTTGGTGATCCGGTAGACGCGTCGTTCCTCACCTCCGCGTCCCTGATGCCCTTCACGCTCGCGGGCGTCTTCACCGTCATCGTCACGTCCATTACCGGCAATCAATGCGACGTCCAACCGGTCTGTGACGTCCAGGAACTCGAGTCCGGCATCGCGTCTGGACAGCGCGTCGTTATTGTCCTGTGGCAGGCCGCTCAATGGCCGACCGTCGACAGCAGGCCGACCGTCCATCTGGCCCGCGGCCACGAGGTCCGGGCGATAGACCGAGTAGAGGAAGTCCGGCGGGCTCAGCTGGAACATCCGCGTTGGCGACGTCGGATCGTAGCGCACGAACGCGGGATCGTAGAGGCCGTTCTCGATGAAGTCAGTGAGATCGTCGACTTGATCCTCGGACAGGCCCAAACCGCGAGGCGACCCTGATCCGCGCGGGAAAGTGAAGCGGGTCGTCAACGTCCCTGCCGCCGCGGCTTCCGCGTCCTGCGGGACGCCGGCGTTGAAATACCGCACCACGTCCTTCACCGTCGTGAACGAGCCGTTGTGGAAGAAGAAGCGGGCGTCCTTGAGCTGCCGGAGCGTCAACACGCGGAACTTGAACGCGTCGCGGTCGCGGCCGGTGATCTCCTTACGCCCGTCGTCGCGGAAGTTGGGCTGATTCCTCCCCGCTCGATTCAGCGCCTGAAGCGGATGGTCGGCAAGCGCCAGATTGTAGAAGTTCTGCTCGACGAACTGGCCAACGCCGGCGACGTCGGGGTCGTTGACCTGTTTGTTGAGCATCGGGCCGCTGTGACACGAGTAGCATCCCGCGCCGCCGCTCCTCGCGGACGTAAAGAAGAGTCGGGCGCCACGGCGCTGGGACGGGGTCAGCGCGCCGTTGTCGCCGGCGAGGAAGCGGTCCCACGGCGTGTCGCGCGTCACCGTCGTTCGCAGGAAAGTCGCCGTCGCGCGGAAGACGGTGATGTCATTGATCAGCAGATCGAGGTTGCCGGCCGCGTCGGCTTGCTTCGCTTCTGCCGGAAACGCGTCCCGAAACAGCTTCCGATAGGTCGCGAACTTCTGCAGTTCGGCCGACTGGTCTTCCAGCATCCGGTGCGCGTCGAGCAGCAGGAGGGCGACGTTTTCCTGCGCCGGATGACCGAACGGGTTGAGGCCGCCGGGCGAGTCGTCGGGCTCGCCGGCAAACCCGCCCATGAGGAGGCGATTGTTGAAGGCAGCGCCGATCACGCCGGGTGCATTGCGCGCGACGCTGTCCAGAGCGTCGAGTCGACCGGTTCGCAGAAGCCGACCAGGATCCGGCAGCTTGCGACCGCGGGCTGGACTGCCCACTGCGAGCTCGTAGATGTCCGTGAGCGTGGGGAGCTCGTCCACCAGCGCATCACCGGGGAAGAGAGGCGTCTGCCGCCGGATCGGGAGGATGTCGGTCCGGGGCCGCCGGCGCGGGATGAAGTTCCCCGCGGCGTCCGTGTAGTGCCGTCCCTCACCGCCCGCGGCGAAGTTGAGCAGCGTGCCGGCCTTCGACGCCGCCTCGCCCATGTGACAGCTCGCGCAGGTCGCAGTCTGGGCGGTGGCTTCGACGCCGCCGAACTGCGGCCGAATTCGAACCATCCGGATTGGGTCGTGAAAGAGTTGTTTTCCAAGGTACCGCTTCGCCTCGGTAGTCTGGAAGAACGGGTCAGGGGTTCCGTCGGCAAGGCGTGGCTGCGGAAGGCCGGTATCGTGCGCCGGCACCATCAGCTTCTGGATGCCACGCACCTGCGTGTCGATGAACCGGCGCAACTGCGTCGGGCTGTTGCCCTGGGCGAAGGCGATGCCGCTCCCGACCAGGAGCAACGGCACGGCAAGAGCAGCGATGCGACCGCCGTGATGTGGGGATATCTGTTCGCGCGTCATAGCATGTGGCCTCCAGCATGAGTTGACGTGCGCTGGCGTCGTGCCTGCGCGTCGTCAGTTCGATGCCGGCGGCCGCGGCGCGTTACTTCAAGATGGGTCGACGCGCAGGTGCGATTGAGGGAACGAGTGGCCCAGCGCACGCCGGCCGCTGTCGCCGAGCGAGAACGCCAGCTGCGCCGCGCATGCGGCGAACACCAGGCCGATCATCGCCAGCGGCGCCTTGATGCCGGTCGCGGCGACCGCGGCGAGAACTGCTGCGACCGCGAGATGAGACACGAGGCGGCCGGAATTGGCCCGTCGCGCCGCCGAACTGGCGTCGATCGCGCTCATTGCCAGCATCATCAGCACCGCTCCGCCGGCGAAGAGGGCCGATTCGCCTGCCGACAGGACTTGCCGGGTCGCGGCCATGACGCCGCGCTGCACGCCGACGCCGGCGACGATGATTCCGAGGTAGAGCGGGAAGTGCGCGTAGCTCCAGGTGTGGAAGCGGATCGCCTCGCGCCGGTTGCGAACCGGCTGCTCGCTCGCCGCCGACGCGCCGTCGAAGTACCACCACCAGATCAGGAACAGGACGCCCATGCCGAGGATCGCCGACGCGGCGGCGTCGGCCGGCCAGCCCTCCTGGCTCTCCATCCCGCGCATCACCGCCACCACTGATTCGCCGAGCAGAATCAGCGTGAACAGGCCGAATCGTTCCGGCAGGTGCGCGGCATCGGGCGGCACGTCGACGCTGTGCCGCACGGCGATCCACGGCGTCCCCAGATCGATCGCGAAGGCGAGCGCCCAGATCCAGAAGCGCGCCGGCGCCGGCGTCAGCGCCGAAGCGAGCCAGAGCAGGGCAGCCGCGCCGTGCCCGACCACGTAGCGCAGCGTCAATGCCCGCGCGTCGCTGACGTGCCGTGCTCGGACGTATTGCGCGACGAGGACGAACCGGACCGCGGCGTAGGCAGCGGCGAACCCGGCAGACGATCGGCTGTCGAGCGCATCCTTCGCGTTGGCGGCCATCGCGGCCACCGCGAAGATCTGCACGAAGGTCAGCGCGCGCTGGACGAGATCGTCGGTGTCGAATCGCGTCGAGAAAACCGTGTGACCCGTCCAGGCCCACCAGATCAGGACGAAGAGCGGCGTGAAGCGCGCGAGCTCCACCAGCGAGTAGTCGTGGCGCAGCGGCTCAGCGACCTGGCCAACCGCGGCAACGAAGATCAGATCGAAGAAGAGCTCGAGCCAGGTGACCTTGCGGCCAGCTTCACCGGTTGAGCGGATCCGCAAGGGGACGACCAGGCGGCTCATCGCCCTGGATCGTCGGTGATGAATGCCATGCCGCTTGGATGACCAGGCGGCACGTCGGGTTTCGTCTAGCGGCGGTTTTGCGCGTCGAGAATCGCCTGCACGAGCTCCTCGGGTACCTCCGCCGGCACGGCGGCGTCGTCGCCGTCGAACGCCCGCTTCCCGAGCTTGACGGTCTCCTCGTAGCCGGCAAGATACTTCTGGCAATTCACGCACAGCTGCAGGTGGTATTCGAACGCCGCGCGTGTGTCGGCAGGCAGCTCACCCGACAGGTAGTCGCCCATGAAATCCGCGAACTCACGGCAGGTCACGACGTGGTCACCTCGCAGAAGATTTTGATGGCGCCGTTGGGGTTTTGCAAGCGCGCGAAGAGCTCGTCGTAGTGCTCCAGGCCGCGAACAGGATGCGTCAGCAGGCGCCGCAGCCAGCCCGGATACTCGGCCTCCGCCTGCGACATGTCGCGGACCCCGGTTTCGAAGTTCTCGCGGCTGGCGTTCACGCTCCCGACCATCACCTTGTTGCCCAGCACGAACTCCAGGTTGATGCGGTCCGCCGGCACGTCCAGCCTCTGGTTGCCGCCGGTGATGCTGGTGAGGATGAGGACTCCGTTCCGGGCCAGGACCTGCATGCTCTCGAACACCACCGCCGACGAGCCGGTGCCCTCGAAGATCAGATCGAACGCGCCGCGCTCGCGCGAGGCATCGAGGATCGGCTGCTCGGCGGTGTTGACGTAGCGCGCGCCGATCGCGTCGAGCAAGTCCGCGTTGAGGTACGGCCGTGGCGTCCGCCCGAAGGTCGTCACTTCGATGCCGCGCAGGCGGAGCACCAGCGTCGCCAGCAGCCCCAGAGTGCCCGAACCCATGACCGCCGCCGTGCGCGGCCGCCACACTTTCATCCGTCGCTGGATCTCGAACGCCTGCGTGATCCCCTTCTGCGCCACGGTCATCGGCTCGAGCAGCACGCCGACCTCCCTGAGCCCCTGCGGGATCTTGACGACGAACTCCTCGTCTTCGACGTAGTGCTCCGTGAGGTAGCCGTGGCGCAGGTTGATGCCGCGCTCGAAGTACTCGGTGTCGGTCGTCATGTCCTGCAGGCCGATGGTGTCGTAGATGCTCTTACCCGGACGGCGCACGGTGGCGACGACGAAGTCTCCCGGCCGGATGAACGACACGTTCGGCCCGACCTCTTCCACCTGGCCAAACCCTTCGTGGCCGATGACGAGGAAGCCGTAGCCGCTCGGCGCCGCGCCGTACTCGGCGGCGTTGATCTCCTTGTCGGTGCCGTCGACGCCGACGCGCAGCACCTTCACCAGGACGCCGCGCCCGCCCGGGATGTCAGACAGCGACGGTTTGGCGAGATCCGCGAGGTGCACGCTGTTGGGCCGCCCCGGGACGACTGCGATCGCTTTCATCGATCTCTCCGCTCTGCTGAAGAAGTTTGGCGACCAGCGCGGTCCAGCCGGTCTGGTGGCTGGCGCCGACCGCGGCACCGGTGTCGCCGTTGAAGTACTCGTGAAATGGAATCAGGTCGTGCCAGCCCGGATCGGTCTGGAACAGCTCGTTGCCGCCGAATACCGGTCGCCGCCCGTGCGCGTCGTCGAGGAAGATCCGCGTCAGGCGCCGTGAGATCTCCGTCGCCACTTCCGCCAGCGTCAGCATCCGTCCGGAGCCGGTGGGGCACTCGACCGTGTAGCCGTCGCCGAAGTAGTGGTGAAACTTCTGCAGCGCTTCCACCAGCAGGAAGTTGATCGGGAACCAGATCGGCCCGCGCCAGTTCGAGTTGCCGCCGAAGAGCCCGGTCGTCGACTCGCCCGGCTCGTAGTCAACGCGATATTCCTGTCCGTCGATGCGCAGGACGTACGGCTCGTCCTTGTGCACGCGCGAGATCGAGCGGATGCCGTACGGTGACAGGAACTCCTTCTCGTCCAGCATCACCCGCAGAATGCGCCGCAGCTGGTCGCCGTCGACGATCGCGAGCAGCCGGCGGTCACGGCGGCCTGGCGTCTGCATGCAGGCGACGTCCTTCGTCAGATCGGGCCGGTGCTCGACGAACCAGTCGAGGCGCCGCCGGAACCCGTCGTGCCGCTCCAGCATCTCGGGCTCGAGCGTCTGCACCGCGAGCAGCGGGATGAGACCGACGAGCGATCGCACCTTCAGCGGCTTGCGGCTGTCGTCGGGCAGGTGCAGCACATCGTAGAAGAACCCATCCTCGTCGTCCCACAGGTCGTGGCCGGCGCCGCCGTGCGCCGTGCCGCCGCCGATCGCGTGCGCGATGTTGAGGAAGTGCTCCCAGAACTTGCTGGCGACGTCTTCGTAGGCCGGGTTGTGACGCCCCAGCTCCAGCGCGATGGCGAGCATGTTGAGCGAATACATCGCCATCCAGCTCGTGCCGTCCGACTGCTCCAGGTGACCGCCGGTCGGCAGCGGCGCGCTGCGATCGAAGACGCCGATGTTGTCGAGGCCAAGGAACCCGCCCTGGAAGACGTTCATCCCTTCGGCATCCTTGCGGTTCACCCACCAGGTGAAGTTGAGGAGCAGCTTGTGGAAAACGCGCTCGAGGAACTTCAGGTCGCCTTTGCCGCGGCGTTTCTCCTCGATCTTGTAGACGCGCCATGCCGACCAGGCGTGCACCGGCGGGTTGACGTCGCCGAACGCCCATTCGTAGGCCGGCAGCTGCCCGTTCGGGTGCATGTACCACTCGCGCAGGAGCAGCGTCAGCTGGTCTTTCGCGAACTCGGGATCGACGAGCGCGAGCGGCACGCAGTGAAACGCCAGGTCCCACGCCGCGTACCACGGGTATTCCCACTTGTCGGGCATCGAGATGACGTCGGAGTTGTAGAGATGCGTCCACTCACGGTTGCGGCCGCGCAGCCGATCGGCGGGCGGCCCTGGCTGCCCCGGATCGCCGTCGAGCCATTGTTTGACGACGTAGTGGTAGTACTGCTTCGACCAGAGCAGACCGGCGAACGCCTGCCGGGCGACGTTCTTCGCATCATCGGACAGCGTCGCCGGGATGATCGTGTCGTAGAACTCGTCGGCCTCGCGCATGCGGGCGTCGAACACGCCGTCGAAGGCCGCGCCAAATTCCGGCTCGCCGTGCTGGTTCAGGCGCAGCTGCAGCGTGCGCGACTCGCCGGCGGCGAGCGTCAGCGCGTAGTGCGCCGCCGCCTTGGTGCCGCGCCCGGCGGGGTTGACCGCGCCCTGCTCGCCGTCCACGACCAGGCGGTGGAACGCGTCCTTGACGTACGGCGACGCGTTCGCCGATCCAAAGAGGCGCTCGCTGTTGGTCTCGTTCTCGGTGAAGAGCAAAGGCGTAGTGTCCGGCTTTAGCCGGACCGTGTCGCAGTGCAGAAATCTCCGACCATATTTCGGATCGTCGAGCTCGACGCCGCTGGCGGCGCGCTTCAATGAGGGCTTCGACGGGTTCTCGTACCACGACCAGATGTTGCGGAACCACACGGTCGGCAGCACGTCGATCGACGCCGCCTCAGGGCCGCAGTTGGTGACGCGGATCCGGATCAGGATGTCTTCCGGATCTGCCTTCGCGTACTCGACCTCGACGTCGAAGTACCGGTTGCCGGCGAAGACGCCGGTGTCCGCCAGCTCGTACTCCGCCGCCTGCTTCCCGCGCCGGCGGTTCTCCTCCACGAGCTCGGCGTAAGGAAACGCCGCCTGGGGATACTTGTACAGGTAACGCATGTAGGAGTGCGTCGGCGTGCTGTCGGCGTAGAAGTAGTACTCCTTGACGTCTTCGCCGTGGTTGCCCTCGCTGCCGGTGAGGCCGAAGAGGCGCTCCTTGAGGATCGGGTCGCGGCGGTTCCAGAGCGCGACCGCGAAGCAGATGCGCTGGTGGCGATCGCAGATCCCGGCGAGGCCATCGTCGTTCCAGCGATACGCCCGCGACCGGGCGTGATCGTGCGGAAAGTAGTCCCACGCCGTGCCACCCGGGCTGTAGTCTTCGCGGACGCTGCCCCAGGCCCGCTCGCTCAGGTAGGGTCCCCATCGCTTCCAGTATCTGGTCCGGTCCCGGTCTTCCTGGAGCCGGACGTCTTCGCGCGTGATTTTCATAAGCAGTCGTTTCGATGCCGGTGAAACCCGCTGGTTTCGGCGTCATCCAAACGGCATGCACAACCTGACCAAAGCCGAGACCGCCGCGAGCTGGCTGCTGCAGCTGCTCGTGGCCGGCATCCTCCTGCAGACGTTGTTCTTCAAGTTCACCGCGGCCGAGGAGTCGGTCTATATCTTCTCGACCGTCGGACAGTTCGTGGGGGTCGCCGGCGTCGAGCCCTGGGGCCGGATCGGATCCGGTGTCGTCGAGCTCGTCGCGGCGATCCTGCTCCTGGTGCCGGCCACGGCCTCGCTCGGCGCCATCCTGGCCATGGGCGTCATGGCCGGCGCTATCGTCAGCCACCTTTTCATCCTCGGCATCGAGGTGAAGGGAGACGGCGGGCTGCTGTTCGGCCTGGCGCTGGCGGCCTTCGCCGGCAGCCTCATCGTGCTCGTCCTGCGGCGGACGCAGATTCCCGTGGTCGGCCGCCACTTCGAGCTGGCATGACTCCCGCGGCGATCATCCGGCGGCAGCTCGACGAGATCGCCGCGATCGTGATGGCGGCCGACGAGGTCGTCTACACCTCGCGACCGGTCACGGTGTCGGGGACGATCGGGGAGCACGTGCGCCACTGCCTCGATCACATCGCCGCGCTCGTCGCCGCCAGCCCGTCGCAGGCGATGTCGTACGACCGCCGCGAGCGCGGTACCGCGGTTGAACGGGATCCGGCGGAGGCGCTCCGGCAGATCATGCGCCTTCAGGCGTCGATCGATCGGTGGGGCGTCCGGTCGATGGACGACCCGGTCTGCGTGACGTCGCTCGTCACGACGGCAGGGGAGTCGGTCACGGGGTGGTCGACCTTGGGCCGCGAGCTCGCCTTCGTCAACAGCCACACGATTCACCACCAGGCGCTCATTGCCGTCCTGCTCGAGCTCTCTGGAGTGCAGGTTCCCGATCACCTCGGCCTCGCGCCGTCGACGCCCAGGAGGGCGGTTTGATGTGCACCGTTTCAATCGTCGCGCACGCTGACGGGTTGCGCTTAGTGTCCAACCGCGACGAACGGCTCGATCGCGCCATCGCGCGCGCGCCCCGCGTCGTCGCGCTCGGGCCGCGGCTGGCGGCGATGCCCCAGGATCCAACCGGAGGCGGATCATGGATCGGCGTCAACGACGCCGGGCTGATGGCGGCGCTCCTCAACCGCTATGGGGCGCCGGTTCGCGATTGCGGCGCGCGGTGGACGAGCCGCGGCGTGCTCGTCCCCGCGGCGCTGGGTTGCGACTCGATGGAGACGGCGCTCGCCTCGTTGCAAAAGCTGGACGCAGCGCACTTTCAGCCGTTCCGCCTGGTGCTTACGAACGGGCACGCGATCGCGCTGGTTACGGGCGACACGCGCGAGGTGACCTGCGCCGCTTCCGCGCTCGAACGTCCAGTGATGTTCACCGCGTCGAGCCTCGGCGACTTTCTCGTGGACGCGCCGCGCCGGCGCCTCTTCGACTGGTTGATGACCGATCGCGCCGCGCGGTTGCGCGGGCAGGCGCTGTTCCACCGGCATCAATGGGCGGACAAGCGTGACATCAGCGTGGTGATGCAGCGCGCCGACGCCGCCACCGTGAGCCGCACGACGGTCGACGTGGGCTCGGGCGGCATCACGCTGGAGTACGAGTCGCTCCTGCCGTCGCTCCCGCCGCAGCGGTTCGAGTTGGCGGCGTGCTGACGTTCCTCGTCATCGCCCTTGGCACGCTCGTGTCGGAAGACGCGACGTGCATCGCCACCGGCCTCTTGATCCAGCGCGGGCACATCGGCATCTCCTCCGGCATCCTTGCGTGCCTGTCCGGCATCTACCTCGGCGATCTCGGCCTGTGGGCGCTCGGCCGGCTGTTCGGCGCCGCCGCGCTCAGGTGGCCGTGGGCGGCGCGCCGGCTGTCGCACCAGTCGGTCGCCGACGCGCGAGCCTGGCTCGATCGGCACGCGGCGGGCGCGATCGTCGGCAGCCGCTTCCTGCCCGGCACACGCTTCGCGCTGTATGTCGTCGCCGGGATGCTGCGGCTTCCCGGGCCCGTGTTCGCGATCTGGTCCCTGATTGCCGCCGTGCTGTGGACGCCGACGCTCGTCCTCCTGTCGGCAGCGCTCGGCGAGGCGTTCGTGGTGCGGGTGTCGCCGTTCATTGGCCATGCGTGGCCATCGCGCGTCGCCGCCGGTTTCGTCGCGCTGTTCGTGCTGCACCAGGCTCGCGCGCTGGCGCACGGCCGGGCGGTCCGCCGAATCACCGCGCGCCTGGCTCGCTGGTCGCGCTGGGAGTTCTGGCCGGCGTGGGTGTTCTATCTGCCCGTGACGATCTACATCGGCTGGCTGGCGCTGCGGCATCGCGGTCTCGCAACCGTGACCGCCGCCAACCCCGGCATGCCCGACGGCGGCATCGTGGGCGAGTCCAAGTACGACATCCTGCAGCAGCTGCCACCCGAATTCACCGTGCCCTCGCTGCTCGTCGAGCGCGCGAGCGCCGGCGATCGGCTACGCGAGCTGCGCGCGCAGGTCGAGGCGCACGGTTGGACGCTGCCGTTGATCCTCAAGCCGGACGTCGGGCAGCGCGGCGCCGGCGTGCGGCTCGCGGCGAACTGGGACGTGGTTCGCGACTATCTCGCGGCGGTCCGGGACCGGATCGTCGTCCAGCCCTTCCACGCGGGGCCGTTCGAGGCCGGCATCTTCTACTATCGAATGCCGGGCGCGGCGCACGGCCGCATCTTCTCGATCACCGACAAGCAGTTTCCGGTGCTCGTCGGCGACGGCGTGTCGACCATCGAAACGTTGATCTGGTGCCACCCGCGGTTCCGCCTGCAGGCGGCGACTTTCGTCGCGCGCCATCGCGCGGAGCTGACGCGCGTCCTGGACGCCGGAGAGCGCTTTCCGCTGGCGATTGCCGGCAATCATTGCCAGGGGACGCTGTTCAAGGATGGCGCGCACCTCCTGACCCCAGCGTTGGAGCAGCGGGTCGACGAGATCGCGCGGGCCTATCGCGGGTTCTACGTCGGCCGATTCGACGTCCGCTATACGAACGTTGAGGCCTTCAAGGCTGGCCGGGACCTGGCGATCGTCGAGCTGAACGGCGTCACCTCGGAGTCCACCAACATCTACGATCCCGACGGCACGCTGCTGAACGCGTACCGGCAGCTGTTCCGCCAGTGGGCGATCATCTTCGCCATCGGCGCCGCCAACCGACGCGCCGGCGCCAGTGTGAGCTCATTCCGACGCCTCGTCGCGCTCGCGCGTGGTCACCTCGCGGGGGTGGTCCCGCTGCCGATTTCGGATTGACCACTCGTAGGGTCCGCGTTCAGGCGGACCATCTCGGGTGCCGTCGTAGTGTCCGGCTTCAGCCGGACCGTCCGTGTCTCTCGCCTGTGAGTGCTGACGATCGATGCCACCACTATCAGGCTTGCTCGTAGGCGATTCCCAGCTCGCTCGCCAGCACCGCCAGGCGCGGGTCGGCAGTCCATAGTTTCAGGTGCCCGACGAGCGCAGATGCCAGCAGATGCACATCAATCCAACCCACTCCACGTCCGTGCAGCCGCCGCTCGCGGACGAACGTGACGACCTCTCCATGAGGAACAACCGGCGCCTGATGCATCTGCTCGTAGCCGATCAGCAGTTGCTTGCGGCCCCCGGGATCCCCGATGAGCAATTCGCCGTAGACGAAGATGTGGCCACTCACCTCGTCGAGGCTGAGGAGGCGATCAAGTTCAGTCGCATGGGGCGCCCGATTCGACAGGAACCGGATCCAGACAGAGGTGTCGACCAGGACAATCATGCATTCGAGCGTCTGGCCCACGAGGGCGGTTCACGGCGCCGGGGGACGGAGCGCGCACGCGGTTCGGAGCCGCGCAGCGCGCGCAGACGCTCGTAGGCACCGTGCCGGACCAGTGCCTCCAGACCCAGCCGGACCGCATCGGTATCTGTTCGTGCGCCCGACGCCGACTTGGCATCGCGCAGCAGATCCTCGTCGATGTGCAGCGTCTTTTTCATACAGCTGATTATGCCATAGGAGTATGGCCAGATGTGCTGGCTCATTCAGGCCGCGCGCCTGACATTTTCGGCGTGGAACGCGACGAAGGCAGCCGCGCCGGCGGCGCCGAAGTAGCGCTTGAGGATCCCGGCATCGACAGCCGCGAGGTCGACGACCATCAACGCATCGAGCGCGTCGCCGAACGCCCGGTCGA
>Ga0111538_10005533_pt1 | contig 17228 bp, 17 predicted proteins | sample SoiMethybrSBSTD1_FD_79669 | JGI IMG/M metagenome (GOLD analysis project Ga0111538, IMG submission 79669) | Bulk soil microbial communities from a Populus tree surrounding site in Tennessee, USA - Soil MetaG P. TD hybrid SBSTD1 (version 2)... | ecosystem: Environmental > Terrestrial > Soil >...
GCCGCGGGCGGCACGCTCGTCGCGACCTTCCCCGACGGCGGACAGCGCCGGCAGCGCCTCGTCGGCCGCATCGGGGCCGGCCGCGTCGACACCTCCTTCGTGGCCACCGAGCTCGACGCGGCGGGCCGCGACACCGGGCGCCTCTTCTTCGTGCCACTCGAGTGGATCACCGGGCACGGCCTGGCGCTCGCGCCCTTCGAGCAGGGCCCGGCGCCGGCCGGTCTCGACCAGCCGGTCACGCCGCGTTGCCTCGAGTGCCACACCGACGACGCGGCGGCGCTGGAGGACAGCTATCCGCGCAACGGTCTCGGCGCCGACGCGCTGGCGCGGCTGCGGCCGCTCGACTGCTCCACGTGCCACGGCGACACCGCTCGCCACGCCGAGCTCATGCTCGATCGCGCGCAGCCCGGCTCCGAGGGCAACATCGGGCTGGTGCGCCTGGGAGCGCTGCCGGCGGCCGAGCAGCGCGACCGTTGCGCGCGCTGCCACCTCGAGGGCGACGCGAACCTCGTGCTCGCGCCGCGGGAGGCCGGCGGCCTGCCCCTGGCGGCGACGCGCCCGACGCTCGTGCCGGCGCAGCCTGGCGATGACTTCCGCTTCGTGGGCCAGCTCGAGCGCCTCGCGCTCTCGCCCTGCTTCCGCGGATCGCCCGAGATGACCTGCACGAGCTGCCATCTTCCGCACACCGCCGCGGCCGAGCAGGGCGTGGCCGCCTTCGACCAGGCCTGCCAGCGCTGCCACGCGGCGACCGACTGCTCGCGCCCGCCGTCGCTGTCCGTGGACGACGTGACCGGCGCGCCCGCTCGCAGCCCGGCCGGCTGCATCGACTGCCACGTGCGGCGCAGCCAGCCCTTCGACATCCCCGGGCTCGTGTCGGCCGACCACTTCGTGCGGCGCAGCATTCCACCACCCGCGACCGCGCCCTACCGCTCGGCGGCCGACCCGGGCGGCCCGCTCGCCGTGTTCGACGACGGCCGGCTTGCCGCCGCGCTCGCGAGCGACGGCGGTCGGCGCTGGTCGGCGGGCCTCGTCGCGCTCGGTCTGGCCAAGCAGCAGCGCATGGCCGAGGCCGCCGGCCTGCTCGCGCAGTTCCCTCCGCCCGGCCAGCCCGCAGCGCGGGCGGCGTCCGCGCCGGCCGGGCTGCCGCCGCTCGAGACGAACGCCGACTTCCACCACGTCCGCGGGCTGGTGCTCGAGGCGCAGGGCGACGGTGTGGCCGCCGAGGCCGCCTACGGCGACGCGCTGGCCTGCGACCCGGGGCATCCCGAGGCGCGACTCAATCGCGGCGCGCTGCGGCTGGCGCGCGGCGACGCGGCGGGCGCCGCGGAGGACGCGGCGCTGCTGGCCGGCGAGCACCCCGCCTCCGAGATGCCCTGGAACCTGCGCGCCCTCGTTGCGACCCGCGCCGGCGACGCCGGGGCCGCCGCCGCCGCGCTGACCCAGTCGGCGGCGCGCTGGCCTTCGAGCGCCGCGGTCTGGCAGCAGCTCGGAAGGCTGCGACTCGCGCTCGGCGACCCGGGCGCCCGCGCGGCCCTCGAGCGCGCAGCCGCGCTGTCGCCCTCCCTGCCCGGACTGCAGCAGGAGCTCGCCGAAGCTTCGAGCCGCTGACTCCCCCCAGGCCGCGCGTGGCTACACTGGCGCCCCGATGCGCAATCCGATCGCACAGCTCGTCGAGGACCTCGCGGCCGGCAGGATCTCGCCCGAGCAGGGCCTGGCGGCCCTGCGCGACCTGCCCAACGAGCCGCTCGGCTACGCGCGCCTCGACCACCACCGCATTCTGCGCAGCGGGCTGCCGGAGGTCGTCTTCGGCGCGGGCAAGACGCCCGAGCAGATCGTGGGCATCGTCTCGCGCCTCAAGCGCCGCGGGCATCCGGTGCTCGTGACCCGGCTCTCGCCCGAGACCCACGCGGCCTGCGGGCGCGACCTCGACGGCGGCCACGAGGTGCCGGGCTCGTACGACCCGCTCTCGCGCACCTGGACCTGGTCGGCCGAGCCGCCCTCGATCACCGGGGCGGGCACGCTGGTCGTGGCCTGCGCGGGGACGGCCGACCTGCCGGTGGCCGAGGAGGCCGCGCGCACCGCGGAACTGCTGGGCAACCGCGTCGTGCGGCTCGTCGACGTGGGCGTCGCCGGCCTCCACCGCCTCGTCGAGCACCTGCCGCTGCTCCGTGAGGCGCGCGCGATCGTGGTCGTGGCCGGCATGGAGGGCGCGCTGCCCTCGGTGGTCGCCGGCCTCGTCTCCTGCCCGGTGATCGCGGTGCCCACGAGCGTCGGCTACGGGGCCAGCTTCGGCGGGCTGGCGGCGCTGCTCGCGATGCTGAACTCCTGCGTGCCGGGGATCACCGTGGTCAACATCGACAACGGCTTCGGCGCGGCCTGCGCGGCCCACGTGATCAACCATCTCGGCGTCGAGACCCCCACCGGCGGCGCGGTGCGATGAGCCACCTCCACTTCGACCTCGTCGGCGGGATCGCGGGCGACATGGCCGTCGCGGCGCTGGCCGACGCGGGTGCCGATTTTGCGGAGCTCGAGCGGCGGCTGCGCGACTCGCGGCTGCCGGTGACGCGCGTGTCGCTCGACCGCGAGTGGCGCGGCGGGCTGGCCGGCGCGCGCTTCGCCGTCGAGGTCGAGCGGCAGCCACCCGCGCGCGACTGGCGCACGATCCGCGCGCTGCTCGAGCAGGCCGCGCTGCCCGATCGCGCGCGCGGCCTGGCGCTCTCGATCTTCGGCGAGCTGGCCCGGGCCGAGGCCCGGGTCCACGGCTGCGAGCCGGACGACGTGCACTTCCACGAGGTCGGCGCGATGGACTCGATCGTGGACATCGTGGCCACGGCGCTCGCGGTCGAGCTGCTCGGCGCGGACAGCTTCTCGTGCGGCGCCGTGCCGGTCTGCGCCGGGTCGGTGCACGGCAGCCACGGTGAGCTGCCGCTGCCCGTCCCCGCGACGGCGCGGCTGCTGGTCGGCTTCACGCTGCTGCCCATCGAGGGCGCGATCGAGACCGTCACGCCGACGGGCGCCGCGATCCTCCGCGCGCTGTGCGGCCCGCGGCCGGCGCCGCTGCCGCCGCTGCGGCTCGCGGCCATCGGCTGCGGCATGGGCAGCGCCGAGCTGCCCGGCCGGCCCAACGTCCTGCGGGTGCTGCTCGGCGAGCGGCTCGCGCCGGGTTCCGTCGCGGGCGCGCCCGCGGCCCGCCAGGACGCGGTGGTGATCGAGGCCGCCATCGACGACATGGACCCGCGGATCTACGGCGCGGTCTCCGCGCGCCTGTTCGCGGCCGGAGCGCTCGACGTGACGCTCGCGCCGCTGCAGATGAAGAAGCAGCGGCCGGGCACCCTGCTCACCGTGGTGGCGCGCCCCGAGCTCGAGGGCGTGCTCTCCGGGATCCTGCTGCGCGAGACGACCACTCTCGGAGTGCGCAGCCACGACGTGCGCCGCACGGAGCTCGAGCGCCGGTTCGAGACGGTCGAGACGCGCTTCGGCGCGGTGCGCGTCAAGCTCGGACTGCTGGGCGGGGAGGTCGTCAACGTGTCGGCCGAGTACGACGACTGCGAACGGCTGGCCGCCGCGGCCGGCGTGCCGGTCAAGGACGTGCTGGCCGCCGCCGTCGCCGTGACCGTCGAGCACGGGAGTCCGGCGTGACCGCCGCCGCGGCGCTCGACCGGCTGCGCGCCGAGATCGGGCGCCACGCCTCGGTGGCCGTCGCCTTCTCGGGCGGCGTCGACAGCAGCGTCGTGCTCACCGTGGCGGTCGAGCAGCTCGGGGCGCGCGCCCTCGGAGTGACCAGCCTCTCGCCGAGCGTGGCGCCCGACGAGTCGGCCGAGGCGCGGCGCGTCGCCGCCTGGCTCGGCGTCGAGCTGTGCTTCGTCGAGACCGCCGAGCTGCGCGACGAGGCCTACGCCGCCAACGCGCCCGACCGCTGCTTCCACTGCAAGCGCGGGCTCTACGACGTCTGCCGGCGCGTCGCCGACGAGCGCGGTCTGGCGGCGATCCTCAACGGGACCAACGCCGACGACCTCTCCGACTGGCGGCCGGGCCTGGCCGCGGCCGAGGCGGCCGGCGTGCACTCGCCGCTGCTCGCCTGCGGGCTGGGCAAGTCGGCGGTGCGCGAGGTCGCCACGGCGCTGGGCCTGCCGAACTGGGATCGTCCGGCCACGGCCTGCCTGGCCTCGCGCCTGCCCTACGGCACGCGCGTCACCGCCGAGCGGCTGTCCGCGGTGGCGGCGGTCGAGCGACACCTGCTCGCACTCGGCTTCCGGCAGGTGCGAGCGCGTCACCTCGGCGCCAGCGTGAGCCTCGAGGTCGAGCCCGCCCGGGTCGCCGAGCTGGAGGCGCTGGCCCGCGGTCCGGCGCTGCGGGCGGCCGTGCGCGCGGCGGGCTTCGAGCAGGCGCTGGTGGCTCCCGAGGGCTATCGCGCCGGGCGGATGAACGCGGCCTTGGGTCGGATCACGGCGAGCGCGGAGGAGCTGCGATGAAGCGACGGCGGCGCGACGCGATCGGTCTGGCCGTGCTCGTCGCGCTGGCCGCCGGCTCGCCCGCGGCTGCAGCCCAGTCGTCGCCGCAGGGACCGATGCCGCGGCCGCCGGGCGACGCGCCCCCCGGCAACGACCCGCGCAACGTCAAGGATCCGCGCGACGTCCCCGACCCGCGCGTGACGAGCGATCCGCGCGACGTCGCGGTCGATCCGTTCAGCGAGCCGCCCGGCCCGCATCTCTACGACGCGCTCTACGCCACGGGCCAGGACGCGCGCCTGAAGCAGGCGCTCAGCGAGAACGGCTGGGACCTGCTCGGCTACATCCAGACCCAGCTCGACTCGTGGCTGGCGCTGCACGCCAAGGAGGGCGAGGCGGTCACGAACAAGGAGCGCGCCACCGAGCTCGAGGAGAAGAGCCGCAAGCTCGCGCGGCTGGCCGACTCGTCGCTGCTCGACAGCCGCTTCCAGAACTACGTCGAGACCGTTCTCGCCTGGAGCGGGGAGCAGCTCCAGGCCTTCCGCGAGGAGCAGGAGCTCTACAGGCAGGGCCTGGCCGTCGCCGCGGCGGCGCGCGAGCCGACCGAGGCGGCCGCGGCCCTCACGCCGCTGCAGCAGGCGCTCGAGCGCGCCCGCAAGCTGGGTGACGTGCGCACCCAGAGCCAGGCGCTCGTGGCGATCGGCAACCTGCAGGCGGCCGGCCGCGACGAGCAGGCGGCGCGGCTCTCGATGCACGAGGCGGTGCGCGTCGGCCGCGAGCTGCGGGACCTCGACGCCGTGTGGGGGGCGCTGTCCGTGCTCTACGAGTCGGCCATCCGCACGCTCGAGTGGAACCTGGCTGAGGAGGCGCTCCAGGAGCAGTACCTCATCGCGCAGGACATGTCCGACCAGGTCACGGCGCAGCGCGTGCTCAAGCAGCTCGTCGACTTGAACGCCTTCCGCGACGAGCTGCGCTGACGCGGCGCCGTCCGGCGGGCGATACAATCCCGCGCCTCTCCGCGAGGGAGCCCATGGCCCGGACGATCGACTGGTACTACCACCGCAAGGGTTGCACGAGCTGCGCGAAGGCCGACGCCTTCCTGGCGCAGCGCGGGTTGTCCGCCCGCGAGGTGCTCGACGCCCGCAAGACCAAGTACGGCAAGCCGCAGATCGCGGCGCTGCTGCGCGGCACCAGCCAGGTCGTCGCCAGCACCGGCAAGTCGAGCGTCGACTTCGACCTGCGCAGCGATCCGCCGGTCGAGAAGCTGCTCTACGAGCACCTCATCGGCCCCACGGGCAGCCTGCGCGCGCCCGCCCTGCGGCTCGGGCGGACGCTCGTCGTCGGTTTCAACGAGGAGCGCTGGAAGAAGCTCTTCGCCTGAGCTCGGCGGGCCGGCAGGCCCCAGGCCAGCAGCCGTCAGGCCGGCGCTGACTTCTGCGAGGGGCGCGTGTCGCGGCCGCGCTCGCGGCTGACGACGATCCGGCCGAGCGCCTTCACGCTCGCGCAGGCGTCGGGGTAGTAGGGCACGACGAAGCGCGCCGGTCCGCCCTGCTCGATCGACAGCGGCTTGCCGTCGCGCTCGTACACGATGATCGCCGTGCGCGCGACCTCGGCGATCGGCAGGCTGGCCGAGAATCCGCCGTCGAGCGACTCGATGGTGAGGTAGCGCGTGCCGTAGACCAGCCCCGCCAGGTCGAGCAGCCGCCGCAGCCGGACGCCCTTGCCCGCCAGCCGCTCGTCCACCAGAGACAGGTCGGCGACCTGGTAGTAGCGGTGGATCTCCGCCAGATCGAGGTAGCTGAACGACTGGGGTCGCTCGACCTCGCCCTCGATGGCAAACAGGCCGTGGGGGTTCCGGGGAGCTTTGCGGTAGGAGGACAAGCCGGGCAGCAGGGGCATCGCCGCATGGTGCCAAATGGCGTCCCAGGAGGCAGGTTGAATGCCGCGCCGGAGGCCGGGGCTGGAAAGAGTAGTAATCTCCTACTATTATCCCCCCGGGCCTGCCGACCACCTCCGCGGGCCCGAACCCGAACACCTCATGATCCGCATCTCCAAGATGGCCGACTACGGCGTGCTGCTGCTGGGGCACTTCGCCCAGCACGGCGAGGCCCTGGCCAGCAGCGCCGAGCTCGCCGAGACCTACCACATGCCGCGCGCCGTGGTCTCGAACCTGCTCAAGGAGTTCAGCCGCGCCGGGCTGCTCGAGTCGCGGCGCGGGCTCAAGGGCGGCTACCGGCTGGCCCGCCCGGCGGCCGAGATCACGCTGCTCGACATGCTCAACGCCATCGAGGGCCCGGTGCAGCTCATCGAGTGCGCCGCCGACAGCCTGGCGTCACCGTGCTCGTACGAGGACGTCTGCCCCAGCCGCAGCCCGATGCAGTCCGTGCACCGCCGGCTCATCGGGCTGTTCGCGAGCATCACCCTCGAAGAGCTCATGAAGGCCCACCCCGCTTCCGCCCCCACCCTCCCCACGACCCGCTGAACCCATGCGCAGCTCGCTGATCTACCTCGACAACAACGCGACCACGCCGCTCGACCCGCGCGTGCTCGCCGCGATGATGCCGTACCTCACGGAGAAGTTCGGCAACGCCGCGAGCCGCAGCCATCGCTACGGCTGGGATGCCGAGGAGGCGGTCGAGAAGGCGCGCGGGCAGGTGGCCGAGCTGATCGGCGCCTCCGACAAGGAGATCGTCTTCACGAGCGGCGCCACCGAGTCGGACAACCTCGCCATCAAGGGCACCGTCGAGATGCTGGCCGAGAAGGGCCGGCACATCATCACCTGCCAGACCGAGCACAAGGCGGTGATCGACCCCTGCAAGTACCTCGAGAGCAAGGGGGTCGCCGACGTGACCTTCCTCGATCCCGACCGGCACGGCCGCGTCAGCGCCGAGCAGGTGCGCGCCGCACTGCGCGACGACACGATCCTGATCACGCTGATGACCGCCAACAACGAGATCGGGACGATCCACCCGATCGCCGAGATCGGTGCGGTCGCCAAGGAGAAGGGCATCTGGTTCCACACCGACGCCACCCAGGCCATCGGCAAGATCCCCTTCGATGTCGAGGCGCTCAAGGTGGACATGGCCAGCATGTCCGGCCACAAGATCTACGGCCCCAAGGGCGTGGGCGCGCTCTACGTGCGCCGCCGCAACCCGCGCGTGCGCCTGGCGCCGGTCATCCACGGCGGCGGCCACGAGCGCGGCATGCGCAGCGGCACGCTCAACGTGCCCGGCATCGTGGGCCTGGGCGAGGCCGCCCGCCTCTGCCAGGTCGACCGCGAGAAGGACCTGGCGCGCATCAAGCTGCTGCGCGACCGCCTCGAAGCCCGGATCCGCGCCGCGCTCGACCACGTCGAGCTGAACGGCGACCCGGAGTGGCGCCTGCCCACCACCGTCAACCTCTCCTTCGCCTACGTCGAAGGCGAGTCGCTCATCATGGGCGTGCCGGACGTGGCGGTCTCGTCCGGCTCGGCCTGCACCTCGGCCAGCCTCGAGCCGTCCTACGTGCTGCGCGCGCTGGGCGTCGGCGACGAGCTGGCCCACTCCTCCATCCGCTTCAGCCTCGGGCGCTTCACGACCGAGCAGGACGTCGACGAGGCCGCCGACGAGATCATCAAGACCGTGCGCCGGCTGCGCGAGATGTCGCCGCTCTACGAGATGGTCAAGGAGGGGGTCGACCTGAGCCAGGTCAAGTGGGGCGCATCGCATTGATTCTGCTGCCAACAACGATCGGAAGGATTCAGCCATGACGTACAGCGACAAGGTCCTGGACCACTACGAGCACCCGCGCAACGTGGGCAGCCTCGACAAGGCCGACCCGAGCGTCGGCACCGGCATCGTCGGCGCGCCCGAGTGCGGCGACGTGATGAAGCTGCAGATCCGCGTCAACGAGCAGGGCGTCATCGAGGACGCCAAGTTCAAGACCTTCGGCTGCGGCTCGGCGATCGCCTCCTCGAGCCTGGCCACCGAGTGGGTCAAGGGCAAGACCATCGACGAGGCGCTCGAGATCAAGAACACGGACATCGTGAACGAGCTCTCGCTGCCGCCCGTGAAGATCCACTGTTCGGTGCTGGCCGAGGACGCGATCCGCGCCGCACTCAAGGACTACCGCGAGAAGCAGGCCTCCGTCCCCGCCCCGGCGTCGGGCCGCAACTCGGGAAGCTGACGCGCCGTCGGCCGCGCGCGCGCACCGCCATGAGCAGCGAGAGCATCGACACCGCCACCGGCAGCGAGACCGCGAGCGAGACCGGCATCGCCGTGACCGAGCGCGCGGTCAAGGAGTTCCGGCACATCCTCCAGGAGAAGGGCCTGCCCGTGGACACCGCCATGCGCCTGTCGGTCAAGGGCGGCGGCTGCGCGGGCTTCTCCTACCAGATCGACCTCGACCGCAACCCGGCCGACGAATTCGACCTCGAGCTGCGCACCCACGGCGCGCGCGTGCTCGTCGACATGAAGAGCGAGTTCTACATGCACGGCACGACGATCGACTTCAACGACTCGCTCATGAGCCGCGGCTTCACCTTCAAGAACCCCACCGCCAGCGGCACCTGCGGCTGCGGCGACTCGTTCTCGATCTGACGGAGGGGGCCGTGGCCGAAGCCGCCGCATCCGCCGCTGCGGTCTGCCCGGCCTGCGGGCAGCCGGCGGGCAGCACGCTGGCCTGCCTGGACTGCGGCCGGCTGCTCGAGGAGGGCGCGGACGTCGACCACTTCGCGCGCCTCGGCGCGCCGCGCTCGCCGCGCGTCGACCGCCCGGCGCTCGAGGCCGCCTACATCCGCCTGTCGCGCCTGCTGCACCCCGATTTCCACGGCGGCGAGGGCGAGGAGGCGCTCGAGCGCGCCAACCGCGGCTCCGCGCTGCTCAACGAGGCCTGGAGCGTGCTGACCGACGACCAGGCGCGGCTCGAGTATCTGCTCGAGCTCGTGGACCCCGGCGCGCTCGATCGCAACAAGGCCCTGCCGCCGGCCTTCCTGGCGGAGGCCATGGAGCTCTCGGAGGACCTCGAGGCCGCGCAGACCAACGAGGACCGCCGCGCCGCCGCCGCAATCGTGGTCCGCGTGCGCGAAGCGATGGCGCGACGCGCGGCGACGCTCGACGACCCCGCGAGCTGGCGCGCGCCCGACACGGCGCGCCTGGCGCGCCTGCTCCACGAGCAGCGCGTGGACCGCCGCATCCTGCGCGACGCGGGGGTCGAATGAGCGACGCGCCGCCCGCCGACGACAAGGGCCCGGTCATCGGGATCGACCTGGGCACGACCTTCAGCCTCGCCGCGATCATGGGCAAGGACGGCCCGCGCGTCCTGCACCGCCAGGACGCCGACCCCCTCATCCCGTCGGTGGTCTCCTTCCTCGACGGCGGCCGGACCGTCGTCGGCCGTGCGGCGCGCGACATGGCCGTGCTCAACCCGACCCGCACCGTGCACTCGGTCAAGCGCCTCATGGGCCGCGGCTACGAGGAGGTCGAGCTCGAGCGCTCGATCCTCCCCTACCGCATCGTGCCCTCCGAGCACGCCCAGCTCGTGCTCATCGAGATCGACGGGCGCCGCTACACGCCGCAGGAGATCTCGGCCCTGATCCTGGGCGAGGTCAAGGACGTGGCCGAAGCCGCCCTGGGCCTGCCCGTGACGCGCGCGGTGATCACGGTGCCGGCCTACTTCGACGACAGCCAGCGGCAGGCCACGCGCGACGCTGCGAAGATCGCGGGGCTCACCGCGCTGCGGATCGTCAACGAGCCCACCGCGGCGGCGCTGGCCTACGGCCTCGACACGCGCAAGGAGGGCACGATCGTCGTCTACGACCTGGGCGGCGGCACCTTCGACGTCTCCGTGCTCAAGATCACGCAGGGCGTGTTCAAGGTCGTCGCCACGCACGGCGACACGCACCTGGGCGGCGACGACTTCGACCGCGCGATCATGGAGCGCATCCTGGCCCAGATCGCGCAGCAGACCGGCCAGGACCTGCGCGTGCAGCCCCAGGCCCTGCAACAGATCCGGCTCTCGGCCGAGGCGCTCAAGATCGAGCTCTCGAGCCGCGAGCGCGCCGTGCTCGAGATCGACCTCGGGCTGGGCGCGCCGGTGCGGCACGAGCTCGACCGGCCGGGCTTCGAGGCGCTCATCCGGCCCTGGATCGACCGCACGCTGGCCGCCTGCCGCGCCGCGCTGGCCGATGCGAAGCTCTCGCCGCGCGACGTCGACGAGGTCGTGCTCGTCGGCGGCAGCACGCGCATCCCGCTCGTCCGGCGCGTCGTGGCCGAGGCCTTCGGCCGCACGCCGCACACCGAGCTCGACCCCGACCGGGTCGTGGCGCTCGGCGCCGCCATCCAGGCCGACGTGCTGGCCGGCGGCAGCAAGGACCTGCTCCTGCTCGACGTGATCCCGCTCTCGCTGGGGATCGAGACGATGGGCGGCGCCTTCGCCAAGCTGATCACGCGCAACTCGACGGTGCCCTGCCGCGCCACGGAGATGTTCTCGACCTCGGTCGACAACCAGGGCGGCATCGACATCAACGTCTTCCAGGGCGAGCGCGAGCTGGTCAAGGACTGCCGCGAGCTCGGGCGCTTCAAGCTGACCGGCCTGCCGCCCATGCCCGCGGGCCTGCCGCGGGTCGAGGTCACCTTCCTCGTCGACGCCGACGGCGTGCTCACCGTGACCGCGAAGGAGCAGCGCAGCGGCCAGCAGGCCGGCATCGACGTCGTGCCCAGCCACGGCCTCACGCGCGACCAGGTCAAGGCGATCATCCGCGAGAGCATCGTGAAGGCGCGCGACGACTTCGCGGCGCGCGAGCTGGTCGAGCTGCGCAACAAGGCTCACAACCTCGTGCACGGCACGCGGCGCGTGCTGGCCATGCCCGAGATGCCCTTCACGTCCGAGCAGCGCGCCGAGCTCGAGGCCGACAGCGCGCGTCTCGAGTCGCTCTCGGCCGCGGGCGACGTGGCCGGCCTCAAGGCGGCCGCCGACGCGTTCGGTCAGAAGACGCAGGCGCTCGCCGATGCGGCCATCGGCGCGGCGATCAAGGCGGAGTTGAACCGGGGCGCGTGAGCTACCATCACGCGTCCGCCCTCCGCCGGAGACGCACGATGCCCACCCCGCTGACCTGGACCGACACCGAGGAGATCGGCTACCAGCTCGCGCAGGCGCACCCGGACATCGACCCGATGAAGGTGCGCTTCACCGATTTGCACCGCTGGGTGCTCGAGCTGCCGGGCTTCACGGGCGACCCCAAGAAGAGCGGCGAGAAGATCCTCGAGGCGATCCAGATGGCCTGGCTCGACGAGCGCGACGGCTGATGGCCGCGCCCCGCCGCCGATGACCGCCTACGAGGTCACGCTGCCCGTGCGCTTCGGGCAGGTCGACTACGCGGGGATCATGTTCTATCCCCGCTTCTTCGAGAACTTCCACACGGTCTTCGAGGACATGTTCAGCAAGAAGCTGGGCGTGCCCTACGTGTCGATCCTGAAGGACCGGCGCATCGGTTTCCCGACCGTGCGCATCGAGACCGACTTCCGGCGGCCCTTCCGCTTCGGCGAGCCGATGCGCCTCGCCCTCGACGTGACGCGCATCGGGCGCAGCTCGATCACCTTCCGCTACCGCGGCTTCAACGGCGCGGAGGCCGAGCCCTCGGTCGAGGCCCTCGGCACGGTCGTCGTCATCGACCTCGACAGCTTCGAGACCCTCGAGATCCCGCCCGACATCCGGGCCGTGCTCGAGGACCTGCGGGCGTGACGCGGCGGCCCGGGGCGCGGCTCGTCTCCGCCGCCCTGCTCCTCGCGGCCGGCACGGTCGCGGCCTGCTCGCGGACGCCCCCGCCGCCGCGGCACGTGCTGCTCGTCGTGCTCGACGCGACGCACGCGGCCCAGCTCTCGTGCTACGGCGGGCCGGGCGGGCTGACGCCGGCGCTCGACGCGCTGGCCGCGCGCGGCGTGCGCTTCGACCGCGCGCACTCGGCCGCGGCCTGGACGCTGCCCGCCACGGCGTCGCTGCTCACGGGACAGATCCCCGAGCACCACGGCGTGGTCTGCGAGCACCAGGCGCTGCCCGAGGAGGCGCTGACGCTGGCCGAGCGGATGCGCGACGCGGGCTGGCGCACCGCCGCCTTCGTGCAGATGGTCTACGCCAGCGACAGCTACAACCTCGATCAGGGCTTCGACGAGTACCGCTACTACGCCAGCGACGCCGAGAAGCGCGACGACCTGCTCGTGTACGACGCGGCGGCCTGGATGGAGGCGCACGCCGGCGAGCGCACGTTCACCTACGTGCACTTCCGCCGGCCGCACGGACCCTACGACCCCGAGGCCGCCGCCTGGCGGCGCCTGGGCCCGGCGCCCGAGCTGCCGTCCGAGGCGCGCTTCTTCGAGCTGCAGCGCGCGGACGCCGAGATCGCCGAGGTCGGCGAGCTCGCGCCCGGCGAGCAGGCGCTCGTCGAGCGGCTCTACCGCGCCAACCTGGGGACGGTCGACGACACCCTGGCCTCGCTCCTGCTGCGCCTGCCCGATCCCGAGCGCACGCTCGTCGTCGTCACGGCCGACCACGGCGAGGCGCTCGGCCAGCACGGCCGCTTCGGCCACGGCGCGCACGTCTGGGCCGAGACCATCGACATCCCGCTCATCGCGGCCGGGCCGCAGGTCGTGCGCCACGTCGACTCGGGGCCGGCCGGCACGACGGACGTGCTGCCCACGCTGATCGAGGCCTGCGGCCTGCCGCTCCCGGCGTCGGCCGAGCTCGACGGCCGCTCGCTGTGGCCGCGGCTGACCGGGGTGGCGCCCGATCCCGGCGCCGAGGCGCAGGCGCCGCCCGTGGCCGTCTGCGCGCGCTACGGCGGCGCGTCGCCGCCCGCCGTGGCCGTCATCGAGGGCCGCTGGAAGCTCGTGCTGCAGCCCGACGGCGACGCGGCGCTCTACGACCGCGCGACGGACCGCGAGGACCGCGTGCGCCTCGACTCTCGCGAGCCGGCGATCGCCGAGCGCCTGGGCACCCTCGCCCGGCAGTGGGTCGACGAGCACCGCGACGCGGCGTCGGCCGCGCTGCCGGCGCCAGAGCTGCCCGCCGAACGTCAGGACGAGCTGCGGCAGCTCGGCTATCTGCGCTGAGCCTCGCCGGCGCGGCTTGATCGCCGCCCGCTCGCTGCCGGATGATCGCGTCGCCATGCACCGGCCGATCGCGCTGACCACGATCGTCGCGGCGGCCCTGTCGGCCGGCCTCGCGGCGGCGGCCGCTTGCCGGACCCCTGCGGAGCCCGCCAGGAGCGAAGTCATGATCAGCTACGACGTGGACCTCTCGCGGACCGCCGCGCACCGGGTCACCGTGCGCATGAGCGTGCGGCCCGACGGCGCGCCGGCGCTGGACGTGGCCCTGCCCGTGTGGACGCCGGGCAGCTACCTCGTGCGCGAGTTCGCGCGCCACGTCCTCGACCTGTCGGCCGCCGACGGCCAGGGCCGGCCGCTGCCCGTCGAGAAGCTGGACAAGAACACCTGGCGCGTCACCACGCGCGGCGCCGAGCTCGTGCGCGTCGAGTACGAGCTCTACGCCAACGAGCGCTCGGTGCGCACCAACCACGCCGACGACCGGCACGCCTTCCTGTCGCCGGCGGCGACCTTCGCCTTCGTGCGCGGCCGGCTGGACGAGCCGCACCGGGTCAACGTGGCCGCGCCCGCCGGCTGGCGCGTCTTCACGGCGCTCGCCGAGGAGGGCGGCGGCTGGCGGGCCCCCGACTACGACACGCTGGTCGACAGCCCGATCGAGGTCGGCCCCCATCGCGTGCTCGACTACGAGCAGCAGGGCGTGCCCTTCCGCATCGTGCTCGCGGGCGAGGGCGACGTCGACGAGGCGCGGCTGCGGGACGACACGGCCAAGGTCACCGCGAGCGTGGCCGGCATCTTCGGCGCGCTGCCCTTCGAGCGCTACCTGTTCCTCTTCGAGCTCGTCGACAGCGGCGGCGGCGGCCTCGAGCACGAGGACTGCTGCGTCTGCATGGTCAGCCGCTGGTCGCTCGCCAAGCCCTCCGACTACCGCGGCTTCCTGGGCCTCGTCGCGCACGAGTTCTTCCACGCCTGGAACGTCAAGCGCTTCCGCCCGGCGGCGCTCGGCCCGTTCGACTACGACAAGGAGAACTACACCGGCGACCTCTGGGTGGCCGAGGGCATCACCAGCTACTACGACGACCTCAGCCTGCTGCGCGCCGGCCTCTACCCCAAGGTCGAGGACTACCTGTCCGAGCGCGCCAAGGCCTTCAAGGAGCTGGCCGAGCTGCCCGGCGCGCGGCGCATGAGCCTGGCGCGCGCGTCGCGCGACACCTGGATCAAGTTCTACCGGCCCGACGAGAACAGCAGCAACAGCTCGGTCAGCTACTACAGCAAGGGCGCGCTCGTCGCGCTGCTGCTCGACCTGCGCATCGCGCGGCTGACCGGCGGCGAGCGCGGGCTGGCCGACGTCCTGCGCCTGGGCTGGAAGCGCTACACGGCGGCCGGCGAGGGCTACCCCGAGGGCGCGCTCGCGGCGCTGGCCTCGGAGGTCGCGGGCCGCGACTTGTCGGGCTTCTTCGCCGACTACGTCGAGGGCACGGCGCCGCTCGAGCCCGCCGCCGACCTCGAGTCCGTCGGGCTGCGCGTGTCCGTCGAGCCCGAGACCGCCGAGCGCGATCTGGCGCGCGACGCCGAGGGCTTCCTGCTCGCGCCCACGCTGGGCGTCAACACCGTCGACGAGGGCGGGCTGTGCAAGCTGAGCGTCGTGCTCGAGGACGGCGCGGCCTTCGCCGCGGGCCTCAGCGTCGACGACGTGATCCTGGCCGTCGACGAGATGCGCGTCGGGCCGGGCACGCTGCAGGACCGCCTCGACCGCACGCGCGGCGAGCCGGTCACCCTGACGGTGTGGCGCGGCCAGGCGCTGCGGCGCCTCGACGTGCAGCCGCGGCTGCAGCGGCTCGAGTCGTGGAAACTCGTGCCCGTCGAGCACCCCACCGAGGACCAGGTCGCGGCCTTCCACGCCTGGACGGGCGCCGAGCTGCCCGAGCCGCCCGCGAAGGAGCTGCCGCCCTCCGACAGCCAGCCGGCCGAGCCCGCGAGCGTCCAGCCGGCCGCCCCCGCGCGCCGTTAGGCACCTCACTGCTTCGCCCGCCGTCGGGCCGATCGCGCCGGCACGATCGCCGCTAGAAAGTCAGCTCCTCTTTTTGCGAGCGGGTCATCAGGTCGTCGACGGCGCGGCGCGGGTCCTTGCCGTCGAAGAGCACGGCATGGACCTCGCGCGAGATCGGCACCTCGACGTGGTGGCGGTCCGCCAGCGCCACGACCGCCTTGCAGGTCAGCACGCCCTCGGGCACGCCGGGGATGCTCTCGAGCACGCGCTCGAGGCGGTCGCCGCGCCCCAGCCGCTCGCCGACGAGCCGGTTGCGGCCGTGCCGCGACATGCAGGTCACGACGAGGTCGCCGATGCCGGAGAGCCCACCGAAGGTCTCCGCGCGACCGCCGAGCTTGACGCCCAGCCGCACCATCTCGGCTTGGCCGCGCGTGAGCAGCGCCGCCTTGGCGTTGTCGCCCAGCTCGAGGCCGTCGACCAGGCCGCCGGCGATCGCGAGCACGTTCTTGAGCGCGCCTCCGAGCTCGACGCCGACCGGGTCGCTCGAGGTGTAGACGCGGAAGCGGTCGGTCGTGAGCAGGTCCTGCACGCGCAGCGCGAGCCCGCGATCGCGGGAGGCCGAGACGACCGCGGTCGGCAGGCGGCGCGCGACCTCCTCGGCGTGGCTGGGCCCCGAGAGCACCGCGAGCGGCCGGTCGCCCAGCGTCTCGAGCAGGAGCTCGGTGGCCCGCTTGTGGCTCGGGTGCTCGAGGCCCTTGGTGGCCGAGACGATCGGCTGCTGGGCGCCCAGGCTCGGCGCGAGCCGCTCGCCGACCTCGCGCGTGAAGGCGCTGGGCACGGCCCACACGAGCAGGTCGGCGCCGTCGAGGCCGGCGGCCCGCGAGGTCACCGTGAGCCCCGAGGGCAGGCGCACGCCCGGCAGGAAGCGCGGGTTGCTGCGCGTGCGCTGCATGAGCTCGGCGTAGTCGGGCGTGACGCTCCACTGCGTGACCGACGCGCCGCGCTCGACCAGCACGAGGCCGAGCGCGGTGCCCCAGGCCCCGTCTCCGATGACCGCGACGTTCTCCATCAAGGCGGGTCCGTGGGGGTGCGCTGTCCGTGGCGGCTCTCGGTGCCGGCCCGGATCCTGCCGAAGTTGGCGGCGTGGCGCAACGTGATCAGCACCGCGAGCGCGCAGGTGACCGCGACTCCGCCGGTCGTGTGCCAACCGGTCGCCAGCCCGACGGACTGCGCCAGCGGCACGGTCCAGGCCATGAGCACGCTCGCCAGCGAGACGTAGCCCGTGAAGCGCCGCGCGAGGAGGTGCGCGACCGCGGCGATCGCGGTCAGCACCCAGTCGTAGGCCAGCAGCCCGCCCACGGCCGTGGCCACGCCCTTGCCGCCGCGGAAGCCCGAGGTGATCGGCACGACGTGCCCGGCCACCGCGCAGGCGAGGACCAGCGACCGGCCCTCGGGGTCGACCAGCCAGGGCGAGGCCGTGAAGGGCGGATCGACGCGCAGGAGCAGGACCGGCAGGAAGCCCTTGAGCATGTCGAGGCCCAGCACGACCCGACCCCAGCGCTGGCCGAGCACGCGGCCCACGTTCGTCGCGCCGGGGTTGCCGCTGCCCTGGCTGCGGATGTCGACCCCGTGCGCCCGCGCGACGAGGCTCGCAAACGAGATGGAGCCCGCGGCGTAGGCCAGCGCGAGCGGGAGCAGCACACCCATGCGGCTGCA
>Ga0111538_10005535_pt1 | contig 17226 bp, 15 predicted proteins | sample SoiMethybrSBSTD1_FD_79669 | JGI IMG/M metagenome (GOLD analysis project Ga0111538, IMG submission 79669) | Bulk soil microbial communities from a Populus tree surrounding site in Tennessee, USA - Soil MetaG P. TD hybrid SBSTD1 (version 2)... | ecosystem: Environmental > Terrestrial > Soil >...
CCTGCGCATGGCGGGACGCCCCGGAGTTGCGCCCCGGAGCGACCGGGCGTAAGGTTCGGGACACGCTCATTCAGAGAAAGGAGACCCCCATGCGCCCATCGGTTCATTGGTTCGCGGTGCCGCTGCTTGCGCTCATGCTCCCGGGACTGTCGCCGACCGCGTCGGTGCCGGATGGCATGGCCTCCTCCGGCGGTCCGGAACGCGCCGCCGACCCGGCAGGGTCCACGGTGCCGACCCACTGCCTGCTCGAGCGCAACCACGGCGCGTGCGTCACCTGCTGCAGGGAGGCGGTCGACTGCGGGCCCTCCAGCACCGTCCCGTGCCAGGCGTGCTCCCACTTCTGCCAGAACAACGTCCCTCCCCCGCCCGCGCCGGAGGAGCCGCAGCCCTGAAGCGGGCGTCTTCGAAATCCCGGGGATGAAGAAGAACACGCGCCGGCGCCGGCTGGCGATCCGGCTGGCCGCGGCGGTCGGCCTGGCGCTGGCGCTCTGGCATCTCTGGATCTTCGGGGAGGTGTGGTGGCTGCGGGGACACGAGCCGCGCACCACCGCCTTCATGGAGGAGGGGCTCGAGCGGATGCGCGCGCGCGATCCGCACGCCCGCCTGCAGCACCAGTGGATGCCGTACGCCCGCATCGCGGCGGACCTGAAGCGCGCGGTGGTGGCCGCCGAGGATCAGCGCTTCGTCGAGCACGCCGGCTTCGACGTGGGGGCGATCGAGCGGGCGTACGAGACCAACGCGCGGCGCGGGCGCGTCCGCCGCGGTGGCTCGACGATCACCCAGCAGCTCGCCAAGAACCTGTTCCTGTCGCCGCAGCGCTCGTACCTGCGCAAGGGGCGCGAGGCGGTGATCACGCTGATGCTCGAAGGGGTGCTGGGCAAGCGGCGCATCCTGGAGCTGTATCTCAACGTCATCGAATGGGGGGACGGCGTCTACGGCGCCGAGGCGGCGGCCCGCTACTATTTCGGCGTGTCGGCGGCCGACCTCGGTCCCGAGGACGCCGCGCTTTTGGCCGCGGTGATCCCGAAGGCACGCTCGTACTCGCACCTGCCGATCACGCCCTACCTCGAGGACCGCCAGGAGGCGCTCCTCGGCCAGATGGAGCACGTGCGCATTCCCTGATCAGTCGCGCCGGTAGAGCGTCACCGGCCAGCGGCCCGGCGTGAGCCAGTAGCGCGGCTGGATGGAGCGCACGGCGCGGTACTCCAGCGGCGGCCGCGTCATCGCGATGCACCAGGTGTCGTCCACGCAGTCGGGGACCGGGACGTTGCAGTGATAGGCGGGGCCGCCGTCGGAGGGGCGCTCGGGGCGCGAGTACGCGTCGTAGTTCAGCCAGCCGCTCACCTCGTATCCGCCGTACAGGCGCATCGGCGACCCGCCCCCGGCGAGATAGCCGCGCACCAGCGCCCAGCGCGCATCGTTCCAGCGGAAGTAGTCGTGCAGCGCGGCGACGGTGAAGACCGACAGCGCCAGCCCGAGGACGGCGGCGGGCCACCGGCCGCGGAGCCGCACGGCGGGCGTCTCCGAGGCCGCGTCGAACCCGAGAAAGGCCCCCAGGGCGAGCACGCCCCCCAGCACGCCCGGCAGGTGGTACCGATCGATGAACTCCATCCGGAACGCCTGGATCATCAGCGCCAGGGAGAGGACCGCGCCGAAGGCGCCGAACAGGAACACCTCGAACGCCTGGGGCCGGCCGCGGCGGTCGAACGCCCCGAGACGCGGGATCAGGAGTCCCCACAGACCCACCGCCAGGATCGAGACCAGGTGCACCACAGCGAAGAGGCCGGGAAGCCGCGGCCGGTCGGAGAGGCCCGCCCAGGAGATGAGCAGGACCGGCCCGAGTCCGCTGTCGTAGAGGACGTTGCCGAGATAGGGGAACGACGGGCGCAGGGTCGCAAGCCCGGACAGATCCCCACCCGGCGGAGCCGCGAGGAAGAGGCTTCCGAGCCATGACGCGAGGAGCAGACACCCGGCCCACACGGCCTGCCGGCCCCAGGGCCGGCGCACGCGCACGAGGAGCAGGAGCGGCGCGAGAAACACGCTCAGGTACGCGACGAAGACGATCGTCTGCGTGACCCAGGCGCGTCCGTCGAACGTGGCGAGGGCGGCGAGGGGGACGGTGAACTGAGGGCGGACGTTCCCGGTCGCACGGGTCCAGGGGAAGTACAGCGCCACCATCAGGCCGCACACGGCCGCGCCGGCGAAAAGCGGCGGGAGGGAGCGCCGCAGCCGGTGCCACTCCTTCTCGAGGACGATCGGCAGCAGGGCCGAGACGGCCAGCGCGGCGAACCAGACGACGCCGCTCTGGCGGGTCCAGAATGCCGCCCCCATCAACGCTCCGGCCAAAAGCGCCGCGCCGGCTCCGACCGCGGGGCCGTCCGGTCTGGCGCGGCGGCGCCCGGCGAACCAGAGGACCGCCGCCAGAAGCGCCGGCACGTGACCGTAGATCTCGTTCATGAACGTGGCGCCGAGATAGAAGAAGAGCGGGTTGAGGGCGAGGACGACGAGCGCGGCCAGGCGCACGCCGGCGCGGCTCCCCGCGTGCCGCAGCAGGCGGTCCACGCACCACAGCCCCAGCGCCGCCAGCCCGAGCGTCAGCAGGCGCAGGGCGGTGTGGGAGAAGCCGAAGAGCCGGAGGATCGGTGCCGCGAGCAGGGTCTGCCCGACGAGTGCGGGAGCGACCGGCGTGTCCACGACGATGCGACCGGTGTCGGCGAACGTCCTGGCCGTCCGCGCATACTGCCAGTCGTCGTTGAGCGGGTAGTTCCCCCAGGGGCGGCAGAGCGCCGCGGCCGCGATGAAGACCAGCACCGCGACCCGCCAGGGCTGCAGGCGTTCGAGGAGCGTCATCGGCGGCCGCGCATCTGCCGTGCATCTTATCCGTCAGCAGGGTGCGCGAGCGCCCTACTCGCAACGCAGCGCGACGATCGGATCCACCCGCGCCGCCCGCCGCGCCGGGATCCAGCACGCCAGGAGCGCCACCAGCACGAGCAGCAGCGCGGTCGCGACCAGCGTGAGCGGATCGCGCGCGCCGACGCCGTAGAGCATGCTGCGGATCACGCCGGCGAGCGCCAGCGCACCGGCGAGGCCGGCGGCGACGCCGATCGCGGTCAGGTGCATGGCGCGTCCGACGACCAACCTCAGGATATCGCTCCGGCGCGCGCCGAGGGCCAGGCGGACTCCGATGTCGCGCGTCCGCTGCGCCACCAGGAACGCCAGGAGCCCGAACAGTCCGACACCCGACAGGAGCAGCGCCGCCCCCGCGAAGATCGCCAGGAGCGTCATGGTGAACCGCCGCGGCGAGGTGGTGCTGCCGAGCAGCTCCTGCATGGGGCGGATCTGCGCCACCGGCACGCCGGGATCGATCGCCCGCACCTCGTCGCGCAGCAGGCCGGCGAAGGCGCCCGGCTCCCCCTGCGTGCGCACGGCGATCTGGATCGGGTTCCACCTCACGAAGAAGAAGTACACGGCAGGTCCCGGCGTCTCGTCGAGGGTGAAGAGCCGGACATCCCCCGCCACGCCGACGACGGTGACCGGAGGGTTGGTCGCGTTCCAGGGATGGAAGCGGCGTCCGATCGGATCCTGGCCGGGCCAGAGACGCCGCGCCATCGTCTCGCTGATCACGGCGCCCCGCAGGTCGAAGGTGTCCGGCGCCAGGTCCCGCTCCTCCAGGTCGCGCCCGGCGCGCAGCGGAATCCCCATGGTGCGGAAATACCCGGGGGAGACCAGCCGCCATTGCGCCGAGGGGGCGGGGCCGTCCGGCGCCGCAGGAGCCTCGTCCGGGTGGACCTCCATCATGGTGGCATTGCCGTCCATCGGCAGACCCGAGGCGATCGACGCGGCGTCGATCCCGGGAAGCCCGCGCAGACGCTGGAGGAGCCGCTGGTGGAACGCGGCGAATTCCTTCGCCGTCGGGTAGCGCGATTCCGGCAGGTTGATGCTCGCGGTCAGGAGGTTTCTCGGGTCGAAACCGGGCGGGGTGTCGATGAGGGCCATGAGGCTCCTCAGCAGCAGCCCCACGCCGACGAGGAGGACGAGCGAGAGCGCCACCTGGCCGACCACCAGCACGCTGCGCGCCCGCTGCCGCGCGCGGCCGTCGCCCGTGGCTCCGTCCTTGAGCGCCCCCTGGAGGTCCACCCGCGTCGCCTGGAGCGCCGGCGCGAGGCCGAAGAGCAGCCCGGTGAGCACGGTCGTCCCCAGCGCGAACAGCAACACCCGATGATCGAGCGCGATCTCGTCGGCACGCGGCACCGCCGTCTCGGCCGCAGTCTTCAGCACGTTCAGGCCCCACTGTGCCGCAAGGAGACCCAGCCCGCCCCCCAGCAGCGCCAGGAGCATCGCCTCGGCGAGGAGCTGGCGGACGAGGCGCGCCCGACTCGCGCCGAGCGCGGCGCGGACGGCGATCTCCCGGCGGCGGCCGGCGGCCCGCGCCAGGAGAAGGCCCGCGACGTTGGCGCAGGCGATGAGGAGCACGAGCGCCACCGCCGCGAGCAGCAGGTACAGAGGACGACGCGACTCCTGGGGCACCGCCCAGTCGAAGAAGCTGTTCAACGTGACGGTCCAGCCGTCGTTCGACTCGGGATACTGCCGCGCCAGATTCGCGGCGACGCCGGCCAGAGCTGTCCCGGCCTGGTCCAGGCTCACTCCCGGCTTCAGCCGGCCGTACACCGAGAGCCGGTGATCCCCGCGGTTCTCGTTCGGATCGGGCCGCAGCGGCACGAAGACGTCGTAACGCCCCCAGTGGAACTCCGGGAGGACGCCGATCACGGTGTGCGGGACGTCGTTGAGCGTGATGGCCCGTCCGACGATCTCCGGGTCCCCGCCGAAACGGTGCTGCCACAGGCCGCGGCTGAGGAGCACGACGGGATTCCCGCGTCCGGGAGCGTCCTCGTCCGGGAGGAAATTCCGCCCCAGCGTCGGACGGACCCCGAGCAGCGGAAGGAAATCGTGCGTGACCGCCACTCCCGGCAGCCGCTCCGTCTCCCCCCCGACCGTCAGGTTGTGCGGCCGGTTCGTGGAGGCCGCGAGCCGCTCGAACGCGCCGCGCCCCTGCTCGCGCCAGTCCAGGAAGTTCGGCTGCGACACCCCGAACTGCGGCCAGCCGCGCGCCGGGTTGCTCTCCCAGATGCGCACCAGCCGCTCCGGCTCCGAATACGGCAGCGGGCGCAGCAGCACGGTGTCGAGGATGGTGAACACCGCGGTGTTGGCGCCGATGCCGAGCGCCAGCGTGACCAGGACCGCCGCCGTGAAGCCGGGCTTCTGGAGGAGGAGCCGCCATCCGTGGAGCACGTCTGCGACGCATTGCGCGGCGATCCGGAAGAGGGCGACCGCCGGACGCGGGCTGGCCTCGAGCCGATCGATGGCGCGCCGATCCAGAGAATGCCTCTGGCGTGTGTCCGACCGGGTGATGTCCTGCGCCAGGCTGTTCCAGTCGACGATCTCGCGTCGCGCCGCCGACTCCGCCTCCGACTGCGTGGCGCCCTGGTGCAGCGCGGCCCGGTAGAGATCATCGAGCTGCTGTGCCAGGTCCTCCACGATCTCGGCTTCGCGCTCCGGCCGGAGACGCGGCAGGCTCAGGCGCTCACGGACGTATCGTCGCCAGTCAGGCATGGCTCCCCCCGACCACGGCGTTCACCGCCGCCATGAATTCCTTCCAGGTCGCCCGTTCCCGCACCAGCACCCGCCGGCCCTCGGAGGTGAGCCGCCAGAAGCGTCGGCGCCGCTCCCCCGGCTTCTCCACCCAGCGTCCCTTGATGAGCCCGCGGCTCTCCAGCCGGACCAGCATCGGATAGAGCGACGCGATCCGCAGCCGCAGCCGCCCGCCGGATCGCGCCTCGATCCGCTTGCCGATGTCGTAGCCGTGCCGTGGCCCGTCCTCGAGCAGCGACAGGATCAGCAGCTCGGTGCTCCCCTTCTTCAGCTCCCGGCTGAACATCGGCCCCTCCCGTTCAGCGACCGTATCACGACATATCGCTTAGCGGCATATACAGCCGCCGTGCGGCGCCTGTCAAGCCCCGGCCTCTTTTCGTCCGCGCCTGTGCGATCATGCGCCCCCGTGCCGGGATCCGGGGTCATCGCTTTCGCTCTCCTGCTCGCTGCCGCGGCGCCGCCGGCGTCCGGCGCGGACGCGGGTGACGCTGCGCCCGTGCCGCAATACCTGCAGGACCGCCCGGTCACGCGCCTCGACGAGCCGACGCGGTGGAGCGTCTGTTCCTGGGACACCGAGAAGGACGACCTGCTGGCGGAGTGCGCCACGGTCATCGTCCCGGCCGACCCCGATCCGGCGCGGGGAACGTTCCGGCTCTTCGTCAAGCGGCGCCGGATGATCGGCCGGCCGTCCGCCCAGGTCTGGATCCTCCACGGCGGCCCCGGCGCCTCGGCCACGGAGGGGCTGAAGCGGCTGACCTTCGACCTCCCCGAGCTGCGCCCCGACATCGCCTTCTACGCCGTCGATCATCGCGGCGTCGGCGGCTCCGAGCGGATGGAGTGCCCGGAGCAGCAGCGCGCGGAGAGTCCGCAGGGGTCGACGGTGACGATGGACGAGTGGCCCGCGTGCATCGCCCACCTCCAAAGGGACGTCGGGGCGCGGATGGACCTCTTCACCACGACGCACGCCGCGCGCGACGTCGGAACGCTCATCGAGAAATACCGGATGCCGGGTGTGCCGGTCTTCGTCTACGGCGCCTCGTACGGAACGTACCTGGCGCGCCGCTATCTGCAGCTCTTCCCGAAGCAGCCGCGGGGGGTGATCCTCGAGGGAATCGCCGCCAGCCGCGATCACATGACCGGGTACGACACCGCGATGATCGGCGCCGCGAACGCGCTGCTCGAGGTCTGCGCCCGGTCCCCTGCCTGCGGCGGTCGATTCGACGCTCCGCCGGCGGAGGCGCTCCATCGGACGCTGGCGTCGATCGATCAGGGGCACTGCCCCGGGCTGCAGATGACGGCGGCCGACGTCAAGGCGGTCCTCACCGGCATGACCTTCTCGGCGACGAGCCGGGTCCTGGTTCCGGCGCTGGCGCGCCGCATCGAGCGGTGCGCCCCGGGTGACGTTCCGATCGTGCAGCGGGCCCTCGGAACCTGGCTGGCCTCGTTCACCGGCAAGGCGTCGTCGTCGGTCCTGCACAATCACGTGGCGCTCTCGGAGATGTACACCCCGGCCCAGGGAACCGAAGCGCTGCAGCGGCAGGCCGACGCCGCCGCGCTGACCACCGGCCTCGAGCTCGGCTACTCGAAGCTCTCTCCTCTCTGGCCCCGGTATCCGCGCAACGATCTCGTCGGAAAAGAGCCAGCGTACGACGGGCCGCTCCTGATGCTGCACGGGGCGCTCGACACGCCGTCGCCGCTGCCTCGCGCCCTCCCGGTCCGCGACCGGTTCCGCGGTCGCCGCCAGTACTGGGTGCAGTTCCCCGAGGGAGCCCACGGCATGACCTCGAAGACCCCGACCCCCGACGGCGGGGACTGCGGCCGGAGCATTTATCTGCAGTTCATCGACCACCCCGACCGGGCGCCGGACACCCGCTGCGTCGGCCGGATCCTGCCGATCGACTGGAACTCGAACCCGGTGGACGCCCTGCGCTTCCTGGGGACACTGGACATCTGGGACGGCGGGCTCGCGGAGGCGCCGCCCCCGGTGGGAACGCCCTGACACCCGTCTGCGGATCATCCTGACCAACTCAGGAGACTCTGTCCGGTAGCATGATCGCCTCATGTCCTCGCGGCGTCCCCTGGCGGGCTGCACCCTTCTTCTTTCGGCGCTGCTCTTTGCGAGCCCGGCCTGCCGGTCGGGCGAGTCCGTCGGCAACCGTCTCGAGGAGATCCTCGGCGGCCTGAATGGACAGGGAGGCGCGAAGAAGGCCACGGCGGACGAGATCCGCGACGCGCTCGCGCACCAGCTGCGGTCGGCGCCGGTGCCGGCGAAGGGAAGCAACCGGCCCAGTAGCCCCGCGTTCCCGACGCGGCAGACGCTCCTCGACTTCTACGCGAAGCGGGGGCAGCGGCTGGCGTGGTGCAGCGCCTCGGGCGCGGTCCTTCCGGTCGCCGACACCCTCGTCGAGGCGCTCGAACGCGCTTCCGAGCACGGCCTCGACCCGGAGGAGTACGCCGTCGCCCCCCTCCGCCGCATGCGGCAGGAGGTGCGCGCGGCGCGCGGGAACGACGCGGTCGTCGCGCGCTGGGCCGATTTCGACCTGCTCCTGACCACCGCCTTCTTCCGCTACGCCTCGGATCTGTCCACCGGCCGCGTTCATCCCGACGAGATCCGCAGCGAGTGGATGACCGTGCCCCCCGAGCTGGACCTGCCCGGCGCGCTCGATCAGGCCCTCCAGGACGGCCAGTTCGAGAAGCTCCTCCAGAGTCTCCCGCCTCCCCACCCCGGGTACGGCCGGCTGCGCGACGGGCTCGTCGATCTCCGGAAGGCGCAGGCCGCAGGGGGATGGAAGACGATCCCGCCGGGACCGGCGCTGCAGCAGGGCGCGCGCGGCCAGCGCGTCGCCCTCCTCCGCGAGCGCCTCGGAGAGCGCGGCGGGGTCCGGCCCGCCGCGACCGGCACGGCCGCCGGCCCGGTCTTCGATGCCGCGCTCGTCGAGGCCGTCCGGCAATTCCAGGAGCGGCACGGCCTGGAGCCGGACGGCATCGTGGCCGGGGAGACACTGGCGGCGATGAACGTCCCGGTGGAGCGGCGCATCCGCCAGGTGGAGCTGAATCTGGAGCGCTGGCGCTGGATGCCGCGCCGCCTCGGCGTCCTGCACGTCGAGGTGAACATCCCCGGCTTCGAGCTGGCGCTCGTCCGCGACGGGAAGGCGGACCTGCGCAGCAAGATCGTGGCGGGGGCCGCGTTCACGCCGACGCCCGTCTTCAGCGATCGGATCGTCGCGGTGGTCGCCAATCCGCCGTGGAACGTCCCCCGCGAGATCGCGGTGCGGGAGTACCTGCCGGAGCTGCGCGAGGACCCGCGTCTGTTCCTCCAGCACGGCATCCGCATCTTCGCGCCGGAGGACGCGAGGAAGAAGAAAGGCGCGGACGCGAAGAAGAACGATGACGCGGAGATGCGCGAGGTCGATCCGGAGAGCGTCCGCTGGCGGCGGGTGGACGACGAGGAGTTCGACTACCGCCTGCGCCAGGATCCCGGGCCGGAGAACGCCCTCGGCCGGATCAAGTTCCAGCTGACGAACGACTTCCAGATCTACCTGCACGACACTCCGGCGCAGGCGGCGTTCGCCGAGGCGAGCCGCGACCTGAGCCACGGCTGCATCCGCGTCGAGCAGGCGCGCGGCCTGGCCGACCGGCTGCTGGGGGACGAGTCGGGCCGTCTGGAGGAGGCGCTGGCCTCGGACAAAGAGCAGGCGATCCCGGTCCGTCCCGCGGTCCCGATCCAGATCCTCTATCTGACCGCCTGGGTGGACGAGGAGGGGGTCCTGCGCTTCGGTCCGGATGTCTACGAGTTCGACCCGCCGCAGCAGGCGGCGCTGGAGCGCATCGCGCGCGCCTCCCGCCGGCCCCGTTGATGGCCTACTGGCGCACCAGGAGCGCCCGGCCGCCGATGGCGATTCGGGCGCGGCGCAGCCCTCCCGGGTTCACGTCCACGAGGTACCGGACAACACCGTCGCCGTCGCCGTCCCCCGCCGAGGTGATGACGATCCAGGGGACCGGGCTGGTCACCGTCCAGGGACAGCCGTCGGGGGCGGTGACGGCGATCGACCCGACCGCGCCCTCGGCCGGGACGTCCAGCCGCCTCGGGTCGAGACTCACGACGCATCGGGCGGGGCGGGACTGCCGGACGGCGTGCACCTGGCCGGCGATGCGCACGGCTCCGGTCCGGGGGCGCGGCGTCGCATTGGGCGCCACGTCATAGCGCACCGTCCCGGGCCCGCTGCCGGCGAGACCGACCGTGACGGTGATCCAGGGGGCGCTCGAGGACGCGGTCCAGTCGCAGTCGGTAGCGGTCGTCACGTTCACGGTGCCGGTGCCGCCCGCGGCCCCGAAGACGAGCGCCGGCGGGTCGATCGCGAAGCGGCACGTCGATGCCGCGACGACCCGCAGCACCTGCCCGCTGTGGTCGACGACGTAGAGCTCCCCCTCCTCGTCTTCGCCGAAGGACGAGATGGGGGCGAGCGCCGTGCCGAGGACATCCACCTGGCTCGTCAGCAGGAACAGCTCGCCCGAGCAGTAGTCGCCGTACAGGTACGCCCCCTGCGGGAAGGTCCCCCGGCTGCCGCGGTACGCGTAGCCGCCGGTGACCGAGCAGCGGGACCCGGAGTGGTCGTACTCGGCGATCGGCGCGATGAACCCGGAGGCGTTGCAGGTGGGATCGTTTCCCGTGCAGCGGGTCCCCTCGAACGTCCGCCAGCCGTAGTTCCCGCCCCGGACGATCCGATCGATCTCCTCGCGCGCCCCCTGTCCGACGTCGCCGGCGAACAGATCGCCGTTCGAACGGTCGAAGGAGAAGCGCCACGGATTGCGGAGGCCGAGGGCGTAGATCTCGTCGCGCCCGGGAGTCGCCCCCGCGAACGGATTGTCGGGCGGCGAGGAGTAGAGCTGCGTCGGGCTCGCGGGGGTGTCCACGTCGAGGCGTAGGATCTTGCCGAGCAGCTCGTTGATGTTCTGGGCACGGTTGCCCGGATCGTTCGCCGAGCCGCCGTCCCCCATGCCGATGTACAGGAAGCCGTCCGGCCCGAAGGCGATCATTCCGCCGTTGTGGTTGGCGAACGGCTGGGCGATCGTCAGGAGGACGATCTCGTCCGTGTCGGCGACGTTCGGGTTGGCGGCCGAGGCGTGGTACTCGGCGATCACCGTGGCGCCGTCGGTCTGTCGCGTGTAGTTGACGAAGAAGCGGCGGTTGGTCCCGTACTGTGGATGGAAGGCCAGCCCGAGCAGCCCGCGCTCCCCACCCGACAGCACGCGCCCCCCGATGGCGAGGAAGGTGGTCGGGGAGGTCGCGCCCGGCTGCAGGACCAGGATCTGCCCTCCCTGCTGGACGATGAACAGGCGCCCGCTGCCGTCGCCGGCATGGGCGACGAAGACGGGGCTCGCGAGACCCGCAACGACCGGCTCGAGTGTGATCGCGGCCCCGAGGCCCGGGTCCGCCACCGCACCGGCCAGGGCGAGCGCGAGGCCCGTCAGGCCCGTGAAGAGAATGCGCTGGGACGGCCGGAAGCCCATGTCCACCGGGGTGTTCGAAACGGTGACGCCATGTTCCCCCGGACCTCGCGGCCCGTCAAGCGCCGCGAGGTCCCGCGCCGCGGTGCCCGCCACGCGGACCGTCGAATGGGACTACTTCTCCGGGACCACGTCCCAGGGACTGAGGGCCTGGACGAACATGACGCAATCGGCGCCCGTCTCGCAGCGGGCGGCGTGCTTCGCCTTCCCGGTGAGCGCGAAGTAGGAGCCGGGGGCGAGGCGCTGCTCCTTGCCGTCCAGGATCAGGGTGAGGTTCCCGGTGACGGTCGTCACGTAGTGGTCGGCGGAATGGTGGTGCACCGGGGTCACGAGCCCGGAGGCGTACTTGAGATAGAAGCGGGACGGCCCCTTGGCGGGATCGCCGTCCACGGCGGCGGTGCTGACGCCGGGGATGCCGGCCTCGGACCACTTGAGACTGGACTGACTCGCGACCACGGCCTTGCCGGGGGCCTGGGCGAGCGCGGCCCCGGTGACGGCGACGGCGAGCATGACGGCGGCGGCGAACCAGGTTCGGCGAATCCGGTGCATGTGGCGTTCCTCCCCTTCGGCGAAGCGACCCCGGAATCCGGCCCGGGCGTCGGCGGGCGTTTATCTACCATCTAGTAGGTAGTTTCGTCAAGCGCCGGACGGGCCGCATCCGTGATAACGTCCTGCGGAGCGATGGGCACAGCGCGCGCCGCGGGCACCGCCGCCCGCATCCTCGACATCGCCGAGCGGCTCGTCCAGTCGCGCGGCTACAACGCCTTCTCCTACGCCGACGTCGCCCACGCGGTCGGCATCCGCAAGGCGAGCCTGCACTACCACTTCGCGACCAAGGCCGATCTCGGCCAGGCGCTCGTGTCCCGCTACCGGCAGGTCTTCCTGGAGGCGCTGGCGGCGATCGAGGCACGCGAGGCCGGCGCGCCCGAGCGTCTGCGGGACTACGTCGCGCTCTACGATGCCGTGCTGCGCAAGAAGAGGATGTGCATGTGCGGCATGCTCGCGACCGACGCGGCCACGCTGCCGCGGGCGATGCGCGACAGCGTCGCGCGCTTCTTCGACGAGAACGTCGCGTGGCTGGCGCGCGTCCTCGATCAGGGCCGCAAACGCAAGGAGCTCCGCTTCGAGGGGACCACCGCCTCGATGGCCTCGTTCTTCGTCAGCACGCTCGAAGGGGCGATGCTCATCGCCCACGGCAGCGGCGACCACGCCCGCTTCGAGAGCGCCGCCCGCCGGCTCGTCGCCACGGTCGCCGCCGGCCGCTCCGCCTCGCGGCGCTGAACGACCCGCCCGAAGGGCCGGCGAGTTCCCCTATAATCCGGCGTCCATCACGAGTCGGAGTCCTACCTCCAGGAGGCCGCATGACGTCCGCCCGCCGGATCCCCGCCGTTGTCTTTCTCGCGCACGCGCTCGCCGCGACGGCCGCGGCCCAGTCCCCGGCTCCCCCGGCGGCCGCGCCGCCATCCGCCGCAGCGAAAGCCGCGGCGCCGCCCGCCGCCGGCCGCTTCCAGCCGATGGACATGTTCGGGCTGGAATGGGCGTCCGATCCGCAGATCTCCCCGGACGGGAAGCGGGTCGCCTACGTGCGCAACTCGATGGACGTCATGAAGGACCGGCGGCGGTCGCAGATCTGGCTGGTGAACGCCGACGGAACCGATCACCGGCCGCTGACCTCCGGCGCGGGGGAGTTCGCGCCGCGCTGGTCGCCGGACGGCCGCCGGCTCGTCTTCACCGCGCACGACGGCGACGCGGTGCAATTGTTCGTGCGCTGGATGGACACCGGCGCCACCACGCGCCTGGCCCAGCTGCCGCGCGCGCCGGGCGGCGTCGCGTGGTCTCCCGACGGGAAATCGATCGCCTTCACCATGCTCGTCCCGGCGAAGCCGGAGCCGCTGGCGAAGATGCCCGAGAAGCCGGAAGGCGCGGACTGGGCGAAGCCCCCCAGGGTGATCACGCGCCTGGTGTTCCGGGCCGACGGCGAGGGGTTCATCGAGGAGGGGTTCAGCCATCTCTTCGTCCTCCCCTCCGAAGGAGGGACGCCGCGGCAGATCTCCTCCGGCTCCTTCCACCATGACGGGGCCCCGGCCTGGACGGCCGACGGCAAGGCCCTGCTCATCTCGGCGAACCGCCGCGACGACTGGGAGTACGAATCGGCGGACTCGGAGATCTACGAGTTCGCCGTGGCCGACGGCGCGATGCGCCGGCTGACCGATCGCCGCGGCCCCGACGCGTCGCCGGTCGTCTCCCCCGACGGCCGGCTCATCGCGTACCTCGGGTACGACGATCGCTACCAGGGGTACCAGGTCACGCGCCTCTACGTGATGAACCGGGACGGCTCCGGGGCGCGCCTGCTCACCGGCGGCTACGACCGGGATATCGAGCAGCCGAAGTGGAGCCGCGACGGCAGGCGCATCCTCTTCGCCACCGCCGACCGCGGCAACGGGAAGATCGGGTCGATGGCGGTCGACGGCGCCGCCGGCGCGCAGCCGGAGATCCTCGCGGCGGATCTCGGCGGCGGCGACCTCGGCCGCCCGTACTCCGGCGGCTCGTTCACGGTGGCGCACGCGGACGGTCGCATCGCCTACAGCTGGACCCGCCCCGACCGGCCGCCGGAGGTGGCGGTCGCGGCCCCAGGCGCCAGGACGGTGGTCCTCACGACCCTCAACGACGACCTCTTCACCGGCAAGACCCTGGCCGCGGTGGAGGAGATCTGGACCGAGTCGTCGTTCGACCACCGCCGCGTGCAGGGCTGGATCATGAAGCCGCCCGGGTTCGATCCGGCCAGGAAGTACCCGATGATCCTCGAGATCCACGGCGGCCCCTTCGCCGACTACGGCGACCGCTTCGGCGCCGAGATGCAGCTCTACGCCGCGGCCGGCTACGTCGTCCTCTACGGCAACCCGCGCGGCTCGACCTCGTACGGCGAGGAGTTCGGCAACCTCATCCACCACGCCTACCCGGGGAACGACTATGACGACCTGATGAGCCTGGTGGACATGGCGATCGGCCGGGGGTACGTCGATCCCGCCAACCTCTTCGTGACCGGGGGCAGCGGCGGGGGCGTCCTGACCGCCTGGATCGTCGGCAAGACCGACCGCTTCCGCGCCGCGGTCTCGGCCAAGCCGGTGATCAACTGGTACAGCTTCGTCCTGACCTCCGACGAGACGAACTACTTCACCCGCTACTGGTTCGCCTCACCGCCGTGGGAGAACCCCCAGGAGTACCTGAAGCGCTCGCCGCTGTCGTACGTCGGCAACGTCAAGACGCCGACCATGCTCCTGACCGGTGAGGCGGATTACCGCACGCCGATCTCCGAGGCGGAGCAGTTCTACGAGGCGCTCAAGATGCGGAAGATCGACACCGCCCTGGTGCGGGTGCCGGACGCCTCGCACGGGATGTTCGAGCGCACGAGCATGCTCCTCGCCAAGTCGGCCCACATCCTCGGCTGGTTCGAGAAATATCGGAAGCCGGCCGCCTGAGCGGCGGACGCCCCGCATGGCCCGCGTCTCGCTCCTCGCCTGCGAAGGCGTCTCCAAGTCGTTCGGCGGACCGCCGCTGTTCGAAGGGCTGTCGTTCGTCGTGCACGACGGCGATCACGTCGGGCTCGTCGGCCCGAACGGCGCCGGGAAATCCACGCTCCTCAAGATCCTCGGCGGCCTCGAGACCCCCGACTCGGGGTCCTGTGCCCGCCGGAAGAATCTGCGGATCGGATACGTCCCGCAGACCCCCGTCTTCGAGTCCGGCCGGACGGCCGTCGCCATCGTCGCCGAGGCGATCGCGACCGACCACCGCGTGGACGAGCACGAGCGGGACGAGCGCGCCGACCGGGCGCTGCGGCAGGCGGGATTCGCCGACCCGGACGTCCTGATCGACCACCTGTCGGGAGGGTGGCGCGCCCGGCTCGCCCTGACGCGCGAGATCGCCCGTGCGCCGGACCTGCTGCTGCTCGACGAGCCGACCAATCACCTCGACATCGAGTCGATCCTCTGGCTCGAGCAGTTGCTCGAGAACGCGCCGGGGGCCTTCGTCGCGGTCAGCCACGACCGCTATTTCCTCGAGCGGACGGCGCGGCGGATGCTGGAGATCGACCGTCTCCACGAATCGGGGCTCTTCCAGGCGAACGGCACCTACGCCGATTTCCTCGAGGCGCGCGACGCGGCGCTCAGCCGGGAGGCGGCGTATCTCGACACGCTCGCGGGGCTCGTGCGGCGAGAGGTGGCCTGGCTGCGCCGCGGCGCCCGGGCGCGCACCACCAAGTCGAAGGCGCGCATCGCCTCGGCCGGGCGCAGCATCGAGCGGCTCGAGGAGGGGCGGGCGCGGACCGCGGTGGCGACCGCCGCCATCGAGTTCACCGCCTCCGGGAGAAAGTCGAAGCGGCTCTGGGCGGCGGAGGGGCTGCGCATCGCCTTCGACGACCGGGTCATCATCGAGGCCCTCGACCTCGTGCTGACGCCCGGCCTGCGGCTCGGCGTCGTCGGCTCCAACGGAACCGGCAAGACCTCGCTCCTCCGCACCATCGTCGGGGAGATCCCGCCCGCGGGCGGGTCGGTGCAGCCGGCCGAAGCGCTGCGCGTCGTCTATTTCGCCCAGAACCGGGAGACGCTCGACCCGCGACTCTCGCTCAAGCGGGCGCTGGCTCCCGAGGGGGACACCGTCGTCTACGGCGACCGGGCGCTGCACGTCGCGTCCTGGGCGAAGCGCTTCCTCTTCCAGCCCGGGCAGCTCGAAACCCCGGTGTCCCGCCTCTCAGGCGGCGAGCGCGCCCGGATCGTCCTCGCCCGGATGATGCTGCGGCCGGCCGATCTGCTCATCCTCGACGAGCCGACGAACGATCTCGACATCCCGGCGCTCGAGGTCCTCGAAGAGGCGCTGCTCGAATTTCCCGGCGCGCTCGTCCTCGTCAGCCACGATCGCCACCTGCTCGATCGGGTCTCGAACCGGATCCTCGCCCTCGACGGACGCGGCGGCGCGGATCATTTCGCCGACTACGACCAGTGGGAAACGGCCCGTTCGAGGCGCCGCGGGAAGGAGTCTCCGCGCGCCTCCGCACCCGCGACCCCGGCCAAGCCGCCCGCGGCCAGGCGTCTCGGGTACGTGGAGCAGCGCGAATGGGATGGCCTGGAGGCGGCGGTGCTCGAGGCCGAGACGCGCCTCGCGGAGGCGCGGCGGCGCGCGGAGGATCTGTCCATCGCGACCGATGCGGCGCTCTTGCAGGAACGCCTGACGGCGCTCCAGGAGAGGCAGGCCGAGGTCGACCGGCTCTACGCCCGGTGGGCCGAGCTCGAGGCGAAGCAGCGCTGACGCCTCCACGCGCCCAGGAGGAACGCGCCGAGGGTCACGCCGAGGAAGAATCCGCTCGCCCCGTCGGCGAGATCCTGCCAGCGTCCGCCGGCAGGATGCACGAACAGCCGGATGAGACCGCTCAGCGCGAGCGCGCCGTAGGCGAGGCGGAAAAAGGCCCCGGGATACTTCAGATGCTCGAACCCTCTCATGGTCGTCTCTCCTTCCAGTCTCAGTTCGTGAAGCGGTACCAGAGCATGACGGCCCACTTGACCGCGGCCATGGTGAGGCCGACGGACAGCAGCTCCCAGCTCCAGAAGTGATCCGCGTAGTAATGCCAGGCGAACAGGGCCGTCGCCACGACCCCGCCGCAGAGGCCGGCGATGCTGGTGGCGCGCAACCGGTGCACGAGGAAGCGCTCGTCGAACACCCACGCGAGGATTCTCATTTCTTCTCCAGCCGGAAGATCGCATCGGTCGGACAGCCGAACACGCGGGCGAAGGTGAGCGCCAGCGGCAGGCTCGGGATATAGCGGTCGCACTCGATCGAGTTGATGCTCTGGCGCGAAACCCCCACCCGATCGGCCAGCTCCTGCTGGCTCCAGCCGCGCGCCAGGCGCAGCTCCCGGACCCGGGTCGTGATGGCGGGGGGCATGACAAGCGAACTTTACATGCCCGCGGGGAGGGTGTCAAGCGTGCTTGTCATGCTGTCCTGTCGGGTACTCTATGCTTCTAGCTCTTAATGGAGAGGCACCACCGGAGACCGAGGAGAGCATGAGCGAACGGATCG
>Ga0111538_10005537_pt1 | contig 17224 bp, 12 predicted proteins | sample SoiMethybrSBSTD1_FD_79669 | JGI IMG/M metagenome (GOLD analysis project Ga0111538, IMG submission 79669) | Bulk soil microbial communities from a Populus tree surrounding site in Tennessee, USA - Soil MetaG P. TD hybrid SBSTD1 (version 2)... | ecosystem: Environmental > Terrestrial > Soil >...
AGCTCGAGATCATGGTGCCCCTAATTGGGGATGTGAAGGAACTGGTGATCGTCAAGCGCCATATCCATGAGGTCGCCGAGCGGGTCATGCGTGCCAAAGGCGTGCGTCTGCCTTACCTGGTGGGGACCATGATCGAGCTGCCGCGGGCCGTGCTCACCGCCGGGGCGATTGCCCGGGAGGCGGACTTTTTTTCGTATGGCACCAATGATCTTACCCAGACGACATTGGGCTTAAGTCGGGACGACGCCGGCATGTTTTTGCCACATTACATCGAAAGCGGTATCCTTGCCCATGATCCCTTTGTCGTCCTTGACCAGGAAGGCGTCGGGGAACTCATCCATATTGGGGTGGAGCGCGGCCGCCGCACCCGCCCTAACCTCAAGGTTGGCATCTGCGGCGAACATGGTGGAGAGCCACGCTCAATCGCTTTTTGCCATCGGATTGACTTAGACTATGTGAGCTGTTCACCGTTTCGGGTGCCCATTGCTCGCCTGGCAGCGGCGCAAGCAGCGCTGCAGGCACAGGGTGAGCCAGTAGGCCAGGGAGAAAAGGCAGACGTTGGCCTATGACGTACGACCCCGCTGTCGATGTGCAGTACATGCAGCAGGCGCTCGAACTGGCGCGTGGCGGTCTAGGGTTTGTGAGCCCCAATCCACTCGTAGGTTGTGTGCTCGTCAAAGACGGTGCAGTCGTGGGGCGGGGGTATCACCAGCGCTTCGGGGGGCCGCATGCGGAGGTGTACGCGTTGCAGGAGGCCGGCCCGCAGGCGCGTGGGGCGGTATTGTACGTCAACCTGGAGCCGTGTAGTCATACGGGCAAAACCCCGCCCTGTGCTGAAGCTGTCATTCAGGCCGGGGTCAGTCGAGTGGTCGTGGCCCTGCGCGACCCGAATCCTCTGGTAGCTGGTACAGGCCTGGCCCGCCTTAAGGCGGCCGGGATTGCGGTCACGGTTGGGGTGTGCGAGGCGGCAGCGCACAAACTCAATGAAGCGTTTGTCAAATACATTACCACCCGTCGTCCGTTTGTGACCTTGAAGAGCGCCATCACCCTGGATGGCAAAATTGCCACACGCACAGGGGCATCGCAGTGGATTACGGGTGAACTGGCGCGGCAAGAAGGTCACCGTCTACGCCACGCCGCTGATGCTATTCTCGTTGGCATTGGTACGGTGTTACAAGATGACCCGCAGCTCACTACGCGCCTGCCAGAGCGGCAGGGGGCCAATCCTCTGCGCGTCATCGTCGATAGCACCCTGCGTGTGCCTCTGCAGGCGCAGGTGACCGATGTGGCCAGCAATCGGCGCACCCTGATCGTCACCACAGCGCGTGCGCCAGTGCCCCACAGTGAGACATTACGGACACGGGGCGTTGAGGTTGTCTGCCTGCCGGCGTATGATGATGGGCGGGTGGACCTGGAGGCGTTGTGCCGCTATCTTGGCGAGCGTGGCGTTGCCAGTGTGTTGGTTGAAGGGGGAGCGACCCTGAGTGCAACCTTGCTCAGAAGACGCCTGGTTGATAAGGTTCTGTTGTTTGTGGCGCCAAAGATTATCGGTGGCGATGGGATCAGTGTAGTTGGACCCTGTGGTGTGGAGACCATGGAGCAAGTCATTCAGCTGCGAGATGTGGTGAGCCAGCGCCTGGGGAATGATGTGTTGCTAGAAGCCTACTGCACGACAGAAGTAGTGAGTTCCTGAGGACAGGTCGCGCTGGGCAGAGGAGGGGTGAGGGGTATGTCATTCCATACGATTGAGGAGGCCATCAACGATATTCGACAGGGGAAAATGGTCATTCTGGTTGATGACGAAGATCGCGAAAACGAGGGGGACTTGACCATGGCTGCCGACAAGGTCACCCCAGAGGCGATCAATTTCATGACGAGGTATGGTCGCGGGCTGATCTGTTTGTCACTGACTTCGGAACGTCTGGCGGAGTTACAGATCCCGCCCATGGTCGAAGATATCGACAATACCTCCCCCTTTGGGACGGCGTTTATGGTCTCGATCGAAGCGCGTCGGGGTGTTACCACCGGTATTTCGGCGGCTGATCGGGCCACAACGATCCTCACGGTGGTCAATCCCAAGACCAAACCTGAGGATCTGGTGCGCCCTGGCCACATTTTCCCCTTGCGGGCCCGGGCGGGCGGGGTCCTGGAACGGACTGGTCAGACGGAGGGCTCTGTCGACCTAGCCCGGCTGGCAGGATTGACCCCAGCTGGGGTGATCTGCGAAATTATGAATGAAGATGGCACCATGGCACGGGTACCCCAACTCATGGCGATTGCCGAGCGTTTTAACTTAAAAATTGTCACCATTAAGGACTTGATCCACTACCGTATGCAACGTGAATGCCTGGTCCGCGTGCTGGGAGAGACCACGTTGCCCTTACGTGTCGGGACCTTTCGTGCCTTGGCCTTCGAGAACGAGATTAACCAGGACCAGCACCTAGTCCTGGTGATGGGCACATTCAATCCTGAGCATGCCCCGCTGGTGCGGGTGCATTCTTCTTGTGTCACGGGTGATGTCTTTGGCTCGTTCCGCTGTGACTGTGGCGAACAATTACGTAAGGCTCTACGGCTCATTGCCGAATCAGGCTCAGGCGTACTCCTCTATCTCAACCAGGAAGGGCGTGGCATTGGCCTGGCCAATAAGATTCGCGCCTATGCCTTGCAGGACGCCGGGCGTGATACCGTGCAGGCCAATGAGGAACTAGGGTTTCGACCTGACTTGCGTGATTATGGTATTGGCGCACAGATTCTCGCCCACCTGGGGATCAAGCGGCTGCGGCTGATGACCAACAATCCCCGCAAAGTCGTAGCCCTCGAGGGCTTTGGCTTACAAATTGTTGAGCGCGTGCCTTTGCGCGTGCGCCCTGGGAAATACAATGCGCGCTACTTACAGACCAAGCATGAAAAGTTAGGACACCTGTTCGACGCCGGCGCGTTCGAGGCTGACGAAAGACAGGAGTGGTGGTAGGACCCCGCCCGTCCTGGCCATGTCAAGGCGTATAGGAGCGGCACGGAAGGAAACGGACATGCCACGTACCGTTGAAGGGCACCTCAGTGCTGAGGGCCTGGATTTTTCGATCATTGTGAGCCGTTTTAATGATTTTATCACCATGCGCTTGTTGGATGGAGCCATAGACGCTTTGCTCCGCCATGGAGCCAGGGATGAGCGTATTACCGTCTATCGCGTCCCAGGGTCGTTTGAGATTCCTATGCTGGCGAAAAAAGTGATCGATCTTGGCCAGGCCGGTGATGCTATGATCTGTCTCGGGGCCTTGATTCGCGGTGCCACGCCTCATTTTGATTACATCGCTGCGGAGGCCAGCAAGGGCATCGCCAGCGCTGCGCTTGCTAGTGGTATCCCAGTGACGTTTGGCGTGCTGACCACGGATACCCTCGAACAAGCGATCGAGCGGGCTGGGAGCAAAGCTGGGAATAAGGGCTGGGAAGCAGCCATGTCTGCTATCGAGATGGCCAATGTGTATCGCCAGTTACGTCGTTGAGAGGTAAGAAGTATGGGTAGACGACGACAGAGCCGGGAGACAGCGTTACAACTCCTGTACGCGCTCGACATTACACGTACCAATGTGCGGGAGGTGTTGCGCGCCGGCTGGACAGAGAAGATGCTCTCCTCGGAGATCCGTGACTTCGCCACAATCTTAGTCACGGGAGTGATAGAGCACCGGGACGAGATCGACGCCTTCATTCAAGAGTACAGTACCAACTGGTCCTTAGAGCGTATTGGACTGGTCGAGAGGAATATTCTGCGCTTTGCGATCTATGAGCTGTGTTTTCTGGCTGATATTCCTCCCAACGTCACCATCAACGAAGCCGTTGAGGTGGCCAAAAAATACGGGACAGAGGATGCACCGGCGTTCATTAATGGGATTTTGGATCGTGTCAAACATGCGGTAGGGCCACGCGCTATGCACTTATCCATGGCCTTGTCCTCTTCCACCTCCTAAGTCTGCTCGATACCTTACAGGGGAGAGATCGTTTCCCATCTCGCAACCCTCGCTGAGATGCTGGGTAAAGGGCTTGCCTATGCGTTTCCCATGGTTATCGACGTCACGTCGCAGACACTATAAGCCGCTCCTGCAGGTACCGTTTATTGGCCAACAGGCAGTGCTGACAGCCTTAGCCACCCATCTGCAGACAGCCCAAAACGGCACGATTCAATGTGTTACCCTTGCCGGCCAGGCGGGCAGTGGGAAGTCAGCCCTGTTGGAGGAATTCATTTTCCGCCATTGCAGCAAACCCGATGTGTTGTTGCTGCAGCTCAACGCTGCTGACTGTCTCCTCGACCACGACGTGTACCGACAGCTTTGTACGGCGCTCCAGAGCCACAGCGAGCAGATTCTGCAAAAGGTGTATACGGCGACCCAGCGGGTGCGCAAGGCCCTGGCACTGCGTTGGGACGCAGCGGAGTTTCGGCAAGTGCTGGCGTCCACCGACTGGGCCCAACTGCACGAGGCGTCACCTCGTACGTCCAGGGTGCCAGGGCCGGCCTCGACCCCCTTAGCGCCATTGCTGGGCAGCGTTCAAGAGCATCCCTGGGCTATCGGGGCAGCGGCAATACTGGGTGTCAGCGGGCGAGGCGGGGCGGGAAGCACGGTGCAGCAGGTATGGGAGCAACGCTGGCTCATGTTCTTGCGCGCTTTGCGTGCCCGCCATCGGCCTGGAGAAGCCGTCATCGTCTTGGTGATCGATCAAGTGCTGCCTGGCGCTTCAGGCCTGACGCCTGGAGGGACGGGAGCCGCTTGCGACTGGCAGGGGTTTACTACCCGCACGGCGGCTGAGCAACTTCCACTCTTGATCGTGTGGGCTGGCCCTGCCGATGGTCTCCAGCCTATCCACCAGGCGCTACGAGGCGCCATGCCGTTGACGGAGTATCAGATCGAGCCGCTGGTGGACGAAGACCAGCAGCACCTCATACGTCAAGCGGTCCGTAACCTGCCGCTGAGGCTACAAACCCCCTGGTCGCAAGCGCTAGCGGCAGCAGGAGACATCAGCGCCACGCCGGGCTGGTTGCTCCTCGCCACGACCTGTGCTGCCGCCACGAGCGCACGCCCTGACGGGCAGAGTCTCGCCAGCCTTGCGCAGGCTGACGCGGGAGCATTGGTGAGCCAACTCATCGAAGTAATGTGCCAGCGCCATCCAGCGCAGGTCCCCTTGTTGCGCCAGGTGCTGGAAGCCTGTGCCTTTATGCCACCGGGTAAGCAGTTGGTCGTGGACGATCTCTTGCCGTTGTGCGATTTCGCTGGTCTGGGTCTGGACCCCGTGACTGGACGGACGCAGCTCGAAATGCTGCTGGGTCAATGTGCACGCTACGGCCTGCTGCGTTATGATCCCTATACAGCACGGTATACGCTGGGGCACAGTGCCATTCAAGAGGCTTTACAAGGCTTCATCTATCCTGATGCAAGCGCGCGGCAGCACATGGCACGTCAGCGCCGCCTGGCGGCGGCCCTGTTGCACCATGTACAACAGGGCGAGCGCGTTGGGCTCACGGCCCTCGCACAGCACGTCGAGGCAGCTTATGGTGCAGCCGCCCGCGAACTCCTCGCGCCCCTGGTCGTGGTGCCCTTCCGCCGTCTCCTGCCCACCTGCACCAAAGAGGAACGGCAACGTATGGCGACCACCTTAGGTGGGTTTGCTGCGGCACTGGCAGTGGATCTCCTCCGCTGCCTGGTCCACGATGAGGATGGCCAAGTGCGGAGTAGCGCGGTACAATCTCTAGCGGATCTCGCCCGTGAGGAGACGGTGCCAGTGTTACTCGAGGCGCTCCAAGACAGCAATAGTGATGTGCGTTGGATTGCGACCCGGGCGCTGGGGCAGATGCCAGGCACCACGGCGGTGGACGCCTTGATTCCGATGCTCACTGACGAGGATAAAGAAGTGGGACGGATTGCCGCGGAAGGGCTGGGCCTTCAAGGTGATCGGCGGGCTGTCCCACATCTGATCGCTGCCATACGTGAGAGCTATCCGCTGTTGCGCGAAAGTGCTATCTTGGCACTCGGGCAGCTCGCTGATCAGCGCGCCATCCCGGCGCTCCAGGACGTCTTACACGACGCGAATCAGCAAGTGCGCCGTAGTGCGGAGGTGGTGTTAGCACGCTTTGCTGCCTCTGCAGGAGGCTGAAGGGGAAATGGCGTGCCCGAGCCTTGGGAGCCGAGAAGCAAGCAAGCCGAATTCGAAGCTGTGGCCCTCGAGCATTTTAACACGCTCTACAGTACTGCCCTGCGTCTGACGCGTAATGCCAGCGAGGCCCAGGATCTGGTGCAGGAGACGCTGCTCAAAGCCTATCGCTTCTTTGATCGTTTTGAACCGGGAACAAATGTCAAGGCCTGGTTGTTCACTATTTTGCGCAATACGTATATCAATACCTATCGCAAAACAGTACGCCAGCACGAACAGATCGATTTTGACCGTATCGAGCCTTTCTATGCCGACTCTGCGAACGACGCAGACTGGCTGGACCAGGAGTCACTCGAAAATGTGCTGCATCATGTCGTCCAGGACGATGTCAAGCGTGCGCTGGACGCTTTACCAGAAGCATACCGCCTTGTTGTATTATTAGCTGATATGGCTGATCTGTCCTATAAAGACATTGCTGCCATTGTCGGATGTCCAGAGGGCACCGTCATGAGCCGGCTCTTTCGTGGACGGCGGCTACTACGGAAAAGTTTGCAAGAATTTGCACGCAAAGGTGGCTATGTTAAAGGATAAGCCATGTTATCCTGTCAGGAATGTGAACGCTATATACCTGTCTTTCTCGATCACGCTTTAGAGGTGAAAGAGAACTTGGATGTCCAGGCCCACCTGCAGAGCTGTTTCTCGTGTCAGGACCGAGCTAAGAGCGAGCGGCGCCTGCGTATGTTTGTACGGCAGTTCCTCGATGTACCACCTCCCCCAGAGGAGATCAAACGCGCCATTATCCTGCGTGCCATGCAGGATGAACGGCGGTGTGGATGGTGGGCGTCCTGGTCTATCCCCATGGGCTTACGCGACTTCGCTATGGGGATGGCCACGGCGGCGATCCTGGCGTTGGGAGTCTATGGTATCTTCCCTGACATCTGGTCGGACCCCGATATTCAGAAAGTGGTCCGTGAGTCATCGCTGGCCTATGGGACCTATGTAGAACAACATATGCCCCTGGAAGTTGTCAGCGCCGATGCCTCCGCGGTGACGAAGTGGTTTAACACCCATATGGGACATCACTTCAAGATGCCGTGTATTACAGACACGGCCGCCCAACTCCTCGGTGGCCGTGTCTGCCGTATCTTAGATCGGAAGAGTGCCGCCCTGATGTACCAGCGCGGCGGAGTGGATATCGTGCTCTTCGCTTTCCGTGGGGATCATATGTCACTGCCTACCCAGCAGAGCGCTATCCCGAACGCTGTGCACATACGGAACGCCTCCGGACGTCCTGTCGCTATGTGGCAACGCGATGGAGTAGTCTATTCCATGGTGGGAGACGTACACCGTGATGACCTCGAGCAAATGGCCAAAACCATAAGTTACCGTTGACGTCAGCGTGCCACTGACAGCTATGCCAGACTGCCAAGGAATCAGAGAGGGGGCGATGGGGAGGATACGTGCAGCATTGGCAGGAGGATGATCCAAGCATCTTCAGGCGTCAGAGGCGCTGGTGGGGGAGTGGCGTTATCGTCTGGTGCCTACTGTGTATGTCTTATATGCCAGCCCGTGACAGCGAGTCGGCATCGCGGACCCAGCAGCGTGTGGCTCAGCAAAGTGCACCAGCCGTCTCATCACCTCCGGCGTTGCCTTTATCAGCCACCGAGCGTGTGCTTGCCCTGTCACTTGAGCAGGCCACTCAGCTGGCGCTGCAGAATAACCTCGATATCGAACGAGGCCGCTTTGATCCACAGATCGCCCATACGCAAGTAGAACAGGCTCGCGCTGTTTTTGACCCGAGCGTGGGGCTTACGGCAAACATATCTCAGACCAAAACCTTGCCGCAAAACCAGACGGTCGTATTCGACGAGAATGGCTTTTCGACAGGAACATTTAGCATCACTCGGCCTTTCTCTAAAGATGTGTCAGTGGCCCCAGCCTTCAAACAACAAATTGTGACGGGAGCCAACTACGAGCTGCGCTTTATCAATACGTGGAACAAATCGGCCCCGGCCAGCTCTGGCCCGACGAGTCGGATTGCAAACCCACGCTATGAGGGTAGGCTGCAACTGACCTTCATCCAACCGTTGCTCAAAAATTTCGGTATCGAGGTCAATACTGCCCTCATACGGCAAGCGCAAAATACCGAGGAAATTGCTCGGCAAAAACTGCTTCAGACGATTCTCGATACTGTCTTTGCCGTGCAGCTAGGGTATTGGGAACTCGTGTTTCGCATCGAGGATCTAGGAGTCAAACGCGAGGCGCTCACGCTAGCTGGGAATTTCCTGGCAGAAAATAAACTCCGTGCGGAACTGGGTACTTTGGCTCCTATCGAATTAGTGCAATCAGAGACCCAGGTGAAGCAGCGCGAGGGTGATGTTATTACAGCGGAAGGTGCGGTGCGTGAAGCGGAGGATGTCCTGAAGCAAACGCTGAACATTCCGGAGAGCCTGGGGACGTGGCGTATTCGTTTACGGCCGACCGATACGCCACCTTACACACCCATTGCCGATACCTCCATCGAGGAAAAGGTCGCTTTTGCCCTGCAGCACCGCCCTGACGTCGTACAAGCACAACTGACGGTGGCTTCGCAGGAAATCGCCCGTAATGCGGCGCGAAATCAGCGCCTGCCACAAGTCGACCTCGGAGGCGCAGCGAGTGTCAGTGGTTTTAGTGGCGATCTTGGCAATGCCACGACTGACATTGGGACTGCAGACGGCTACAATTGGGCCTTCTCTCTCACCTTCTCCTACCCCTTAGGCAACCGGGCCGCAAACAATGCCCTGCAGCAACAGAATTTGTTGCTCAAACAGGCGCTTATCGACCAGCGTAAAGTGCAACAGACGGTATCGCGTGAGATTTTCCAGACCGTGCGTAATCTTGAGACGTTCAGTAAAACTGTGGAAGTGAGGCGAGCTGCCACCGTACTCGCCCGCACGCAGCTCGAAGCTGAGCAAGAAAAATTTCGCCTGGGACTTTCTACGAGTTTTAATGTGCTGCAATTCCAGAATCAACTGACGAGCGCCCGCAGCGATGAAATCCGCGCCTTGAGCGATTATAATGAGGCTCTGGGCAGGCTCGATCAGGTCACAGGCAAACTTCAGTATAACGTCCAGTAAAGCAAGGAGACAAGCACATGGCGACATCGGTAACGATCTATTCTACCTCATGGTGAGGCTACTGCCGCATCTCCAAGAGGTTCTTGGATGAGCATAATGTTCCCTATACTGAAATTGACATCGAAGCAGATGAGGATGCTGCGTTACGTGTCGAGCAGTGGAATCACGGCAATCGCACGGTTCCAACCATCGATATTGATGGCACAATCCTCACCAACCCCAGTCCGGCTCAATTGCGCCAAGTCCTTGGGCTCTAACCTGAAGAGAAGTGGTCAGCGGTCAGTGCACAGCCGCCAGCCAATGTCCCATTGTTGCTGAGCGCTGACCTTTGCAGGTGGAAACACTATCTGGAAATTGCCTCTGTGAGCAATGTGATCGCGGTGCGCGGGGCGCGCCAACATAACCTGAAAAATCTCTCGGTGGATATTCCCCGCGAACGCCTGGTGGTAATCACGGGCCTGAGTGGCTCAGGCAAATCCTCACTGGCATTCGATACCATCTATGCGGAGGGCCAGCGTCGGTACGTCGAGTCCCTCTCAGCCTACGCTCGCCAGTTTCTCGAGCAACTTGAAAAGCCTGACGTTGATGCCATTGAAGGCCTGTCCCCAGCCATTGCTATCGAGCAAAAAACGGTCAGTCGTAACCCGCGCTCGACCGTGGGTACCGTCACCGAAATCTACGACTATCTGCGTTTGCTCTTTACGCGTCTAGGTGTGCCGCATTGCACCCGCTGTGGCCAACCGGTGCGCGCCCAGACCGTGCAACAGATCGTGGATCAGGTGCTGCGCTTGCCAGAAGGCAGTCGTCTGCTCATTCTGGCGCCCATTGTGCGCCATCGTAAAGGCGAGTACCGCAAGGAACTCGAGCAGATCAAACGTCAGGGATTCTTGCGCGTCCGCATCGACGGTGAGATCACTTTGCTTGATACCCTGCCACAGCTTGATCGCAATCTACACCACACCATCGACATTGTCGTGGATCGTCTGGTCGTACGGCCAGACATGGCTTCCCGTCTGACCGATTCGATTGAAACAGCTCTCGCCCACACTGAAGGGCTCGTGAGCGTACAACTGGTCGATGGCGAGCAACTCGTGTTTAGCGAGCGCCTGGCGTGCCCTGATTGCGGCACGAGTTGTCCAGAATTGACTCCTCGCTTGTTCTCATTCAACAGTCCGCAGGGGGCTTGCCAGGCTTGCGATGGCCTGGGCATGCACCTGGAGTTTGCCCCTGACCTCATTGTCCCTAACCCGGAGCGTTCGCTCCTGGAGGGCGCTCTCACTGTGTGGGGTCCGCAGCAACTGCGCTTCATGCAGCCCATCTTAGAAGGCCTGGCAGCACAGCACAACATCGACCTCCGCCAGCCGTTTGGGGCACTAACTGAGGCGCAACAACACGCGATCCTCTATGGCACCGATGGGACGCCGGTGCCCGTGCAGCACACCACCAATGGTCGCACGCACACGTTCCGACGCGTATACGAGGGGGTCATCCCACTCTTACAGCGGCGCTATCAGGACACTGAATCTATGGGAGTACGTGAGGAACTGGAACGCTATATGCGTCCGCACGTGTGCCCCACCTGTCAAGGGACGCGCCTGCGCTCAGAAGCGCTAGCGGTGCTCATCCAGGGCCGACGCATTAGTGACATCACAGCCCTGCCAGTGCGGCAAGTGCAGACGTTTTTTGCGGCGCTGACACTGAACGACTTTGAACGTCAAGTAGCGGACAAAATCCTCCAGGAAATTTGCGCGCGTTTACGCTTTCTGAGCAGTGTGGGGCTGGACTATCTGACCCTAGATCGCACTGCAGCGACCCTCTCCGGTGGAGAAGGCCAGCGCATTCGCCTGGCAACGCAAATTGGTTCTGGCCTGGTGGGAGTGCTCTATGTCCTCGACGAGCCGAGCATTGGTCTGCATCAACGCGATAATCAACGCTTGCTCGAGAGTCTCAAACGCCTGCGTGATCTGGGCAACACGGTCCTGGTCGTCGAGCACGATCGTGAGACCATTCTGGCAGCCGACTATGTCCTGGACCTGGGGCCAGGAGCGGGTGAACACGGTGGCCATCTCGTCGCGGCTGGGACCCCAGCCAGCATCGCCCGACATCCGGAGTCACTCACTGGCAAATATCTCAATGGCACCCTGGCTATCCCCATTCCCTGTACGCGGCGTGTTCCGAGTTGGCGCCGCCTGCGCCTCCGGGGTGCCGGCGCCAACAATTTACAACACCTGGACGTCGAGATTCCTCTCGGCTTACTGGTCTGTGTCACCGGGGTATCAGGCTCTGGGAAAAGCACTCTCGTCATGGAAATCCTGCACAAGGCATTAGCCCGGCGCCTACACCGCGCGCATGAGCGCCCTGGACTTTTTCACACGCTAGAGGGGGTAGAGCATCTCGACAAGGTAATCAATATTGATCAGGCTCCCATTGGACGTACACCACGTTCGAATCCAGCGACGTATACAGGGATGTTCGATATCATCCGTGAGCTATTCGCGCAGGTGCCCGAAGCACGGGTGCGCGGGTACAAGCCGGGCCGCTTTAGTTTCAACGTCAAGGGCGGACGCTGTGAAGCCTGTCAGGGACATGGCCGGCTGAAAATCGAGATGCACTTTCTGCCCGATGTGTATGTCAACTGTGATACATGCGGGGGCAAGCGCTTTAACCGAGATACCCTGGACATTCGTTACAAGGGGAAACACATCGCCGAAGTGCTCGATCTCACGGTCGATGATGGCACCGAGTTTTTCGTCAATGTCCCGGCGCTGCACCAGAAATTACAAACCTTACAGGAGGTCGGGCTGGGTTATATTCGCCTAGGACAGGCTGCGACCACGCTGTCGGGCGGTGAGGCTCAGCGTGTGAAGCTCAGCCGTGAGTTGAGCCGACGCAGCACAGGACGCACCCTGTATATCTTGGATGAGCCTACCACTGGTCTGCACTTTGCGGATATCCAACGCCTGCTCGAGGTGCTGACCCGCCTGGTGGACAATGGCAACACTGTGCTCGTTATTGAGCACAATCTTGATATCATCAAAACCGCCGACTATATCATCGATCTGGGGCCAGACGGGGGGGACGCCGGGGGACGCATTATGGCAATGGGCCCCCCAGAGAGTGTGGCGCAGATCGAGGAGTCGTACACTGGCCATTTCCTGCGTGAGGTGCTGCATGCCAGCGCGATCCCCAGCGTCACGTCGCCTCAAGCTACTGCTCGAATATAGTGGCACGCACTATCACGGCTGGCAGGTCCAGCCCAATGCAGTTACGATTCAGGGCACGCTGGAAGCCTGTCTGGCACGTCTGACCAATGGTCCGGTACGTCTGCATGCGGCAGGGCGCACCGATGCTGGCGTGCATGCCCTCGGCCAGGTCGTCCATTTTGATACTGCCTCAGCCATTGCCTTACCGGCGCTGGTACGCGGTGCCAATAGTATACTCCCCAATGATATTGTAGTACGTCAGGCAGAGGACGTGTCGCTGGATTTTCATGCCCGCTACTCTGCCCGGCGCAAGACCTATGCCTACATTGTCCACAATCACTCTGTCCCTTCGGCCTTACAGGCCCCCTATGGCTGGCATGTGCCACAAGCGCTGATGCTTCCTGCTATGCGTGCAGCGGCCCGCGTACTCCTGGGCCATCACGATTTTTCGGCGTTCCGGGCCGCCTCCTGCACAGCGCGCCACCCATGGCGCTGTCTCTTCTGCCTACGGATCGTCCGACACGCCGAGCGCCTCGTTTTTGTGCTCAACGCAGATGGTTTTCTGCAGCACATGGCCCGTACGATTGTTGGCACACTCGTGGCCATTGGCCGGGCGCAGCTCCCCGCTGACGCGATGGCCACCATTCTGCACGCTGGTCAGCGGCGCTACGCCGGCCCTACAGCACCAGCGCATGGCTTGTTCCTGGTGCGCGTGATCTATGACACCGATGCGATAGTAAGAGCATAGCCCCTGCAACGAGCCCTGGCGTTGCCATACAACGACAAGGCTGCTACGCTGCCCCTTCCCCTCCACTACTGCCACCAGCCATGCTGTCTCTGCAAAGAGGCAGCAGAGATTTCCTAAATTGAGAAAGGTGTCGCTCATACCCGACAGGGGAAGCAGTCTCCCTGTCATGCCTGCATACGCAGACGTCCGTAGAATTTGCCGTGCCCACGAGATTCCCGAGGGAGATCAAGGTGTCGTCATAACCCGACACAAAATAGCCCCGCACCAGAAATTCTCGCAGCTTCCAGGTTTGTGTAGTGCTGATGCAGCCACGATCAACGCACACAAACTCCTTTCTATTCAGCAAGTTCATATATGAGAAGCCCCTCGCACCAGGGGTGCATCGACAGAGTGTCGAAGCTGGCACAAAGATTGCTCTTTAGGCCAGTGGCATACAGAGAAAGTCTCTACATGACGCTGATTTTGTTACCCTTGCGTCCTCAAAGCCCTGATGACAGGGAGCCTCCTTGACGCCTAGGCATAGGCTAGGTTGAGGAAATTGGCATGACAGTGCTGGTAACAGGCGGGGCAGGTTATATCGGTAGTCACGCGGTTAAGCTTTTGGTACAGCGCGGTTATCAGACGGTGGTCTATGACAATCTTATTTATGGCCATCGCGAGGCAGCACCGTGGGGAGACTTTGTCGAGGGCGATTTGCATGATACTGCTCGGCTGGTGCAAGTGCTCACGGAGCACCAGATCACAGATGTGATGCACTTTGCGGCTTTTGCCTACGTGGGAGAATCCGTCCAGGACCCCCTGAAGTACTACGCGAATAACGTTGCGGGGACGTTGTCCCTCTTGCAGGCTATGCGTACGGCTGGGGTACAGCATCTGATTTTTTCTTCGACGTGTGCCGTCTATGGACTCCCCCAGCATCCCGTCCTGACCGAAGAACACCCTCTCGGTCCTATCAATCCGTATGGCGAGAGCAAGCTGTTTGTCGAGCGCATGTTACAAGCCTGTGCCACAGCGTATGGGCTGCGCTGGATCAGCCTGCGCTATTTCAATGCTGCCGGGGCGGACCCGGAGGGTGAGCTTGGCGAAAGCCACGACCCCGAAACCCATCTCATTCCACTCGTACTGTCTGTCGCCAGTGGACGTCGAGCCGATGTCGCCATCTTTGGTACGGATTACGACACCGCGGACGGGACATGTATTCGCGACTATATTCATGTCAACGATCTGGCTGATGCCCACATCCTCGCCTTACAAGTCCTGGACACTGACAAAGCCCAGACGGCCTACAATCTTGGCAATGGTACGGGCTACTCTGTACGCCAGGTGATTGAGACGGCAGCCCACGTCACAGGGCGCTCTATTGCCACACAGATCACCCCACGTCGTCCTGGTGACCCACCCTGCTTAGTCGCTGCCGCCGACAAAATCCGCTCTGCCCTGGGCTGGCAGCCACGTTACACCGATTTGCCCACAATCATTGCGACAGCCTGGCATTGGGAGTGCCAACGCCGGTACGGATGAAGACATGTCGCCAGTGGAACCAGCAGTCATTCGGACACTTGGTCATGGAGCAGCGTAAGGCTGCTTTGAGATACTGCGGTATACGAACGCACAAAGGAGCAAGCAGCGTATGCTGGAGGTTGAAAGGAGTGAGGCGGTGCAGGTGGCCCTCACAGAGGTCTCCCCTACTCTTGTGGACACATTGAATGCATGCCGTCCGAAAATTCAGGGAAAATTTCTTTTCGTTGGGGACGAAAAACTCTGGATTCGAGGCGTTACATACGGGACGTTTCGTCCCGATGCGGATGGCAACGAGTATCATGATCCCGAGACCGTCGAGAGTGACTTTGCCCAGATGGCGGATAGCGGCCTGAACGCCATCCGCACGTATACCGTACCGCCGCGCTGGCTGCTTGATGCGGCACAGCGCCACGGTCTGCGGGTGATGATAGGTCTGCCATGGGAACAGCATGTGACCTTTCTCGATGACAAAAAGCGCGCCCGGAGCATCGAGGCACGCGTCCGGGCCGGGGTACGCTCCTGTGCTGGTCACCCAGCTGTCCTATGCTATACGATCGGGAATGAGATTCCTGCCTCTATTGTACGCTGGTATGGCAAGCGCCGCGTGGAACAGTACTTGGAGCGCTTATACCGGGCTGCCAAGCAGGAGGACCCGGAAGGGCTCGTTACCTATGTGAATTATCCCACCACGGAGTACCTGCAACTCCCATTCCTGGACTTGGTATGTTTCAACGTCTACCTTGAGACACAAGAGCGTCTTGAAGCCTATCTGGCACGTTTGCAGAATATTGCTGGTGACCGACCTGTACTTATGGGGGAAATCGGGCTCGACAGTCGCCGGAACGGGGAGTATATCCAGGCGGACGTCCTCGATTGGCAGATTCGCACGATCTTTGCGGCCGGCTGTGCCGGTACATTCGTCTTTGCCTGGACGGATGAATGGCACCGTGGTGGCCATGACATTCAAGACTGGGATTTCGGGCTTACCGATCGGCAACGCTGTCCCAAGCCGGCCATGACTGCCGTCTGTAATGCCTTCACCGATGTGCCCTTCTCATCAGACCTTCCCTGGCCCCACATCTCGGTTGTGGTGTGTAGCTACAATGGAGCGCGGACAATTCGGGATTGCTGTGAAGGGCTCCAACAGCTCGAGTATCCAAACTTTGAGGTGATTGTCGTCAATGATGGTTCCGCCGATGCCACCCCGGATATTGTCTCGGAGTATGATTTTCGGCTGATCAGTACGGAAAACCGCGGCTTGAGCAACGCGCGCAATACCGGATGGCAAGAGGCCAAGGGTGAAATCGTGGCCTACATTGATGACGACGCCTATCCTGATCCGCACTGGCTGACCTATATCGCGGCGGCTTTCATGCGTACGACACATGTGGGCATTGGGGGACCAAATCTGCCCCCTCCTGACGACGGGTTGATAGCCAACTGTGTGGCGAATGCCCCGGGAGGGCCCGTGCATGTGCTCCTCTCCGATACGGAGGCAGAGCATATCCCAGGGTGTAACATGGCGTTTCGGAAAACGGCCCTGCAAGCCATTGGAGGGTTTGATCCGCAGTTTCGTACGGCTGGCGATGACGTGGATGTGTGCTGGCGCTTGCAACAGCAGGGTTGGACCATTGGCTTTAGCCCTGCAGCCATGGTCTGGCATCATCGCCGCAATGCGGTCCGAACCTATTGGAAGCAACAGCAGGGGTACGGCAAGGCGGAAGCGCTGCTCGAGAAGAAATGGCCAGAAAAATATAATGTGCTGGGACACCTGTCATGGGCCGGACGCCTATACGGGAAGGGCAGTACACGGGTGACGAGCTGGAGCCAGGGACGTATCTATCAGGGAACCTGGGGAAGCGCCCTGTTCCAGTCCATCTACGCGCCGGCTCCTGGTTTCTGGGGCTCCCTGCCGTCGATGCCCGAGTGGTATTTAGTAATTGCGACCCTGGCCGCTCTCTCGGCTCTTGGTCTCTTCTGGAAACCGTTGTTGTTCGCCCTGCCATTGCTTGGGTATGCTGTAGGTACCCTCCTGGTTCAAGCTGGTCTCAGTGCACGGCATGTGCTTTTTGCCAGCGCTCCGCAGTCCCGTAGCGAGCAGCTGCAGTTATGGGGCCTGACCACCCTCCTGTATCTGATGCAGCCTCTGGCACGGCTACGTGGACGCTTACGCTATGGTCTAACGCCGTGGCGGTGGCGGAGTATACGGGGATGGGCCTGGCCCTGGTCGCGGACCCTGCAGCTGTGGAGCGAGCAGTGGCAATGTCCTCTGGCGCGGCTGCAAGCGATTGAAGAGACGTTACAGGACGAAGGCACTGCGAGCTTTCGGGGAGGTGACTATGATCGTTGGGATCTGGAAGTGCGTGGGGGCCTCCTCGGTGCTGTCCGTCTGCTCGCCACGACTGAAGAACATGGGGCAGGCAGACAACTGGTACGGTTTCGCCTCTGGCCAAAGTGCTCAGTGCAAGGGTCTGCCTTGATTCTCCTGCTGCTGG
>Ga0111538_10005538_pt1 | contig 17220 bp, 14 predicted proteins | sample SoiMethybrSBSTD1_FD_79669 | JGI IMG/M metagenome (GOLD analysis project Ga0111538, IMG submission 79669) | Bulk soil microbial communities from a Populus tree surrounding site in Tennessee, USA - Soil MetaG P. TD hybrid SBSTD1 (version 2)... | ecosystem: Environmental > Terrestrial > Soil >...
GCGCCAGCCGGCGAGGCTTCGTTCCAACGGCATGCACTGTGATGCCCTCTCCCGGTTTCCAGTACGACGAGATCTGAAGAATTGCAGGGCCGCTAAGGCCGCGATGCGTCAGCAGGATGCTTTCGCGGAAACGTACGCGCCCGCACTGCACTTCGCCTTCGAACGACACACCATGCAGTTGGTGAAGCGTTTTGGGTTCATCGAAGAGCAAAGGCACCAGCGCGGGTTGAGGGCTGACTACACGCAGGCCGAACTTCCTGGCCACGCGATAGCCGAAGTCGGTTGCGCCAAGCTTCGGAATAGACAATCCGCCGGTGGCGACCACGAGAGAAGCACACTCGAAGTCTCCTCGGTTTGTCGTCAAAGCAAAGCCGGGCGACACCGAGGCGACTTCGATCTCGGGAACAATTCGAACTCCAACTTCGTTTGTTTCTTTGCGGAGCATGGAAATGATTTCGCGCGACGAGCCGTCACAGAACAACTGGCCTGACTTCTTTTCATGCCAAGGGATGCGGTGCCGTTCCACGAGCCGCAGAAAGTCTTCCGGCCGATATCGTGCGAGAGCAGACTTTGCGAAGGATGGATTCTGCGAGATGAAGTTTTCCGAAGAGGTATCGGTATTTGTGAAATTGCATCGACCTCCGCCGGAAATCCGGATTTTCTCGCCGATGCTCGCGTTGCGTTCGAACAACAGGACGGATCGGCCGCGTTTTCCCGCTTCAATGGCGCACATCAGCCCCGCGGCGCCGGCACCGAGAATAATGACGTCGGATTTCTGCATGTAAGGGCATCATATAGGAACCTTAAAACTTGAAGGAGACACTGAATGACAGCGATGCACGAAATTGAGTATCGAATTTTTGGCGACGACATGCAGTTCGTCGAGGTGGAACTCGATCCCGGAGAGGCAACGGTCGCTGAAGCCGGCGGAATGATGTACATGGAAGACGGCATCGAAATGGAAACGATTTTCGGTGACGGCTCCCAACAACAACAGAAGGGCGTGCTCGGCGCGCTGATGGGAGCCGGCAAACGGCTGCTGACCGGAGAGTCGCTCTTCATGACGGTGTTTCTGAATCGCGCCAATGGCAAACGAAAGGTCGCGTTCGGCGCGCCCTATCCGGGGAAAATCGTTCCCGTGCATCTTGCCGAGCTTGGCGGCGAATTGATCGCGCAGAAGGACTCCTTTCTTGCAGCAGCCAAGGGCGTCAGCCTCGGAATCGCTTTCCAGAGAAAACTGGGCGCGGGGTTGTTCGGTGGAGAAGGATTCATCATGCAACGCCTCCAGGGCGATGGCTGGGCATTTGTGCATGCCGGAGGAACGCTGATGGAACGCCAACTGACGGCGGGCGAAGTCCTGCGTATCGACACGGGCTGCATTGTCGCGTTCCAACCCAGCGTCTCCTACGACATCCAGTACGTGGGTAAAATCAAGAGCGCGATCTTCGGCGGCGAAGGATTGTTCTTCGCAACGTTGCGCGGCCCGGGACGAGTCTGGCTGCAGTCCCTGCCTCTGAGCCGCCTCGCAAACCGCATTGTCTCCGCAGTGCCGGGAATGGGCAGGGGCGGCCGTGAAGAAGGTTCGATCCTCGGAGGGATAGGCGGCATTCTGGGCGGGGATCGGTCCTAGCAGCTGCCGAAGACTGGGACAATTTCACGTCCGACCATCCGACCAGCTGCCAGGGACATTGCGACAGCGCTCAGCAGACATTTCACAGCCGACATTTGGAAGACCGAGTTTTCTCAATGTGAGATGTCCGCTATCTGCTGTCCGCTGTCGCAATGTCCCTGGCAGCTGGTCGGATGGTCGGATGCCCAAAAATCCGTTAGTCGCTCCGTAGCAACCGCCTGAATCAAAGATGTTAGTGCGCAGCCTGCTCAAAGGCATGGAAACCGCGGATTTACGCGGATCAATCCGTGTGATCCGCGGTTGATTTTGCTGGAGAAAAACGTCCCCTTGTTATAATCGGCGCCGTTACTATGGATGCTGATTTCCTGCCACAGACCCTGACGGATCAGTTACTTGCAAAGACGCGCGAGCAAGGGGAAGGCCCACTGCGCACCGAGGTCACGATCCTGTTCAGCGATATCAAGGGTTCCACCGCCTACTTTGAACGCAACGGCGACGTCGAAGGCCTTGCGATGATCCAGCATCACAACATGCTCATGTTTCCCGTAATTGAGGAGGCCGGCGGCCGCGTCGTGAAGACGATTGGCGATTCGATTATGGCCTGCTTCAAGGATCCATCCGAAGCGGTGCGTGCCGCCGCAGAAATGCAGCGAGTGCTGAACTCTGATCGCGCCAACAAGCCGCTTGAAGATGACCACATTCACATCCGCGTCGCATTGCACATGGGACCGGGCCTGGAAAAAGACAACGACGTGTTCGGTGATGTCGTCAACGCGACCGCAAAGGTTCAGCAGCAATGTGACCCCGATCAGATCCTGATCACCGACATCCTGTTGGAACCGGCTCGCCGGGCAGGATTCCAATGCGCAAAGCTTGGCCGCGCGGAGATCAAAGGGAAGGACGAGGCGCTCGATCTTTACGCGGTAGCCTGGTCCGCCATGGCGAACGAACAACTTCTCGAAGAGGTCCAGAAGCAATTCGAGATCAGGCTGAAAGAAGCGCGGCGCCAAAAAGAGCTTCTTGAAGAGGAGCTCGAGGCGTCCAGGGAGCAGTTTCGTCTCGAGCGCCGGCGTCTTACCGGAGAGATCGAAGAACTCGAAGCCGACCTGGAAAGAAGCAGAGAGACATCCGTGCCGAGCGCCGATGAAGACCTGCACGCACAGATGCGATTCCAGCTGGACGACGCGCTGGCGATGAAGCAGCAAGTCGAACAGGAACTGGTTGCGTCGCAGGCTCGATGGGAAATCGAAAAGAAACGGTTGCGAGACCAGATCGATTCGCTCCACGGAGCAGCGCTCCAGGCGATGGAGCAGACCAATAATCCTGCCCGACTCGCTCTGGCGGTGCGCGAACAGGTCGATTCGCGCCTGAGAGATGCAAAAATCGAGTGGCAACTCCAGTGGGAAGCGGAACGACGACGCCTCAACACGGAGATCGAGCGCCTCAAAAAATCAGGGAGCAACGAGGAGCAGAAGGATCTTGCGCGAAAGATGGTGCTCCAGAAGCTCGGCAAGTTGCCCGGTGACGCGAAGTCGCCCTTCGAGCTGAAACGCGAGATGGACGAAGCAAAGTCGCGATGGGACTTGGAACGCGACGAGTTGAAGATCCGAGTTCAACAGCTGGAAAGACAGATCAATAACAATAGAGACGGCGTCCGCCAGGAAGTTTTTCAGGAATTGCGCTCACAATACGAGCCAAAGATCGAAGCCTACGAGCATGAACGCAAACGCCTGCGTGACGATCTGGAGGCGGCAATCGCTCAACTTGCGGACGAACGTTCACGGTTGCTGGCGCGAATCGATCATCTCGAACAGTCGATCCCCGAAGGCCAGGAAGCCGTTCGCGCGCAAGTGACGGCCGAACTGCGGGCGGACTTCGAGCAGAAGCTGGAAGAAGTCAAGCGAGTCAAGACTCGCAGCGAACGTCGTGCGCAGGACGTTACGGAGGAAGTACAGTCCGCATTACGGCGCGCGACGAAGGAAGTCGTCCGGCTGCAGGCCGAACTGAAAGAAGCGCGTGAATTCGCATTCCGCGAGCGTCGTGGAACCCGCATCACCGACGTTTTGGAAAATGACCTCCCAACACCCGCCGCTGACAACTGACAAATCCCGGCGCGCCTCGTACTAAACCTACTGCGACTTCTCTGTCGAAAAGCTCCAGTTGATGCCGGTGGAAATGCCTTCACCGAAGTGCGCCGCGCGACCGGATACGAACTTCACAAAGCTGAAGTCCAACGAGAACGATTCGTTCAGCGAATATCCGACACCGAAGCCGACGTGTTGAAAGTCCTGTCGGGACAGCCGGTCCTGTTGGATGAACACATCGGGATTGGCCGTGGGATCGTAGATTTGCTCGTACGTCAGGCCGCCGTGCACCCATTGTCTTCGCCAGAGAAAACTGGCGGAAAGAGATGGGGTGATGAACTGGCCCACGCTGAAGTCGATGTTGCTGCGGTTTAACGACACACCGAGGATCTTTTCAACGGCCGTATACGAATAGGAACCGTGAACAAACGTCCGTGGCAGAAGCGGATTGAGGAGTCGACCGGCATAAACGCCTGTCGTCAATTGCTTCACATTAGCGCCGACTGCGGATTCCGCAATTGTGTCGTATCCGTGACTTGGCACGGAAAGCGCGACAAAAGGTGTAGTGACAATCGGCAGACGCAGTGCGTTGAATCGAGCTTCCACGCGGAAATCCTGCATGGTGCCGTGGTACACGCCATCGTCGAGAACATTCCTCGGAAGATTCAGCGGTTCTTCGGGGCCAAGATACTTCGCACGGATGTAGGGAATGCTGACGCCGACAGCGAGTCTTTCGGTCAAGCCGTAGTCGAGGCCAAACGTCAGACTGTTTGCACGGCTTGCGTAGCCGGGCAGGCGGGACCCGTCATCGAGAAAATGTCCCGCCGCGTGAATGGTCGTGAAGTTGATCGAAGCGGAGCCCTCACTCTTTCCTGGAAGAAAAGCCTGCGCCATTCCGGCGCAGGGCAAAAGCAGCACAAGAGCGAGGAGGCGCAGTATTGTAAGGGAGCGCATTGCAGACAGCAGCGTTTGGCCGGCCTAGGACGGCTTGCGCGCGTGCGCCTTCATCATCTGATCGATCGCCTCGAGATGCTCCGTGAATGCGGATGGCGCTTTCATGGCGCTGCCGTACTGCATCGCGACTTTGTCGTACTCCTCTTTTGTGGGCTTGTAGAGCACCGGCAGTACGTAAGGACCGGAATTGGACAGACGTTGCTTCAAGACAGCCGCGTCATCGATCTCGGCAAGAATCAGATCGAACTTTCCCGCGCTGAGCGTTTTGTCGAGTTGGTCCGCTTTGTCGATCGTCTTAATCTTGTGTCCCGCCTGGGTCAAACTGGATTGAAATTGCTTGTTCTTCAGGGCAGTGTCGGGATGAACCCCGTAAATCAGAATAGTTGCGTTCTTCCACGGCTTGTATGCCTTGAACAGGCCCATCGCGCGAGCCATCGTCAAGAGCTTGTCTCCGCAGGCTTGTGCCGGAATCTGTGAGGTCACCACCAACGCGATAGTGAGGATGCAAAGGAAAAACCGTTTCATCGAATTCTCCTTGAGGTGTAGCTGGAACGACGAGTTAAGGCGGATTATCGGGTCGGTTTGTGCGCCAGTCAAGAAATCAGTGGGTGTCGGCAAGTAATACGATTGTCAGACAGCGGATTACCGACTCCCACCCTACTTCGGGAAGTTCATCTCCTTCATCAGGTTCTGAAAGCGAGGTTCCTTTTGTAGCGTGATCCAGTCGGGGTCGACTTGAATCAGCACCAGTCCGCTGTCGCGATCTTTGCGGGCGGCTTCCAGTTGATCCAGCGCCTTTTCGTTCTCGCCGGCATAGGCATAGAACCTGGCGATATTCGTCGGTAGGTTATAGATGAGGCGTGAACGCGATACCAGCAAGTCGCCCGCGCGCTTCATTGCGCCCTTGTAGCCGGCTTCCCGGAACCCGGTATTCATCTCTTCCAGCAATTCTTCGTCTTCAGCAAAAGCTACCTTTGCTTCCTCCAGTGCCCTGGCAGTCATTCCCATGTGGTGGTATGCGGTCCACATACCGAGGTGGGCGATGCCGTAATCCATTTTGTTGTCGAGGATCTCCTGAAACTTTTCGATTGCCTCCGGGAAGCGTCGAGCTGTCAGCAAATACAAACCATGAGAGCCGTGCGCAAAGGCGTTGAGCGGTTCCAGTTCAAGGCCGCGTTGGATGACATTGCCAGCCTCGTCCAGGCGATCCATGGCAGCCAGGAAGTGCCAGTAGAAGAGGCGCAAGTCCGTCGAATTCGGTTTTATCTGAATAGCCTTCTTGAAGTTCGTCTCTGCGGCCGCCCAGTCCCAGTCAAAGTAAAAAGCGATGTCTGCGGCCTGTTCGTAGTATTCCGCTTGCGTCGAATCCTCATGAAGGCCGCGCTTCTTCATCTCGTCATCCAGTTCGCGAAGTTTGGCGATGACCTCCCTCGGAGGAGAACCGCCTGTCATGCGATACGCCAGGACATAGCCGATGCCCCGATAGGCAGCCGCGTAACCGGGGTCTTTCTTTAGCGCCAGGCGAAAGTAGTCCTCGGCCTTAAGCACCTCCTCGGGGGTGTGTTTGTTCCAGAGGATCATTCCTTTCATGTAATTCTCATACGCTTCCGGATCCACTTTACGGGTGCGTGCGAGTCGATCCCGTTCCTCGGGACTCATTCTCAGGCGTAACTGCTGTGTGATGTTGTTGACGATATCGTTCTGAAGTTCGAGTACGTCGCGCAGCGCACGCTCATAGCGATCCGCCCAGAGCTGTTGGCCCGTCACAGGATCCACCAACTGAATGCTGACACTGACCTGGTCCCCGGAACGCGTCACCGAACCCGTGATGAGGCCCGCAACGTTCAGCTCCTGGGCAATCTGGCTGTACGGTTTCGTAGTTCCCTTGTAGCCCCTCACAACCCCGGGAGGGATGATGCGTTTAAGACCCTCGAATCTCGCGAGAGCCGTGATGAGGGCTTCCGTGATGCCGTTCGACAGGAAATCTTGATTCGGGTCAACGGAATAGTTTTCGAAAGGCAGAACGGCTACAGAGTCAATGCTCGGTTGGGTATTGCCGGAAAGCCGGGAACGCAGTTCATCGAAATTGAGGCCGATTCCAACCGACGAAGCCAGCACGACGGCAGCGATCGCAATGGCCAGTGGCCTGCGCCGCACTCTTCGGTACCACGCTTTGGCTGAACTCGCATTGCCATGGAGCAGAGCCTCGAATTCCTTTTTGACTTCTCCGGCGTGGGCATACCGGTCTTGCGGGTTCTTCTCAAGACAACGCTCGATAACAACCCGCAGGGCGATCGGAACTTTCGCAGGAAGCGCCGCGGGCGGCTTGCTGAGAATGGCCGAGGTTACTTCGAACGCAGTCTTTCCCGTGAAAGGACGAGTGCCTGAAACCAGTTCGTAGAGCACGACGCCGAGAGCCCAGACATCACTTCGCTCGTCTGCCGTCTGGCCCTGGAATTGTTCCGGCGCCATGTAGGCCGGCGTACCGACGAGATCTCCGGCTTCGGTCAACAGGCTCCGGGTCGTGGCTTCGCTCAGGTCGGTGTTCAAACGTGCCGCGAGTCCGAAGTCCAGAATCTTGCACCGCCCGTCGGCTCCTACCATCACATTCAGGCTTTTCAGATCTCGATGGACGATGCCGCGTTCATGCGCGTGCGCCAGGGCATCCGCCACTTCATAGCCCAGGCGAAAAACCTTGTCATAGGGAAGAGGACCAGACTCCTCGCCGAGGTGGGAGCCCTCGATGAGTTCCATCGCGATATAGATCTGTCCATCTGCTTCGCCGACGTCGTACACGGTGCAGATATTCGGATGGTTGAGAGAGGCCGCCGCGCGCGCCTCGCGCAGAAGACGGGCGCGTGCGTTCGGATCGTCGAGCAATTTTGTGGACAGAAGTTTGATCGCGAGATCGCGGCGAAGCTGGTCGTCGTGCGCGCGGTATACGACTCCCATCCCGCCCTCGCCTAGCTTCCCGGTAATTCGGTAACGTCCCAGCGTGTCGTCGATCACCTTGGTCTGGCAGCTTTCCGGTCGGATAAAATTGCGGCAAGTTTACTCCAACCCGCGGTGAATACCGCCGTGCTAAGCTGCGCACATGGATTTGATGCAGCTGGAGATGTTTGTAGCCGCGGCCGAACTTCGCAGCGTGCAACGCGCTTCCGAACGCGTTTTTCGGACCCAGCCCGCCGTAAGCATGGCAATTCGAAAACTCGAGGAAGAGATCGGTTCGCCGTTGTTTGACAGGTCCAGCCGCGGAAATTACCAACTCACTGCAGCGGGTGAAGTGCTCTTCGCGCATGCGAAACGGCTTCTCGGTCTTCGTGACGAGGCCCTGACGCATGTTCGCGAACTGCAGAGCCTGGAGGAAGGGCGCGTTCGGATCGGCGCCAACGAGAGCGCGGGCAATTATCTGCTGCCGCCACTGATCCAGGCGTTTCGCAAAAAGTATCCCAAGGTTCGGATCGATGTCACCCGGCAGAACTCGCGGCAATTGCTTCACGACATACGCGACAACATGGTCGACCTCGCGTTGATTTCCTTCGCCCCGGATGAGAAGGATATCGAGGTGACACCGGTCATGAAGGATCAACTCGTGCTCATCGCGAGCGCCGAACATCCGCTGGTCAAAAAGCCCGCCGTAAGCGTTCGCGATCTCGGCGGCGAGTCGTTTATTGCCCACACGGTTACCTCGCAGTCGCGTCAGAAGGTGGTTGAAGCGTTTCGGTCGACCGATACACCACTGCGCATTGTGATGGAAGTTGCCATGATCGAGACGATCAAGAAGCTTGTCGCAATGGAGTTGGGAATCGCCTTCGTGCCAGAGATGAGTGTGCAGGACGAAATTCAGCGGGGCGAACTGGTTCGCATACCTGTGGAAGGACTTCAATACGAGCGGACGTTATACCTGGCTCGCCGGCGCACCGACACGCATTCACACGCTTCGCGCGAGTTCGCGGAAATGGTCTTTTCACGCGGCAAAGTCGCGGACTAGCTCTTGCGGGCCTGCGCTTTCTCGTGGCTGATCTTGGCGTAGCAGTCGCGGTGATAAACCTTTCCGTTGTGCACGGCGCGCGTGCCGTATGGCGCAATCCGAATCGAACAGCGATAACACCACACAGGACCAGGCATAGCGTTAGCGGTTGTGGTCTTTGTCGTTTTCAAACGTTCCTCCCAACAAACAAAGAATAAGGATGAGGTCTATTTTTCTCAACCCAACTGAAGTGTGGGGTGATTGTTGGACCAGAGGTGCCCAGATCTGGTCCGGCGCTGTCGTCACTTTGGGAGGGCGGGACTCTCGGCGGTTGCCGGCTTGTCCTGCTCCGCACGGATCACCCCGGTTTGATCGGTAAAGAGATGACGGGCGCCGGGCGACGTGGGTGTTGCCTTCAGGGTATACGACACCGCGTCGGGGCTCGGGGCCAGCGAAAACTTGTATCCGGTTTGTTCTTCAGTGGGTTCGGCGGTGAGCAGGTGCTCCGCTATCAGCTCATTGAAGGATTGGGGATAACGCCGGGTCCGCCGAATGAAATCTGCCTGGGCACGATTTATCTCCTTGAGGGCAGCAATGGCGGCAGCCTCATCGGGCGTCTTTACCGCCACTAAACCTCCGGGTTCCGGGGAGCACGAAAGGACCAGCACCAGGAGCGGCAGGATCAGCGCAATCGCATGTACTCGCATGATGACCGGCAGATCGTAACACACTATGATTAAGCCCCATGAAAGTAGCCCTGCTGGTGCTGGCATTGGCCCTGATGGTCACTGCGATCGTCACGACGTCCTTTGTGGACTCGCCCAGTTTGCCGTTCACGCACCAGTACGCGCGCTTCTGGGTGAAGGGAAAAGTGAGGGGCGATTTCCCCGATAAACCGTGGGCCGGCACGGTGGCTTATCTCGGCGGCGAGAAGGCGACGTTGACCGAAGCCGGGACTTTCCAGTTCTCGAGATCTCCGGGCACGTACATTCTGAAAATCTGCTGTTCGGACCGCTTCCGCTGGATCTACCGAGAAGTCTTGATCCTCGACCGGGATGTCCATCTCGATCTGGTTGCGCAGCCGATCGTGGACGTGCCTGGACGCCTGATCGTCTTTGACGAATCGATGCGGCGTTCCCAACTCAAAATCTCCGCGTGGCTGGTTGGCACGAATGTGATTGAGAAAGCGGTCACGCTCGCAGACGGCAGCTTCACGCTTCACCTTGTCGAAGGGAAATGGCAGGTCGATGTGGATAACGCACCCAAAGGTCACGACGTGGAATGGGTCTCCTTCGGCGATGAAAAAGTATCGTCTCGGACCTTCACGATCGCAGACAAAAAGAGCCCGTCTTTGCCTCTCCAGATTGCGCTCCGTTAGTGGTATTCTTTCGCGCGAAACTTCCAGACAAAACAAAAAGGAGACCGACCGATGGTTCAAAAGCTTCCCCAGCCTCTCATTGATCTGTACAACGTCTACATCCACGGTGGCATGTCCCGTCGTGAGTTCATGGAGGGCATCGAGAAGTTCGCCGTAGGCGGCCTGACGGTTGCCGTCATCGCTGACGCTCTCATGCCGAACTATGCGCTCGGCGAGGTTGTGCCGAAAACTGACGCACGATTGAAGATCGAAACCGTGACGGTGCAGTCGCCGGCCGGCAACGGCACCATTAAAGGACAATTTGCCCGCCCGGCATCTGCGGGCGCGACGAAACTGCCTGGAATTCTTGTCGTGCACGAGAACAGGGGACTGAATCCCCATATCGAAGATATCGGCCGACGTCTGGCCCTCGAAGGCTTCAATACGTTTTCTCCGGATGGCCTGACTTCCGTCGGCGGATATCCGGGCGACGACGACAAGGGCGGACAACTCTTCGGCACGGTCAACAGAGCCAAGATGGAAGAGGACTTCTATGCGGCGGCCATGTGGCTCAAACAGCGACCCGACAGCACGGGCAAGATCGGTGTGACGGGTTTCTGTTTCGGAGGCGGCGTCTCGAACAATCTGGCAGTGAGAATGGGCGCAGACCTCGCAGCTGCGGTTCCTTTCTACGGTCAGGCCGCGGCGGCCGCAGACGTACCGAAGATCAAGGCTGCCGTGCTCGTGCATCACGGCGGAGAAGATGCTCGTCTCGTGCAGGCCTGGCCGGCTTATGAAGCGGCATTGAAAGCCGCTGGTGTGACCTATGAGGGCTACATTTACCCAGGCGCCGTCCATGGCTTCAACAATGACGCTACCGCGCAGCGCTACAACGAAGCAGCCTCGAAGCTTGCGATGCAGCGTACTGTTGCCTGGTTCAAGAAGTACCTCGCATAGTTATGAGCCGCGGATTGCGCGAACCTGTCCGTGTAATCCGCGGTTAAACCCGCCTCAACGTCATGGTAATGGTCTGGTTTTTCAGTAACTGGTTTGTCCCCTTAAGTTAGGGGACAGCGCGATTGAAAATCGCGCGAGAGGGGGTTCCAAGGCCGAACTCTGCCAGGGTTTGCTTAGGAACCACCCCTCGCGTGATCGTCGATCACGCTGCCCTCCTAACTTAGGGCAATGACATACTTGGCTGACCGGCTGATCCTGAGGTTTTGCAGTCGGCCATCCGACCATCGGCCAGAGACATAGCGACAACGTACAGCAGACATTTCACATCCGACATTTGGAAGACTGCCTTTTCAATGTGCGATGTCAGCTGTCTGTTGTGCGCTGTCGCTATGTCTCTGGCCGATGGTCGGATGGCCGGCTGTGAAACGTCACTCGGTCAGCCAAATATGTTGCTGCCCTCACTTAGGGGACAGCACTTTTTGAAACTGGACCACCTACAAACTCATTCCTCCATGGCGCGCCGCTGGCTCCGCATGTTAACTTGCGGAGTTCGGGAAACGCTGATGCCCCTGCTTGAAAGCGACGCGATAATCCTCAAGACCTATCCGTTGGGTGAAGCAGATCGCATCGTGGCGTTCTTCAGCCGGGAACACGGCAAAGTCCGTGGAGTCGCCAACGGAGCGCGCAAAATGAAGAATCGGTTTGGCGCGTCGCTGGAACCTCTCACGCATTCCCGAATTCAGTTCTTCGAGCGAGAGAACCGCGATCTGGTAAGGATTCAGTCCGCAGAGATCCTGGATTCTCCAATGGCACTGTTTACGGACTACGATCGAGCCGTTTTTGCCGGACATCTCGTGGAACTCACCGATCGGTTTTTGCCGGAGCATCAACCGCATGACGCGGTGTTCCGGTTGGTCCGGATGCTCATACAGGCGGTGAAGGACGATTGGCCGCTCGATATCGCGGCGTGCTACTTCGAAGTCTGGATGCTGCGTCTCGCGGGTGTCTTTCCGGAATTCTTCCGGTGCGCGGTGTGTTCCAAAGCTCTCGACGCCGAAGAAGAACGGTACATGGCCCCGGGCCTTCAGTCGGTCCTCTGCATGTCGTGTGATCACAGCGGCGGCGTCGCTCTGCTTGCGGAGGTTCCGCCGGTGCTTCTCTGGGTTCTGCGGAATCGCCTTGAAGGCAGTCCGCCGGAGAGCCACGAACGAGGAACGAAGAATCTGCGCGAGCTAAACCAATACTGGATCAGGAACTACTTCGAACGATGAATGTGACAATGGACAAGATTGTGGGCCTCTGTAAACGCCGCGGTTTTCTCTTTCAGGGAAGCGAACTCTATGGAGGCCTGCAGGGCACCTGGGATTACGGGCCGATGGGCGTCGAGCTCAAGAACAACGTGAAACGCGCCTGGTGGCGCGCCAATGTGTATGAGCGCGACGACATGGAGGGGCTCGACTCCTCAATTCTCATGAATCGTCTTGTCCTCAAGTACTCCGGCCATGAGGCGACGTTCTCCGATCCCCTTGTCGACTGCCGAAAGTGTAAAAAGCGATTTCGCGCCGATCAGATCGATCCGAACGAAAAGTGCAGTGAAGGCGGCGCGCATAATTTCACCGAACCGCGACCGTTTAATCTGATGTTCAAGACGACAGTCGGTCCCATAGAGTCCGATGACAACATCGCTTATCTGAGACCGGAAACGGCGCAGGGGATTTTCGTCAACTTCAAGAATGTCCTCGATTCCACGAATCGCAAGCTGCCGTTTGGTATCGCGCAAATCGGCAAGGCGTATCGAAACGAAATCACGCCCAAGAACTTCATCTTTAGAGTTCGCGAATTCGAGCAAATGGAAATCGAGTTCTTCGTCATGCCGGGCACGGATGAAGAGTGGCACAGGCGGTGGATCGCCGATCGTATCGCCTGGTACCACAACTACGGCATAAAGCCCGCGAATCTAAGGCAATACGTCAATAAACCTGAAGAGCTATCTCATTATTCGAAGGCCACCGTCGACCTCACCTACCGGTTCTTCCCGGAGCGCGAAGACGAGGCGAAACAGTTCGAGGAGGTTGAGGGTATCGCGAACCGGACCGACTACGATCTCACCTGCCACACGAAGGGCGGCAAGACAGCGTTTAAAGATGGCGAGGCCATGCCCAACGAACACGCCGTTCTCAAGCAGACCTATTTCGATCAGCCGACGAACCAGCATTTGACACCCTACATTATCGAGCCGTCCGGCGGTGTCGACCGGATTACGCTGTCGTTCCTGATGGATGCCTACGAAGAACAGAAGCTCGAAGGCGGCAAGGAGCGCACGGTCCTGCACCTGCACCCGGATCTCGCACCGGTAAAGGTCGCCGTGATCCCGCTGGCGCGCAACAAGCCGGATATGGTCGAGATGTCGAAGAAGATCAAGAAGAACCTGCAGGCGACCGGACGGTTGCGGTCGATGTTCGACGACAGCGGCAACATCGGGAAGTGTTATGCACGTCAGGACGAGATTGGAACCCCATTCTGCGTGACGGTCGATCACCAGTCCCTCGAGGACCAGCAGGTGACCGTCAGGCATCGAGACACGATGCTTCAGGACCGCATCGCGGTGGATTCTCTGGAGCGTTATCTGGACGAACGGCTCAAACAATAGTCAGGAGAGAGCAATAATAACTATGTCAAAAGCAGCAAAAGCACTTTCAAAATCAAAATACGTTTACCTTTTCGGAAACGGCAAAGCAGATGGCGACGGTTCGATGAAGGCGCTGCTTGGAGGAAAGGGCGCCAATCTCGCGGAAATGAGCCGCATCGGCCTGCCCGTCCCTTCGGGTTGCACGATTACAACCGAAGTCTGCACCTATTACTACGATCACAAGAAAACGTATCCGAAGGAACTGCAGGGCATGATCCGTAACGGCATCGCGCACATCGAGAAAAGCATGGGCACGACGTTCGGTGACAAGAAGAAGATGCCGCTGCTCGTCTCGGTGCGTTCAGGCGCCCGAGACTCCATGCCCGGCATGATGGACACGATCCTCAATCTGGGCCTCAACGACGACACGGTTCTTTCGCTCGCGGCAGCCACAAAAAATGAGCGGTTCGCATGGGATTGTTACCGGCGTTTCATTCAGATGTATGGGGATGTCGTGATGGGCGTTCAGAAGCGGCCCGACGAGGATCACGAACCGTTTGAAGTCGTCATCCACGGACTCAAGCATGAGCGGTATCACGCCGACATCGACGATCCGAAACTCACGACCGACGACCTCAAGGAACTCGTCGTCCGCTTCAAGACCCTGGTTCACGAGCGGGTCGGAAAGGCGTTCCCTGCAGATCCCTGGAAACAACTCGATGGCGCCATCAGTGCGGTATTCGGTTCGTGGATGAACGACCGCGCGATCGTTTACCGCCGGAAGTACAACATCCCTTCGGAGTGGGGTACCGCGGTGAACGTCCAGGCGATGGTCTTTGGAAATACCGGAGAGCAGTCGGGATCCGGCGTGGCCTTCACGCGTGATCCTGCGACTGGCGAGAAAGTTTTCTACGGCGAATTCCTCATCAATGCGCAGGGCGAAGATGTCGTTGCCGGCGTTCGCACACCGGAGCCTGTCGCGGCACTGAAGAACCACTTGCCGAAACCCTTCGCAGAGCTCGAGAAGGTTCGGGCCACGCTGGAACGTCACTTCAAGGACGTGCAGGATTTCGAGTTCACGATCCAGGACGGCAAGCTCTACATGCTGCAGACTCGCAACGGTAAACGAACCGGGCTGGCGGCAGTACGTTTCGCCATAGAGATGGAAAAGGAGAAGTTGATCGATTGGAAGACCGCCATCATGCGCGTGCCCGCCGATCAGCTCGATCAGTTGCTTGCCCCCGTCTTCGACCGCAATGCGATCAAGGCTGCAGAAGTCATCGCGAAGGGATTGCCCGCAGGACCAGGAGCGGCAACCGGAAAAATCTATCTGAATGCCGAGCGCGCCGTCGCCGCCGCTGCGAAGGGTGAGCAGGTTCTGCTTGTGCGTAACGAAACGTCACCCGAAGACCTCCGGGGAATGATAGCGGCGGAAGGTATTCTCACGGCCAAGGGCGGTGTGAGTTCTCACGCAGCTCTCGTGGCGCGCCAGATGGGCAAGGTCTGCGTCTGCGGCGCCAGTGAACTGATGATTGATTATGCCGCGAAGACTGTGAGCGTGAAGGGACGCACTTTCAGGGAAGGCGACTATCTCTCGATTAACGGAACCGTCGGTGAAGTTTATCCCGGCGAGATCAAGACTGCGGCATCCGAGATTGTTCAGGTTCTTGTCGAAAAATCCCTGAGTCCGAAGGACAGCAAGACTTTCGTTCTGTTCAAGCAACTGATGGATTGGTGTTCCAAAGTGACCCGCCTTTCCGTACGCACGAACGCCGATACTCCCGAGCAGACCGCCAATGCCGTGGCTTTCGGCGCGGTTGGCATCGGCCTGTGCCGCACCGAGCACATGTTTTTCGAGGGTGAACGTATCGATGCGATGCGCGAAATGATCCTGGCGGAAAACGTCGGGGATCGAAAGAAGGCGCTCGCCAAGTTGCTGCCTTATCAAAGGCAGGACTTCATCGGAATCTTCAAGGCTCTTAACGGATATCCGGCGACGATCCGATTCCTCGATCCGCCGCTCCACGAGTTCCTTCCCCATGAACCTGCCGCGCAGGCGGAACTCGCGAAAAAGATGGGCGTGCCTGTCTCGAAGGTCGAGCAGCGGGTGAAGGAGCTTCACGAGTTCAATCCGATGCTCGGATTCCGAGGCTGCAGACTTGGAGTCGTTTATCCCGAGATTTCCGAGATGCAGGCACAGGCGGTTTTTGAGGCTGCCGTGGAAGTGCAGAAAAAGGGAATTAAAGCGCTGCCGGAAATCATGATTCCGCTGGTGGGATTCAAGAAGGAACTCGATCTCCAGATCGAAGTTGTTCATCGTGTCGCCAGGACCGTGATGACCGAGAAGAAAACCAAATTGAAGTATCTGGTGGGCACAATGATCGAAGTGCCGCGCGGTGCAATCACTGCGGACGAGATTGCAGAGACCGCAGAGTTTTTCAGCTTTGGAACCAACGACCTGACGCAGATGGCACTGGGCATGAGCCGCGACGACTCCGGATCCTTCATTACCCACTATGCCGAACTGGAGATCGTGAGGAAGAATCCCTTCGCAACGATCGACCAGGGCGGCGTGGGCGAGTTGATGAAGATTGCGGTGGAGAAGGGCGGCAAGACCCGACCCGGCATCAAGCTGGGAATCTGCGGAGAGCATGGTGGCGATCCGGATTCCGTGAAATTCTGCCATCGGATCGGGCTGACCTATGTGAGTTGCTCGCCTTACCGCGTTCCGGTCGCTCGTCTTGCCGCAGCGCAGGCTGCGATTGAGGAAGAGCGCGCTGCCGCGGCGGGAAAGAGTAAGAAGAAGAGTTAACAACGTTTGACGCGGATGACACGGATTCAGACTGAATCCGTGTCATCCGCGTAATCCCCAGCTAGAATAACGTCCATGTCCCGGAGTCGCGTCGCAGGGGTAGTTCTACTCATTCTCTTGTGCGCAAGTCTTGCCCTCGCGCAGTTTTTCGCGAACACCCGCCAGAACCCCGACGTCGCCAAAACGGAATTCATCTTCGCGCGCTGGCAGATCGCACAGGCCGGAGGCTGGTGGCACGATTATCCCGTCGCTGAAGAACATCTCAACCAGATCATGTCGGAAGCGACCGGACTGAACGTCGAGCGCAAGTCCTATCGCATCGTGGCGCTGGAAAGTGACGAAGTCTTCAAGTATCCGTTTGCCTACATCTCCGAGCCCGGGATGATGTGGCTCTCGGATCAAGAGGTGAAAAACTTTCGTCAGTTCGTCGATCGCGGTGGTTTTGTCATGGTGGATGACTTTGATAACGCCGAGCACTTCGAAATCATGCGGCGAAACATGGAACGCGTTTTCCCGGACAGGCGGATGGTTCACCTGAAAGGGGATCACAACATTCTTCGGACCTACTACACCATCGACAGTCTTTACGTTCAATCGCCTTACGACGTCGGCGCCGACGCGGAGTTCTGGGGCTTTAGTGACGAAGACGAAACGCTGCAGGTAATTATCTGTTACAACAATGACGTCGGCGATTTCTGGGAATACATTGATCAGCGCCAATACGCACTGAAACCTTCCGCGGAGGCGTTGCGGCTGGGCATTAACTTCGTTCTCTATTCCATGACGCACTGAGGCGTCGAAGGACTCATGAAATTACTTCTCTCCTA
>Ga0111538_10005539_pt1 | contig 17219 bp, 15 predicted proteins | sample SoiMethybrSBSTD1_FD_79669 | JGI IMG/M metagenome (GOLD analysis project Ga0111538, IMG submission 79669) | Bulk soil microbial communities from a Populus tree surrounding site in Tennessee, USA - Soil MetaG P. TD hybrid SBSTD1 (version 2)... | ecosystem: Environmental > Terrestrial > Soil >...
CCGGGCCACGCCACCGTCCGCCTCTGACGGTAAGTCGAGTGGCGTGTCGCTCGAGACCACCATCCCGTAGACGCCGTATCGATAGCGCGAGCCTCCAGCCTCCAAGCTGAAGGAGCCATTCGTCGCGGTCTCGAGAAGATCCTTCACGCCCGTCATTGTAAAGAACGCGCATCCGCACCGCGCAACGAAATCGATCGGTCACGAACGTGCGACGACAGACGGGTTCGTCCCATCGACCATCGGAATGTACTCGTCGACCGGCGCACCGATGAGCACGCGACCGTTGCGGGCAAGCCACGCGTGGGCTTCGAGCGTGTCCGCGGTCCGCTTGATTCCGATCGTGAGGCAGATGCCGCCGTTCCCGGCGTCGAGCAGCAGTTCGGCGGCCAGCGCTCGGAGCAGGCACGTGCTCAAGCGGCCGAGCCGACGCCCGGTCGCCTCGATCGCCCAGATGATCCGCTCATCGGATCCGCGAACGAGGAACTGCACGGGCCGGCGCAGACGGCCGGCGCGGGCCCGAAGCGCCGGCAGCGGCATCGCGCGCAACGCGGCCGCTGCAGCCACCTGCGCGAGAGCCGCTGCGACGAGCAGCCACAAATCCGCCGGCGTCAGCCGGAAGAACCGCGAGCGCGGGAAACGTGGACGGATCCTCATACTGCGCCCGCGTACAATCGCGCCAATGACGAACTCACGACAGGGCTTTGTCTGTCTCTGGCTCGTGCTCGTCTTGCCATCGTCCTTCGTCGTCCACAAATACCTCGGTTGGGAAGGCACGATCCTCTACAGCATCGGCGTTGCCCCGAGCATCGCGCTGGCACGGCGTCTGTTCACGCGCCTGTCGACCCGGACCCTGGCGTGGCTCGTGCTCCTGACGTCAATCCTCGTCGCCGTCGCGTTTTTCGTGGTCTATCCGATCGCGAACACTCATGCCGCGGGCGCCGGCAGCGACGATGACGACGCGCTGAATCTTGGCGCGATGGCGCTGTTCGCCGGTCGCTCTCCATACGCGCACACAACGTATCTCGGCAATGTGCTCCATCATCTTCCTGGAGCGTTCATCCTCGCCACTCCATTCGTGGCGCTCGGCACGAGCGCGCTTCAGAACCTCTGGTGGCTTCCGATCTTCTTTCTGGCCGCCAAGAACGAAGCTGACAGCCGCGCGGCGCTGGAGCTGACATTGGTCGTCGTCGCGCTCAGCCCTGAGGTTTGGTACGAAGTGGTTACTGGCACCGGCTATCTCGCAAACACGATCTCCGTGCTGTTGGGCTTGTGGTGGCTCGTGCGCACGACGCATCGGGACTTCGCCGCCATCGCCTGGGGGCTCACGCTGGCGTCACGCGCCAACTTCCTTTTCCTCGTGCCGCTGGCGGCAGGCTACCTGTATCAACGCGCCGGGTGGAGAACCGCGGTGCGGGCGGTGGTGCTCACCTGCGGGACGGCTGGGGCGCTCACGTTGCCGTTCTATTTCCACGATCCAGACCACTTTGGGCCGCTCGAAGGTGCGAACCGCCTGCTCGTCTTCAACCAGTTTCTTCCACATCTGGGAATTGCACTGATCGTCGTCATGGCTGCCCTTGCCGTCGCCGTATCGTTCTTGCCCATGGATCGGGCCGCACTATTCCGCAACTGCGCGATCGTCCAGGCGTTTCCGGTGATCGCCGGGCTCGCGCTCGCCTCGGCACGGGATCGACAGATGAATCTCTGGTACGCGCGCTACGGTGCGTTCTTCGCGTGGTTCGCGCTGATGGCCGTGGTGACGGAACCGTCCAGCACGCCGCCGCTCAGCGCGGCCGCTGCACGAGCTCGATCTTCGCTCCCGCCGGTCCCTCGACGTACGCGTACTGAATCGTCGTCTTGTCGGGGAGGGTGAGCGGACGCGGTTCGGTCGTCACCTTCACGCCGGCGGTCTTCAGTTCCGCAATCTTGTCGGCCAGGTTGGTGGCGCGCCAGCCGATGTGATCGATGGCCCGTCCTTCGCTCGGCGTCGACTCGCCGCGCTGCACCAGCACCCACATGTCGCTGAAGCCGGCGGCACTGTACTTGAGCGCGTCGATCTGTCCCTTCAGCTTGGTCCGTTCGCCGCCGAACTTGGCGAGCAGCCACGTGAACATCTCGGCGGGATCCGCGGCACGCAGGTGGATGTGGTGGAGTCCCAGCAGCCCGGTGTCCTGCACGACTTCGATTTTCGTTCCCCACGGATCCTCGACGAATCCGAGCTTGAACAGGTTGGGCACGTCGCGAACCGGCGTGACGATTTTTACGCCCGCCGCCTCGAGCTCCTTCATCTTCGCGTCGAGATCGGCGAACGAAAAGCCGATGTGATCGATCGAACTGCCAGCGCTCGGCTTGCCGTCGGCGTTCTTGAGGAAGTTGAGCCGGGTGGTGCCGAACATCAGCCGATCGGGTGCCTCGGTGGTCGGTTTGCCTCCGAAGTTCTTCTGATACCACTCGACGGCCTTCGCCTGGTCCGGGACGTTCAGGTGGATGTGGTCGTAGGGCAGCGTCGGCGCCTGCGCCAGGGCGCCGAGCGCGGCGCACAGGACGAAAGCGCAGGACAACGGAATGGCAGACATGATCGACCGCATGGCGTCTCCTCGAGGGCCTGAAGCCCTGAGCGCAGATTTGCGGATACCTTATCAGAAATTCGCTATGCTCCGATCGTGCGCACTGCCGCGCGTCCGCGTTCGCTCATGGTCGTCTCGATCGTCGTGTTTGCCATCGCCGCGGCACTCGCGCAAGTTGGCGGCGGGTTCGGCTTCGGCGGCCGGGTCCGGCTTCAGGTAGAGCCGAACGCCCGCTACGACGGCCGGTTCACCTTCGTCCGGGTGAACTACGAGTCGGCGCCCGGCGGCTATTGGTACCGCGGGCTGCCGGCGTGGGCGCACGGCTATCCGATGGCCGAGCAGAACCTCATGAAGATCATGAACGAGCTGAGCTTCCTCGGCGCCAACGAGGAAGAGATCAACACCCTGGCGCTCGACGATCCGGCGCTGTTCAAGTACCCGGTGGCGTACATCATCGAGGTGAGCTGGTGGACGCTCACCGATACCCAGGCCGCGGCGCTGCGCACGTACATGCAGAAAGGCGGCTTCGTCATCGTCGACGACTTCAAGGCGACCGGCGATTTCGGCAGCCCGGGATGGGAACCGTTCGAGCGGAACATGCAGCGCGTGCTGCCGGGCGCCCGCTTCGTCGAGATGCAGGCCTCTCATCCGATCTTCCACTGTTTCTTCGAAATCGAGACGCTGGCGAACTTCCCGCAGGCCTACAACGCCGGTCCGCCGGTGTTTCGTGGCGTGTACGAGGACAACGACCCGAGGAAACGCCTGCAGATGATCGTCAACTACAACACGGACATTTCACAGTACTGGGAGTGGTCGGGCCGCGGTCTGCGGCCGTTCGACGAGACGAACGAGGCCTACAAGCTCGGCGTGAACTACATTATCTACGGTTTGACGCACTGAATGCGGTCAGCGATCAGCGACACGACGGACACCGCGACCATTCTCATCAGCGTCCGCGTGGTTCCACGTGCCGGAAAGTCCGGAATCGCGGGTATGCGCGGGGACGCGCTCCTCGTGCGGCTGCACGCGCCTCCGATCGATGGCGCGGCGAACGACGAACTGATCGCCCTCCTCGCCCGAGCACTCGCCGTACCGAGGCGAGCCGTCTCGATCGCGTCCGGACAGCGTTCGCGCCAGAAGAGTGTCCGCGTGTCAGGCATTGACGCCGCGACCGCCGCGGTGCGTCTGGCGTCAGCGCAGCCGCGCCAGGACTGATTTCTCGACGAGGCAGCTGATCGTGCGGCTGGTGCCTGCCAGCTGGAGGGTGATGTCGCTGGTGGGCGCGAACGCGGCGAAGTCGAAAATGAACCGTCCACCGGGCGCTTCGAGCGCCTGCGTCGCCGGTTTCGTAACGCGGCCCGCGCGCGAGATCGACACCGCGGTCACGGTATTCTTCGATCCCTTCGCGGGCGTGATGCCGACGGTGATTCTCGTCTTCTGTGCGTCGCCGTAGCTGGTCGCCAGCGGTTCCTGACGTTTGCGCGTCGCCTGCCACGTCTCGTAGGCGACGAGCTTGTACGGCGTGAAGAGCGCGATCACGAAGTCGTCGTTCTGGCAGAAGCCGGTATCGTAGAAGACGCACGCCGGCCGCTCTCCGCCTTGCTTTCCGCATTCCACCGCGTTCCAGTAGTTGTCGCGGCTGATCGGCTGGATGCCTTTGTCCCACACCGGCATGATGCCCGGTGCCACCTGTCCCTTGACCTGTGCCAGCACAGAGCCCGGGGTCAGCGCGACGAGCATCGTGCACAACGACAGACCCCGAAGCCTTCGACGCGCGCCTCCGTGGATCACGACGCGTAGCATATCGCGCCTCACAACCCGTTGATATCGGCGTTCTCGAGCACGCGCTTCGGCGCCCCTCGCCTGGCGACGGCGAGCATCGCGCGCCCGATCTGCTCGGTCGTGGTGACGTAGTCCGGTGCGAGCCACTTGAAGACCGGGTAAAGCCAGCCGAGTACCGCGTACGCGGTGTTGATCCACGCCGTTTTCGAGCGGATGCCGTGCAGCGGCTGGATGGCCGCTGGGCGAAACACGTAGACGCCTTTGAACGGGAGCGCGAGCAGCGCGTTTTCCGTCTGTCCCTTGACTCGCGCCCACATGACACGGCCTCGCCCCGTGCTGTCGGCGCCGGCGCCGGACACGAAGATGAACGTCATCTCCGGGTTGATCCTGACGAGCGTCTGCGCGGCCGCGAGCGCGAAGTCGTACGTAACGCGGCGATAGTCGGCTTCTGTCATGCCCGCTGACGTAATGCCGAGGCAGAAGAAACAGGCGTCGTAACCGGAGAGCTCGCCTTCGACCGCGGAAAAGTCGAGGAAGTTGGCAACCACGAGATCGTGCAGCTTCTCTTCCTGCTGCGGCGTCGCGGTGCGGCCGACCGCGAGCACGCGTTCGACGCCGGCGTCGAGTAGACACTCCCGCAGCACACCCTGGCCCACCATACCGGTCGCACCGAAGATGATGACGCGCATGCGTGCTCTCGCGCGCTCAGCGATTCCAGGGCACTGTCACTTCGTAGCTTTTGGCCAGCGTGTCTTTCGCCGTCATCGCAACCTGAGTCGGACGGACGATGGACGGGTCGAGCATCGTCCCGTCTTCGCTCCTGAACGCCGTCAGCGACTGTTCGGACGTCGCGCCGATCTCAATCGTCGGCACCACGAGAATGAACGGCTTCGTATCCGGCGCCGTGACCGTGATGCGAACGTTCAGCAGCGGCCGGCCGGCATGGTTTTCGACGACGACCGCGGATTCCGAGGTCCGCACGACGATCGGCGTGGCGCCGTCCGCCCCCGTGCCGACCGCCTTCGACACCGCGGGGCTGGTGCAGGACACCGCCAGTAACGCCCCGAACAGCGTCATCATGATCTTCGTCACTCGCGACTCCCAGCGGCATGTCGCCGCAACACCGCCTGTACTGCTTCGCTGCCGAAGTCCGTGGAGGACAGCCGCGCTCCGCCTTGCAGCAACAGCTCTGCGCAGGCCGGATAGTCCCCGTCCCGATGGCGGAAATTCAGCGAGCCCCATTGGCAGCTGCCGAGCGCGGTGCCGCCATAGTCGTTGCGAATCTCCAGGTCGGCGCCGTGCGCGATCAGCGTGCGGACGATGCCGACCAGGCCGCGGAGCGCCGCGCTCGCGACGGGCGTGAAGCCCTCGCCGCCGCGGACGTTGACATCGAACCCGACGTTCAACATCAGCAGGACGGCTGGCAATGCATTCGCCGCGGCAGCTTCGTTCAACTGCCCATGATCCTCGGGCGAGAGTGCCGTCACCAGGTTCGGCTGCGCCGCCAGCGCCTCCGACGCGCCCGCGCCGTCCGCGTTCATGCAGGCGGCGAGAAACCGCTCTTTGACCGGGCTGCGGCTGAGGAGCAGGTCGTAGACCGCTCGTCCACCGTGCTTCGCGGCGACCAGCAGGACTGACGGTCCGGCGCCGCCGAGTTTCCATTGATAGATATGACCCGGCGGCACCGGCGCGTATCCCGGGTGTCCGATGCGCGCCGAGATGGCCGCCGGATTCTCGGCGAGCGCACGTTCGACCAGCGCCGTGTCGCCAAGGGCGGCAGCCATGAAGATGTCGATGTCGGCGCCGCGCGCGATGAGGTGCCGGCACAGCCCGGTGTCGCGCACTCGGTACTGAGCGGCGGTCGATTCGTGATCGACGTCGCGCGCGTTGATGTCGGCGCCGTGGTCGAGGAGCAGATCGATGATCGCGGTGGTGCTCGCGAAATGAAGCGGCCGCTGGCCGTCTCCGCCGCGAGCGTGCACGAGCGAAGGATCCGCCGCGAGCATCGTTCGCACGTCGTCGAAGCGGCCCAGCGCCGCCGCGGCGTGGATGTCGACGCGCGCGCCGCGCTCGATCAGCCACGCCGCCTGTTCCGGATCGGTGTCGTCGAGCACGCCGAAGCCGCCCGCCCACCAATCGCTGCGCACGTTGATGTTGGCGCCGAACTCGAGCAGGGTGTCGACCATGCGGCGGTCGTCCTTCGCCGTCACGATCGCCTGCGCGCCGAAATGAAACAGTGGTCGATCGATGAACGTGCGCAAGGCGGGCGTCGCCGTCAGGAGCGACCGCACTCGCGATGCGTCCTTCGCACTCACCGCGGCCACGAAGTCGCCGATCTCCGGCAGGGCTCCGCGCGAAATGAGATAGGCGCGCATGCCGTCCGTGTTGTCGTCGAGCACACCTACCGTGCGGCCCCAGAACTGGCTGCGGCTGTTGATGTCGGCGCCGAAGTCGAGCAGCGCATCGACCATCGCTCGATCGTGCCGGCTGAAGACGATGGCGGGGGCGGTGTCGAAGGCGGGACGGTCGATCGCGGCGCGCAGTTCGGGCTGCTTCGTCAGCAGAGCCCGAACCGCCGCCGCGTCGCCTGTTCGGACGGCTTCCTCGAACGGCTCCATCCGCCGTTCATTCTAGTGCCCGGAGCGCGCCGCGCGCATCCTCCTGCGCTGTCGATCCAGTCGAACACTGGATCGACTCTGCACCATGCTCACCCCTGCTTCCGCGCTGACGCACTGGCGGGCGGCTCGGCTTCTCGGCCGGCTCGCCCTCTGCGTCGCGAGGTGATCGAGACGTTGTTCTGGACATCCTGCAGGCCGGGAAGCGCCCACGCGATTTCGCCGATGTCCCGCTTGGTGCGTTTGTGCTGCACCACGCCCGTCAGCGTGACACGGCCGTTCTCCGATCGGACTTCCACGTCGGCGGTTCCGGGGAGCAAGTCGAGCGCGTCGTAGATGAAGTCCTCGACCTCGTGATCGTTGACCGGCCCTTGCGGCTGTCCACGGCGCATGGCGACGGCCGTCAGAAGCGAAGACGCGGTCACCAATCCGTTCGCGTCGTGACCGGATAGGGTCGGCGCGGGATTCGGCGCGAATGGGTAAGGCGCCACATACCCGGACCCGGCCAGATTCTGCTGGCCGGACGCGCCTGCACCAGTCATTGCACCACCAATAGCACCTGGGATCGACGTCGGGCTGAAAAGCGGCGTCGCGATCGGGCGGTTGCTGACATTCATCGGCTGATAGGCCAGCCCGATCGACGGCATCGCCGACCACACCGGCGATCCCGAACCAAAGATCATCTCGTTCATTCGGAGCTCTCCTGTTCTCGTTCTTCACTCGCTACGTTCAGTTTGGCGACCTGCGGCCGTCCTCACGCGGCCGCAGGCCGAGTGGATCGTGTCAACCGATTTACATCACGTGGCCGGATGGTCCGCCGAATGCCTGTGGCACCAGCCCGAATCCCAGCGGGCCCGAGAGCCCGGCGCCAAACGATTGATAGGGCTGCTGCAGTTGATTGATCTGATGGGGAACGACCTGGATGAGTTGCTGAAGCTGCTGAAGTTGCGAGGGGACGATCGTCAACAGTTGCTGGAGCAGCGCGAGCTGTTGCTGTTGAAGGATCTGTAACTGCTGAAGCTGTTGCGGCACCGCCTGCAACAGCGGCGTGGCCTGTTGAGCCGAGGTTTGGCCGCCGAATCCCGCGCCGATGTAGGGAGCGAAGGCCCAGGGATTCTGTGCCATCGGATAGATTGCTGGCGTGCCGATTCCAAACCCGGTTCCTGCGAACTGACTCATTTGACCTCCTCAGTGACGGTGGATCGCGCTGTTCCTCGTGCGACAGCCCGAGCGTTGTCCCGTTGTCGTCTTCGCGATGATTTAGCTGCGCTGAGCGCGTGAACGCCGCTTCGCCTGACGCGAGCGCTGATGCGTTCGAGTGATCGTTCGCGAAGTTCACGAGGACGCGACAGACGTTCTGGTCTCGCGGCAAGAACAGCTTCGTACGACGTGTGCTCGTTCGTGAATGCCGCTCTCGGTCGCAACGGTCGTACCAATCGAGACACTGCGCCCAGTACGCGTTCTTCGCGATGCGCGATCGTGGAGCGTGTAATCCGAACACGCTGCTGTGTACGGCTTCGCATCAGAGCCGTTCGAGCTCGCGCCTCAGTTCGATCTAAAGAGCAGATGAAGTATTCGTGTCCGATGTGTAAACGGCCCGGATCACTCCGAAGTGATGGCCCACTGCTTCGACCTGGGGTCGGCCTCGAGAATTCTGTAGCGTTCCCGATCGACGAACTCCATCACCGCACGGTAGATGCCGTAGTGCTTGTGAGATGGATCCGTGTGCCAGTCGTCGCCCGCGATCACGCCGCCCGCCCTGACCTTCACTTTGAGCAGGGCAAGCTCCTTGACGGTCTGCTCATAACGATGGTTGGTGTCGAGGTACACCCAGTCCAGGTGCCCGTCCGGCATCTCCGCCAGAGCCGTCAGGTCGTCTTTGATCGCCAGCACCACTGTTCCGGCAATGAGATCGTCTTCCATTGCCCGCATGACCCGACACAGCGCGTCGACGATGTTGCGATTGCCCCTGCCCCACCGCCACGCCTTGCCCTGCAGGAACCACGGATCGATCAAGTAGAGCTTCCGCGGCGTCAGTTGCGAGAGGAGAAAGGGCGAGAAGTACCCCTTGTGAACGCCAAGCTCCGCTCCGATTCCGTTTCGGGGAATGTAGCGGTCGAGCCACGCGATTCTCTCGAGGTTTCTGGCGTGTTCTCGCCGGCGTTCGAGCACATCGCCAGGCGCGTCGCGGAGGTGCCGGAGTACGCGCGGCCAGCTGAGACGCAACCCGAGCATGCTATCGCGCTTCCGGTCCGTCCGGGCCGCGCGTCAACAGGATTTTTCGGCAGAGTACGACGCCGAACGATGGGTGGCCATCGTCGGGGCCGTGCGCGAGCTTACGTGTGGGGACGAGGGCGGGCTGCTAGGCCTTGTGCCGGGGGTCAGCCGGCCAGGCAGACAGTAGACCGACAATCGAGGCTCCGGCAAACTGTTGTTGCACAAACGACGGACGTGTTCGGCGTCAGAAGCGAAAGCCGATAGCAATCCGGAAGGTCCGGCCGCCCGTCTCGCCTTCGAATGGTGTCGGGAAGTCGGTATTCGAGGTCGCCTTCCCGAAGTGCTCTGTCGCGCGGTAACCGGTGCGCAGTCCCAGCGCATCAACCGCGCTTGCAGCGTCCTGCACGACGGTCGTGTCCCACGCAATCAGCTTCTGGTTGTTCAGAGCGTTGTAAATCTCCAGCTTCGCCCAGGGTCGCGCGCTCTTGAACACCGGAATGCTGTAGGTGAGGGCCAGGTCGGCGACGCTATAGCCGCTGAACTGCTGCGAGCCGCGGCTCCCGAAGAAAACGGCCTGGCTCCCCGGGCGATCCGGATAACCGGCCGCGACGAGCCGCGCCGTCTGAACCTCCGTCAGCGGCTGGTTGATCGCCACCAGACTGAACGTCCGTCCGGACTCTGCCCGTAAGAGGCCCGACATCGACAGCGCGCCGGCGCGACCCATCCCGACACGGTAGATGGTCCAGGCGCGAAGCCTGTGACGCTGAAACGACGGCAGCCGCCCGCTCGGATACTGACGCGCGGCTGTGAAGATCTCAGGGTAGTCGCCCAATGGACCGGTCGCACCGGGCTCGTCGACCGCCTCTCCCGTATCGTTGCCGTCGTTTTGCAGTTGCAGCGTGTAGCTGCCGTTCAACGTCCAGCTCGGGCTCGCTCGGTATCTGCCCAGGAGATCGACACCAGAATACTGACGCACGGCGTCGTCGCGATTGCGGTACAGGACGTTGGTCGCCGTACCGACATCGAACCCGTTTCTGACGATGTGCGTGGTGCCGTTTGCCAGCGAGGTGTCGTCCTCGATGAAGCCGTTCCAGCGGCGCCAGACGAACGCCGCCTCGACAAATCCCCGGCCGTTCAGGAGCGCCGCGCCGTACGACGTCGTGAATTCCTTGACGAGGGGCGGCGTCAGTCGATCGTCGACGGAGACGTTCGCGGTGGGGAAGCGTCCGGCGAGTGTCAGATAGTTCGCGGGGTCGAAGCCCGCCGCGAAGCTGCGGCCTTGTCCAACCGGGCCGAAGTAGACGCCCAGCCAGAGATCGGGATTTCCGACACCGGTGCTCCGGCCGAGCGGAATCTCCGGATAGCGACCGGCGTAGTGACCGTAGGTCGCGTGCAGGACGTGCGCGCCGCGGCCGTCGACGTTGTAGCTGGCCGCGAGCCGCGGCAGGACGGTGTTGGCCTTGACGCCGCCGAAGGCGCTCGAGGAAGCGGCGCTCACGCGCTCCTGCCGGAGACCGAGGTCCGCCGACCAGCGTGTGTTGATGGTCCAGCGATCCTGAAGGTAGATCGACTGGGTGTCCACGTTCAGCGTCGCGCCGCGAGCCGGCAACCAGTTCTCGATGAGCGTCGTTCCGGGGACCCAGAGCGGGATGAAACGACCGGAGGCGTCGAGGATCGGGGCGCCGCTGCTGGTGTCCGCCAGGTAGTTGGTGGCGTAGACGTAGCCCGTCGCCGACTGCGAACCTCCGCCGGTGTGCTGGCTCCTGAAGAACTCGTACCCGCCCTTCACCTCGTGCCGGCCGGCATCGCTCGTGGTCAGCAGATAGGTGACGCTGCCGGTTCCCTGGAAGTTATTGCGCTTCTCCGGGTCGCTGACGTCGAAGTACGGGGCGTTGTAGTGCGCCGGCGACCCGCCCGCCACGAGGGTTTGCGTCAGAATCGGAGAATCGGCAATGGTTCTGCTGTTCGCGCCCAGTTCCCTCCGCTCGAACGCCCGATGGGAAAACTGCGCGTCGACGAACGACCTCTTGCCGACCGCGGCGCGATAGCTGGCGAGGTAGTAATAGTTGGGCAACGTCTGTTTGCCGATGGCGCTCGGGTCGGCGGTGTACGCGAAGCTGGGATGATCGCTATTCGTCGTGAGATTCGTCAGCGCGTCGAATGTGATCGTCTGGCCGGGCGCCACCGCACCGGTGATCTTGACCTGGCCGCGCTGATTCGAGGTCGTCTCGGTGTTCGTCACACCGCTGACCGGCAGCTGGGTCGTGCCCGAGGTCTTCGCGAGGCGGCCGGCGCTGAAAAACCACAACCGATCCTTGACGACGAAGCCTCCGAGCGTGCCCTCGTGGGCTGCGCGGAGTTCGTCGGGTCGTGGATTCGCCTTCCTGCATCCGGCGAGCGCGACCGCCGCATCGCACAGTTCGAGCGGCGTTTGCGTCGTCCAGGACGGGTTCGACAGGTTCGCCCGGTACGTCCCGGAGTACCGATTGCCGCCGCTCCTCGTGATCGCGCTGACCACGCCGCCGGTGAATCGACCCGAGTCGGCCGACAACCCTGAGGTCAGCACGGCGGTCTCTCCGATCGCATCCCCGACGATGAGATTCTGCGGCCACCCAAAGAGGTTGTCGCTGACGTCGACGCCGTTGACGAGGAACACGTTGTCGAACGCGACCGCACCATGAATCGCCAGCTGGCCGGAGTTAGGCGTGTTGGTGGTCACTCCGGGCGCCAGTTGGGCGATCCCGGAGAGTGTCCGCGGCGTCGCCAAGGCATCGATTTCGTCGTAGTCGAAGTGAGTGGCCAGCGTGGGTCCGGCGATCGGCGCGGAAGTTTCCGACACCTCATCTGGTCCACCCCGTGTCGCTTCGTCCCGCAGCGTGACTCGCAGTTCAACGGTGGTGCCGATCAGCACGGTCGTCCGCCGCGTGACGGGTGTGAAGCCTGGGGCTTCGAAGGCAATCTCGTAGGTTCCCGGCGGCAGCTGCAGAAAGCCATACGATCCATCGTCGCGTGGAATGGCGGTGCGTCGGCCCTGCAGTGCGGACGATGCGAGTGTGACGGTCGCGCTGCGAACGGGCGCGCGCTGATCGTCGAGAACGGTGCCGCGGATCGCCCCCGCCACGCCACCCTGCGCCAGCGTCCTGACGCCGATCCCCACGACGCTGGCGATGCACGCGAACGACCAGACTGCCAGCGCTCCCGCACGTTTCGTAACCCTCGGGGTCATTGTCTTTTGGTGTTGGGATTGAATGAGCAATGCCGCACCGTCTATTAGAACACGTACAAAACAATGGCCTTCGACCGCCGTGCCGGCTGGCCGAAGGCCACTTGTGTCCGCCGGGATCGCACTACCTCTGAACGGGCGCGCTGCTACGCTTGTGATGTTCGGGCATCCAGGGTGGACCCGCTCTTCGACTCACAGAGTGCCGCGAACTGCTTCAGCGTGTGGAACACGAGATCGCGTGGACTGATCTGGACTCCAGCGCGCCGTTCGAGCGCGGTCACGACCTGGATAGCCATCAGCGAGTGGCCGCCCAGGTCGTAGAAGTTGTCGCGCGCGTGGATCTCGTCGACGCCGAGCAGCTCACGCCAGATTCCGGCCACGATCGATTCCCATTCGTCGAGCGGTTCGGCGTCCTGAGTTTCGGAACGAACGAGCAGGGCCGGCAGGCTCCGGCGATCCACCTTGCCATTCGACGTGAGCGGCAGCGCATCAAGCGCCACGAGCGACGTCGGGATCATGTAGTCGGGCAGCCCTTGTTGCTGGAGGAACGCGCGCATTTCGGCAGCAGTGGGCCGTGGACCATCCCGATAGACCAGAAACGCGTCGAGGCGGGTACCCGTTCCGTCATCGTGCGCCAGCATCGCGACGTCTTTGACGTGTGGATGCCGCCGCAGCGAAGCCTCCACTTCGCCCAGCTCGACACGAAACCCGCGGACTTTCACCTGGTTGTCGGCTCGTCCCAGGAACTCGAGCAAGCCTCCGGGCAGCATCCGGACGCGGTCGCCCGTCCGGTACATCCGTGCCCCGCCCGGGCCCCAGGGATCGGGCAGGAATTTCTCGTGCGTCAGTGCGGTGTCGGCGAGATATCCGCGTGCGACACCGGCGCCGCCAATGTAGAGCTCTCCAGTCACCCAGAAGGGAACGATCCGCCGCTGGCCATCGAGCGCGTACACCTGGGCGTGGTCGAGCGGGCCGCCGATGGGCACGGTCGCGGCCGGAGGACGGCCGTTGTCGTCCGGCACGCGGTACATCGTCGACCCGACGGTCGCTTCAGTCGGACCGTAATGATTGAACACCACGCATGCGGGGGCAAGGCGGCGCACCTCGTCGACCAGCTCCCACGAACACATCTCTCCACCAAGGACCAGACGCCGCTTCGGAAGCACAGACGCCGGCCGTGGACCGGAGAGCAGCGCCTTGAGGTGTGACGGCACGATTTTGAGCACGTCGATGGTGTGACGCTCGGCGTAAGCGGCGAACGCGTTTGGATCGGCCGCGCGTTCTTCCGTCAGGATATGCAGGGCCCCGCCACTCGTCAGGGCCGGGTAAATCGCGGTGTTGCCGAGATCGGCCGCGAACGTCGTCACGGTCGCAAACGAGGCGCCAGACGGAATGTCGAGACGCGCCGTCACCGCGTCGACGTAGCTGGCCAGCTGCCGATGCTCGATGCCGACGCCTTTCGGCGTGCCGGTCGATCCGGACGTGAACAGCACGTAGGCCAGGTGGTGCGGTTCGACCGTATTCACCGGAGGAGTCGTTGCGGCGTCGAGCGCTTCCGCTGAATCCAGAAGCACCGTTCGCAGCGACGAGGGAAGCAGTCCGGCAAGCGCGCTGCGCGTGACGACCGCGGCCGCGCCGCTTTCTTCGAGCATCACGGCGAGGCGCGCCGACGGCAGTCGCGGGTCGAGCGGCACGTAGGCGCCGCCGGCTTTGAGAATGCCCAGGATGCCGACGGCGATTTCCGCCGATCGTTCGATGCACAACCCCACCAGGACGTCCGGTCCGACGCCGATACGCTGGAGACGATGCGCGAGCTGGTTCGAGCTGGTGTCGAGCTGCGCGTACGTGAGGTGTTCCTCTTCGCATGCGACGGCCATCGCACCGGGACTGGCGGCCACGTGAGTCTCGAATCGTTGATGCACCAGTGCGGCCGGCGCGGTGGTCCTGGCGCGACCACACTGCGCGACGATCTCGCTCTCTTCCGAGTCCGGAAGCAGGCGGAGCTCGCCGATTGGCGTTGCGGGAGCGGCCACGGCGGCGGCGAACAGCGTCTCGAACTGCGCGGCGAGTCGCGTCACATCCTCCTGCCTGAACGCGCCGGCGTCGTACTCGAGCCAGACGTCCTCGAGGTCAGCGGGACCGCCACTGCAGCACAACTTCAGCTTGAACCGGTCGACACAGGCGGTCGCGTCGTCGATCTCGAATGTGACGTCCTCGACCGCGTGGCGCAGGTGCCAATCCTGGCGCTCGAACACCAACGGAAAAAACGGCGTCCGTCCAGCGCGATCCTGCGGGACGAGCCGCCAGTCGAGGCATTCCGCCCACTGCTTCGCCTCGCGAAGCGAGTCGCCCAGCCGGCGCATGGCCTCAGTGAAGGGCACATCGGCGGGCAGGTCGCCGCGCAGCGGCAGAGACCGGGCGAACAAGCCGACCGCGCTCGCCAGTTCCGCGTAGGCGCGCCCGTCGGACAGATACGAAACGGCGACGCTCTCGATGTCCAGCGTTCGCTGCAGCAGGCACTGCCAGCAGGCGAGTAGAAAGAATTCCGCTGACACTTCTCCCGCCGCGAGCCGCGCCGCCGTCAGGCGTTCCCTGTCAAGCCGAATCGCGACGCGTTGCGGACTGAATGCCGTCCCGCCGGCGCCTTCGCACTCGAAGGGCAACCGGTTCGTCGTGTACCGCGACAGATCCTGCTGCTCCCAGAACCGCCGGCCGATCGACGTTTCAGGCGACTCCAGCGTGTCGTTCAGCCAGATCGACACGTCCGGATACTGCAATCCTTCTTCAGGGAGCGCAGTCGACTGGACCCGTGCCTCGTAACACCGGACGATATCGCCGACCAGGTTTTTCATCCCGGCGAGGTCGCAGCGGAGTCCAGGCACGTCGATCGTCAGCAGATGCTCCCGTGCCGACAGCGACACCAGGTGCACGATCAGGTGAGAGGTCGGGTCGGTGGCCAGCGCTCGCGCTGAACCTTCCCTGATGCTTTCGATCGTGCTGGCCTGCCGTTCGGTGTCGACGAGCGTCAGGTCGTGGTATTCGACGCTCGCCGTCACGGCCTCGACCGGTGCGATCACCTGGAACGGCGTCGAGACTTCTTCCGGTGCGAAGAATCTCGTTCGAATGATCTCGTGGCGGCCGGGCAGCGCGTCGATCGCGGCCCGAAGAGTTCGAAGGTTGACGGGGCCGCGAATGCGAACGACGCACTGTGCCCCGTACGGCGAGCCGCTGTCGCGCTCCCGCGTCAGCTTCCACAAGTGGCGCTGCTGCGGGGAGAGTTGAAATCCTTCGACGTTGACGTCCTGCATCGCCCTGGCTCCCGCTGGTCTACATTTCCACGCACGTGTCCGCGTGACCGTGCCGTTCGGCCATGCCGGCAAGCAGCCGCCGTGGCCCTTCGTACGACTGGCGTCCATGTGCCGTTCGCATGTTGTCGAGCAGCAGCAGATCGCCGGCCTGCCACTCGAACACGACCGTTTCCGCCGCATACGCCTGCCGGATCTCGTCGAGTACCGCCGCGTCGATAGGCGAGCCGTCACCGTAGTAGGCATTGCGCGGCAGCTCGCTCCCGCCAAATCGCTGCAGCAGCAGCTCGCGCGAGGCTTCGTCGAGGCTCGACACGTGAAATAGATGCGCCTGGTTGAACCAGACCGGTTCGCCGGTCTGCGCATGAGGGGCAATCGCCTGGCAGACGTGTTGCGTCGTCAGGCGATCGTCCGTTTTCCATTCGAGATCCATCCCGACCTTCCGGCACAGCCGCTCGACTTCGAGACGCTCCGTGGTTTGAAAGACTTCCTGCCACGGGAGATCGACGCCATGGCCGTAATTGCGGACGTACATCACCTGGCGTGCCGCGAACGTGTCACGAACGCGTGGCGAGATGCGAGCCAGCACCTTGCGGCTGTCGGCCAGCGGCGTCTGGCCGTCGCGCGTGGCCGGTGTCACGGCGTGGAACCACAGTTTGAGCGGCCAGGCGCGCGCGTAGGACATCTCGTTGTGCAGCGGAATGCTGCGGCTGGGCGGGTACTCGGTCGACGTGTAGATGCTGCCCGAAACGCGCGTGCGTGGAGTCGAGCGGTACTCATACTCGAGCAGCGTGCCCGAAAGCGCTTTCACGCAGTTCTCGAACGGCTCGGTGCCGTTCACCTGAAATCCTCGAAACAGCAGGCCGCCGTGATCGCGAAGCCGGTCGCCGACGACGCCGCGGTTGTTGCGGAGCCAGGCGGCCAGGTCGACGTCGGGCACTGTCGGCTGCACGAGCCACGGCAGTTCGCGACCGTCGGCCAGCGGCTCAAATCGACAGACACTCCCGGCCGCCACGGTGATCGACGGCCGCTCGCCGCGTCTGGCGATGCGGAGCGCTGGCTTGACGTTCTCTACGCTCATGATTCTCTCGTTTCCATGCGGCGCCCGCGCGCCTGCTGCCGAAGCCTGTCGCGGACCGACTTTTGAAAGGTGTCCGCGTCGAGCATCTGGCGAGTGCGATGGGCGTTGTCCAGCGACTCCATCAACCGCGCAACCGGCACATCGCCGTTCGCCATCTCAGTGAGCGTTCGCACGAGGTCGTCGCCGATCCGGGCGATCGCAACCGCCGTGAAGCGGCCGGTGTCGTACAAGAGCTGCATCGACAAGGTTCGGCCGGGGACGCAGCGCAGCGTCAGCGGCAGGCTGTTCCGAATCAGCGCCCGCACGTCGGTGATCTCGAGGTCACCGTGCCGCTCGGAATCGGACCCGTACCCCACGTTGTTCTCGAAGACGACGATGCTTTCGAAGAGCGGCAGCCGTCGTGGCACGTCGCTCCAGCGCTGAATGAGGGAG
>Ga0111538_10005540_pt1 | contig 17216 bp, 14 predicted proteins | sample SoiMethybrSBSTD1_FD_79669 | JGI IMG/M metagenome (GOLD analysis project Ga0111538, IMG submission 79669) | Bulk soil microbial communities from a Populus tree surrounding site in Tennessee, USA - Soil MetaG P. TD hybrid SBSTD1 (version 2)... | ecosystem: Environmental > Terrestrial > Soil >...
TCGGCGCACCGATCAAGGAGCCCGTCAAGCCTTGATCGTCACAATGGCAGCGGTCGCCTTCGATCGCGGCCCCGATGTAACCGCCGGCGAAGAGTCCTGCGGTGGCGCCGACGATGCCTCCGAGTATCTTTCTTGTGACTGAGCGTGTTGACGTGCGACTGGTCGTCTGCGCACCCGGTCGTGGAGAGAGCCGATCGGCCCGCGAATGATCGACGAGATCAAACTTTGAGACGTCGATCTTCAATCGCGGTCGCGGCGACCCGCTGGTTTGCGCTTCTGCGCCTGCGGCGAGCACGCAAAGCAGCAGAGTGCTTGCGAATGTAACGTGACGCACCATGACTTCCCTCCCAATCTCTGAGTAGCAAGAATGACGCCCAGCCAACCGGCGCGGCGTTCCCTGCGTCTAACCCATTCGGCGAGGAGGCCTCGTGCTCGAAGACGTTCAGTACGCGTTCCGTCAGGCTCGAAAGGCCCCGGGGTTTACGTTCGCCGCCATCACCACCCTGGCGCTTGGAATCGGCGCCGCAGCTGCGATGTTCGTGCTCATCCAGGGTGTGCTGCTTTCGCCACCACCCTATGCGAACCCGGATCGCCTGGTCTTCCTGAAGCCGGCGCGGCTGGATGGCCAGCCCTACCTGCAAGGCATGACGATCGGCCAGTGGATCGACTGGAAGTCGTCGGCGCGAACGATTGCGCCGCCGGCGTTGTACCGCTGGACCTTCAACTTCCTCGTCTTGCCGGAGGGCAGCCGATCGATCGGCGGGATGGTGGTTACCAGCGATTTTTTCAAGACGCTGGGCCTCACGCCGATGCTGGGCCGAGAGTTTCTCCCAACCGAAGCGGGCCGCCCTGGGGCGCCGGCGACGGCCACGCAAGCAGCCCGGCAAGGGGTGCCGGCAACCGCGGTGATCATCGGCCACGCATTGTGGAACCGTCAGTACAACCGCGATCCGAACATCATTGGCAAGACCCTGCAAATCAGCCGTATGCAGGCGCCGCTGCCGATCGTCGGTGTCATGCCGCCAGGCGTTCGCTTCCTGCCCGATCCCGGGGCATCAAGCGAGCCAAACTACGACGTCAACGCGCAAGTCGATTACTTCCTGCCGTTTGAACCAGATGTCACGCAGCCACGCGCACGCGGATGGAACGTCGTCAGCCGATTGCAGGACGGCGTCGCGCTCGCGCAGGCGCAAGGTGAGATCGCGGGCTTCACCGCGCGGCAAGTGCAAGCGGATACGCGACTCGACGGGCTTTCTGTCCTGGTGCAGCCGGTGCTGGAGACGCTCAATCGCGAAGGCCGAAGCCTGCTGCTGCCGCTGTTCGGTTTTGTCGTGCTCGTCTTCTTCGTGGCATGCGTCAACGTCGCGGGTCTGTTCGTCGCGCGAGGGCTGCAGCGCCATCGCGAATACGCCATGCGAGCCGCATTGGGCGCGTCGCGCGCCCGGCTCTTCCGGCAGACGATCACCGAGAGTGGCGCCCTCTCGATGCTCAGCGCGATCGTCGGCGCCGGATTCGCGTTCGGCATTGTCAACGTCTTCAAGGCGATTGGCGATCGAGCCATTCCACGCGCCGATGATGTGCAGATTGGCTGGCCGGTGCTGGGGTTTGGCCTGGTCGCCGGGTTACTCGCAGCCGTCGTGTCGGGAGTGCTGCCGGCGCTTCGGGCAGCCTCGCCCGGCCACGCGCATGCACTGAAAGGTGTACGCAGCACGACGGGTCGCGCCGAACGCCGCTTGCTCGCATCGATCGCCACGGTGCAAATCGTGCTCACCGTCGCGCTGCTCACCGGCGCGACGCTGCTGATTCGCACCAGCGTGAAACTCGCGAGGATCGATCCCGGCTATGAGATGGAGAACATCATGGCCGCGACGGTGACGACCGTGACACCCAACTCGTTCCTGCCCTTCCACACGCAAGTCCTCGAGCGCGTCGCCGCGCTGCCCGGGGTCTCACACGCGGCGTTCGCGTGGGGCGTACCGCTCACCGGCAACAAGTGGCCCGGCACCATGGAATTCGTTGGCCGGCCAGATCTCGGACAAGTCAGCTTTCCACTCCGCTCCGTCAGCGCCGACTACTTCGCCTTGATGGACATGCCGATCGTCGCGGGCCGGGCGTTCACGAACGACGACAAGAACGATGCACCGTTGGTGGCGATCGTCAATCAGTCGCTCGCCAACCGGTACTTCTCCGGCGATCCGCTTGGGCGCCAGATGCAGCCTCCCGGGGATCCGAAACGTTCATGGAGCATCGTTGGGGTCGTCGCCGATACACGTACTGATGCGCTGAGTCAGGCCGCGGAACCGGAGATCTATCTGCCCTTCTGGCAGAACGGCGCGTTCTCGAAACACCTGGTCGTCCGCTCGCAATCGGAGCCGGCAGGTCTCTTCGCACTCGTGCGTCGCGAGGTCCTTAGCGTCGATCCCACGGCATCGGTGGAGCGCGCCACGACAATGGCGCAAATTCGCAGCGAGTCGTTGGCGCCACGCACCTTTGCCATGCGCTTGTTAATCGGATTCTCAGTCGTGGCGACGGCGCTCGCGCTCGTCGGCATCTACGGCGTGCTGTCGCTGTCGGTGGGATCGCGCCTGAAGGAGATCGCCGTCCGCAAAGCGATCGGCGCCCAGCAGCGGGACATCCTGCGATCGGTGCTCGGCGAAGGCGGCCGGATGATTCTGGTTGGCGCGATCGCTGGCGGGGTGGTCGCCGCGGCCATGGGCCGCGCGCTCGAGACATTGTTGTTCGACGTGCCGGCGGCGGATGTGATCTCGATCGGCGCTGCCGCTCTCGGCTTCGGCGCCATCGCGCTTGTGGCGTGTCTCTTCCCGGCCCTGCGCGCTGCACGCACCGATCTCGTGTCAGCTCTTCATCAGGATTAGCCCAGACGCTAGCGCGACCTCAATTTGAGCCGATCGAATTGATCCCACGCGTGCATGTCGGACACGATGATCCGATCGCCAGGTGACACGCCGCTCACAATCTGAATCAGCGACGACGAGGCGCGACCGTACTCGACCCGAACGCGCCGCAACAGCAAGCTATCTTCATCGACGACAAACACACTCGACGTCGAGCCTTCCGTGGCGCCGACCGGGCGCTCCACGAGAAGGGTGTCGCGAACCTCCATGACGATCACCGTGTCGGCCGCGACCGAGGGGGGCTTGGCTCGGTCCGGGCTTGTCGTCGTGGATAGCAGCACGATGCCGATCAGCACGGCCATGAGCGTTCGCATGCCCTTCTTCAAGTAGCAAGAATGACGCCGCGACAAAGGGGGGCGTCCCTGCGCTGAAAACCGGCTCTGGCGCTGGCCCGTTGCTCAGAAATGGGACGCCACGTCCGGCGGCGGTCGCGCTGTAGCGGTCGGGTCCGCCCGTCATGTGTTATAAAAATAACGGTTCTATGTTATAAAACTAACAATGAACAGCCTCGCCGCGGACCTCAGGGACGACATGTCGTACGCGCTCCGCGGGCTGCGACGCAGTCCCGGCTTCACGATCGCCGCCGTGCTCACGCTCGCCCTCGGCATCGGCGCCGCCACGGCGGTTTTCAGTGTCGTCAACACCGTGCTGCTCGAGCCGTTGCCCTACAAGGATTCCGATCGGCTCGTGCGGATTGTCCAACGCGCGGCCCCCGCGAACCCCGCCGCCCCGCTCCTGCGCCGGACCGACATGTCGTGGTCGGAGATGACAGAGTGGCGCAAAGCCAGCAAGACCCTGTCGGAGATTGCGCTCAGCATCACGCCGCCGATCACGTTGATGCCAACGTCCGCCGGTTCCGCGCGATTGACCGGTGCGCTCGTGTCGCCGAACACGCTCGCGATGCTCGGCGCTCGCGCCCGGCTCGGCCGCATTCTCGATCCGACCGACGGGGCCGCCGGCTCGAACGTCGTCGTCATCAGCACGGGCGCGTGGCAGCGGTACTTTCAGGGCGACCCCAACATTCTCGGGCGCACCATCACGCTCAAGACGCTCGGACCGGAAGCGGGATTCCTCGATGGCACCCCGCTGACCATCGTCGGCGTCATGGCCAGCTTCGACTACCCGCTCCCGAATGCGGACTACTGGGCGCCGATTACGGAAGGGTCGCCCGCTCGTAAGTGGTCCGGCGGCGCCATCGCGCATCTGCAAGACGGCACGTCCATGGAAGCCGCGGTCGACGAAGCCAATGCGATTGGCGAGGGGCTGCGCCCGAAGCCCACGTCGGGACCGTTATCGCGGCCGCTGCCTCCCGGTGTGCGGCGCTTCGCGGTCGAAGGGGTCAAGGAGCAGATGATCGCCTCGAGCCGTCCCGCGCTTCGCGTGATCGCGATCGCCGTCGGCGCGGTGCTGCTGATTGTGTGCGCGAACGTCGCCGGCCTGCTGCTCGCGCGCGGCACGGCACGACAGCGAGAGGTCGCGGTGCGCCTCGCGGTCGGCGCCACTCGTGGACGGATCCTCCGCCAGTTCATCACGGAGAGCCTGGCGCTCGCCGCGATCGGCGGCGTGGCGGGCGCGCTGCTCGCGGTCGGATTCGTTTACCTGCTCCGCGAATTCGCGTCGCCGCACGCGCAGGGAGTATTTCAGCTCTCGTTTGGCGGCTCGATGCTGCCGCGGTTGAATGAGATCGGCGTCGATGGACGCCTGCTCGCCCTGGCGATCGGACTGGCCGTGATCACCGCGCTCGTCGTCGGCGCGCTGCCGGCATTCAGGATGTCGCGGATCGATCAGGCGCAGGTGATGAACGACCGCGGCGCCGGTGGCCAGGGCGGCGCGCGACGCGGCGACACGCGCGCGCGCAGCGTGCTGGTCGTGGCCCAGATGATCGTGGCGACGATGCTGCTCGTGGGCGCGGGCCTCTTGATCAACTCCTTCAACCGTCTCGCGCGTGTCAACCCCGGCTGGAATGCGCCGGGACTACTGATGTTCTATCTGGTGATGCCGCAGGACTATTCGACAGCGCGCAAAGCGGAGCTCATAAACACGCTGCTCACCGAACTCCGTCAACAGCCCGATGTCAAAGGCGTGGGATATACGTACGCCGGACCTCTCCTTGGCATCGTCGACACCGTCGGCACGTTCGTGCCGCCGGGGCGTACGCCGGACGAGATGCGCGCCAACCCGCAGGACAATCCACACACTCGTGCGGTCAGCTACGACTACCTGCAGACGATCGGCGCGCGCCTGGTGTCCGGACGCTGGTTCGAGCCGAGCGACGATGCCGCAGCGCCGCCGGTGATCATCGTCAACCGCACCGTGATGCAGCGGTTGTTCAACAACGAGGATCCGGTGGGCCGACTCGTGCATCTTGACGGACGCATCGAGTACCCGCCGCAGCAGATCATCGGCGTCGTCGAGGACATGCGTCAGTCGCGTCTCGACGCGGAGCCGACGCCGCAGGTGTTCATCGACTATCGTCAGATGCTGGCATTCACGCAGGCGCGCAAGATGCCGACCGCCGCGCAGGAGCGTCTGTCGTTTGGATTCCTGTCTTTCTTCGTCCGCACCGATCGCGATCCGGCCACGCTGATGCCGGCCGTGCGATCGCTCGTCAATCGCGTCGATTCGGCGGCGGGCATCGATGCGATGCTGCCGATGGAGCAGCTGGTCGCCTCGTCAATTACGCGGCAGCGCTTCTACGCGATCCTGCTCGGGCTGTTCGCCGCGATCGCCACCGTACTCGGTGCGATCGGCATCTACGGCGTGCTCGCCTATGCGGTCGGCCAGCGCACGCAGGAGATCGGCATCCGGATGGCGCTTGGCGCCGAGCGCGGTGCGGTGCTACGCATGGTGCTGCGGCGTGGCATCGTGCTGGCGACGATCGGCATCGTGCTCGGCCTCGCCGGCGCGGCCGGGCTGACGCGCTATTTGTCGGGGATGCTCTACGATCTCACGCCGCTCGATCCGCCCACTTACGCGGCGGTAGCGATCCTGTTCGCGACGGTTGCCCTGATCGCCTCGTATCTCCCCGCACGTCGTGCCACGCAGGTCGACCCGGTCGTGGCGTTGAGACACGACTAGGAGCTGTGGTCATTTCTCCGCCTTCGCTTGCAGCGTGCCGATCAGCTTGAGCACGACCTGCTCGCTGAACCCGCCGGCAAAGGCCACGGCGGCCGCCGTCGGCAAGTTCAGCGCGCCGAAATTCAAGATGCCGGTCAGCAGAAATGCGTAACCGGCCAATCCCAGCGACGCGCCGAGCAGCGTACGCGCCCAGGTAATCCACTTGCTGAGGGCGAGTTCCGGAATCAACGTTCCGAGATCCTTGACGGTGATCCCGCGAGCGGCACTGAAGCTCGCTCCCAGCACGCCGAAGGCCAGCACGACGCTCAGCACGCGCCAGTCCCAGGGCGTTTGAGTGATTCGGTCCGGCACCGATGCCGTCCCGGCGATCGTCAGGATCACGATCAGCGCAACCGCCGCGATCAGGACGATCGCCCTGAGCTGTTCGCCCTGCATCGCGATTCGGTGGTAGCGATTCTCGTAGTAATCGTCGCGAAGCCACAGGGCCTCGCGCAAGGCCGCCGGATGCGGCGCCTGTCCCTTGACCATGAGCTCATCGATCCCCTTCTGCCGCCGTTCCGGTAACTTTTGCGCTTCAATCAAGAGCAGGTGTGCGGCCATCGATCGTTCCGCGTCACCCTTGGCGCCGGCCAGGTACCGCTTCGCCGCGTTGATGAAGTGCCAGCAATCATCAACCTTCCGCTGCCCCAGGCTGGTCTTGCCTTCCTGCAATAGCTGACGCGCGGTCGAAACGTCCGGCTCATCGGCGCCGGCGACGAACGACTCCAACTCGAGCTGAGCGGAGCGGAGGTGTCGCTCCGCGCGTGAATATGCCGCTCCCTGCCCGCTGCCAAGAAGGTTCGAGAGATTCATGGCCTACATGCTCCTCTTGATACGATCCAGCTCACGCCGTGCGGCAAGGATGATCTGACGCGCGCCCTCGAATTGCATTGATGACAGCGCTTCCGCGAAGGTACACCAACGCACCTCCCGGTCCTCATCAGGAGAAACCGAGCGAACAAAGGCGAGCAGGAAGAATGCCGAATGGACCTTCTTTCCGTCCGGCGTGGTAAAGGCGTCGTCGGCAAGGAACGTGACCGGGTCGGCGTCAACGCCGGCTTCTTCCCTGATTTCCCGGCGAGCGCAGTCGTGCGGCGCCTCGCCCTTCTCGATATGGCCTTTCGGCAGCACCCAATCGTGAGGTTCCGGGCGCGCCCTGACCAGGAGAATCTCCGGCGCGCCTGAACCGCGATAGACGACTCCGCCGGCATGCGTCCACGCGGGGTTGCGAACGTACGAAAGCTGCATAGGGAAACGCCTAAGGGTTGTTGCAGCTTGTAGAGTATCCCGAGTTCGCCGGCGATTGTCGCCCCCGGGCTTGGCGCCTCGTATCTTCCCGCGCGGCGCGGCACCCAGGTCGACCCCGTGGTGGCGTTGAGACACGATTAACAAAGAATGCAGAGAAACGGATTCGCGCTAGCGACTGAGAAAGGGATTCGATGCCGCTAGCGAAGGCCGAAAGTCCTCGCGGCGTAAGAGAAAGGGATTCGCTCACGCTAGCGACGAGCGCAGCTCGTCGCTGCGTGACTGAAACCTTGATCGACGCCAGCCGTAGCTCGCCGAAGGCGAGCGAAGGCTGGCGGAGAGAAAGGGATTCGAACCCTTGGTAGGATTTCTCCTACACACGCTTTCCAAGCGTGCTCCTTCAACCACTCGGACATCTCTCCGTGTTTAGAATCAATAACTTACAGCTGCGACTCAAGCGAATAGACCGCGAATTGTGTAACACCTCCTGATGTGCCGCGATCACTTAGGGCTTTTCCAGTATAGCCGTCGCGGAGTAAATGGGTGGAGGCCGCCGCCATGCATGCGGCAAGCACCCTGGCTCGAATGCCATGAGTCAATCAAACGATGACCGAACGGCTTCGTCTTGCCGATCTTCTCAGTGGTCTTTCGATTGTTTCCGATCTCGGATACGGCCTGCCGATCGAAACGGCATTGCGGTCGTGTCTCATCGGCACGTCCGTGGCGCGGCAGATGGATTTGCCCGAGCGGGAGGTCGTTGATGTCTTCTACGTCAGCCTGCTGTTCCATGTCGGATGCGTAGCGTACGCCCAGGAGACGTTCGAGCTGTTCGGGGACGACCAGGCCGTGAGACGCGCAGCCGTGGAGACGGACCTCACCGACGTGCGCGACATCTTCGCGACGCTGATTCCACGAGCCACACGCGGCCTTCCTCCCACGGCGCGCGTGCGAGGGGCTGTGCGTATGGCGGTGACAGGCCGTGCGTTCGGAAAGGCCCACGATCAAGCAAGCTGCGAAGTTGCGCGGACCGTCTCTCATCGCATCGGGCTTCCCGACAGTGTCAGCAACAGTCTGTACGACATTCATGAGTGGTGGAACGGCGGCGGCGCTCGCTCTCTGCGCGGCGAGCACATTGCTCGACCCGCTCGCATCGCACGTGCGGCTACCGAGGCCTCTGAACTGCTCAGTCTAGGGGCTCGCGACGTCGCCGACGCCCTGCGACACCGCGCCGGGAAAACGCTCGACCCTGCAGTCGTAGAGCACCTCGCATCTGCCCGCACGGCGTTCATCTCGGAGGCCACGAGCGGCGATCCGCGCGCACGCGTACTCGACGCCGAACCATCACCGGTCGTGCAGATAGGAGAAGAGGATCTGCCACGCATCGCTCGCGCCTTCGGCGAGTTGGCCGATCTCAAGACTTTCTTTACACATGGTCACTCTGCTGCTGTGACCCGGCTCTCACTGGCGACAGCCAACCGGCTCGGCGTGGATCGCCGAACCTCGGCGTGTCTTGAGGTTGCCGGTTACCTCTACGACCTCGGTCGGATCGGTGTTTCCAATCGCATATGGGCGAAGCCCGGACCGCTCACAACCGGCGAATGGGAGCAAGTGCATCTGCATCCCTATCATTCCGAACGCATTCTTGCGTCGACGACGACGTTGAAACCGATGGCGCGCATTGCCGGGATGCATCACGAGCGGATCGACGGTTCGGGATACCACCGTGGCTGTCGGGGCAGGGATGTTGATATCGCTGCTCGCGTCTTGGCGTGTGCGGATGCGTTCCAGGCAATGACTCAGCGCCGCCCGCATCGCGCAGCGCTGGAACCGGGACAGGCACGAGACTCGCTGCTCAGCGAGGCGCGCGCCGGCAGACTTGACCCGGACGTCGTTGCCGCGGTCCTCGACGCGAGCGACCTTACGCCCGCTCGGCGTCAGCTCGTTCGCCCGGGCGGTTTGAGCGATCGCGAGCTCGAAGTCCTGCGGCTTGTCTCGGAAGGATGCTCGAACCCGGAGATCGGGCGGCGCCTCGGGATCTCTCGTCGTACCGCCGAGCACCACGTGCAGCATATTTACGACAAGATCGGCGTTTCTACCCGCGCCGCGGCTGTTCTCTTCGCCCTCGAGCACGACCTCCTGCGCCGCTGATGCAGTCGCGAGCCTTCGGCCGCGATGGGTAGGTCTACCGATGCGCGGATCTCGTGCGGGTGCGATTCTTCCTCAGAGCGGAAGGAGGCAGAGCCATGAGAGTCGTACAGAGTGAGGTTATCCACCGTTCGCCGGACGAAGTCTTCACGTTTCTCGAGAATCGAGCGAATGACACGGCGTGGATGAGATCGGTCATGCAGTCGGAATGGCTCGACTCCACCGACACGTTTCGTGTCGGACGACGGGGCCGAATGGTTATCAAGATCTTTGGGCGACGAGCGAATTTCATTGACGAGGTGACGGACTACGTTCCAGGTCGTCGGATCGCACACCGCACCATCGAAGGCCCGTTCCCGCTCAACACGGCGTGCATCTGCGAGCCGGAGGAACACGGATGTATCGCCACCGTCGTCGGCGAGCTCGATCGAATTCCGGGCGGCTGGGCCGGCAAGGTCGCAGAGCCATTTGTCCGACGCATCATCCAGCACGGATTCAAGGCCGATCTCGGGCGGCTCAAGGCCCTGATCGAGCGCAATGATGATGGCAAGGCGAAGCAGATGCGTCATTCGCCGACGACGAGCGACTTCGGGGATTTCTACAACGCCAGGAAGGCAGCGTCTGAGCTGCGTAGCTATCGCAACAGAGGGCCGATTCCATCCACGAGGATGCTGATCGACGCACTGAAGGCAGAGGGCGTCGAGGGCGCGACAGTGATCGACATCGGCGGAGGGATCGGCGCGGTCCAGCACGAGCTGCTGGACGCCGGCGCGGCCCATGTGACGAGCGTTGACGCCTCCGACGCTTATATCCAAACGGCGCGGGAGGAAAGCGGCCGTCGACGCCTCACCGGCCGGGTCACCTACCACCACGGCGACTTCGTCGAACTTGCGGAGACGATTCCTCCCGTCGATATCGTGACGCTCGACCGCGTCATCAACGTCTATCCCGATTGGAAGCGGCTCATCCCTCTGTCCGCGGCACGGGCTCGCCGCCTGTACGGCCTCGTCTATCCACGCAACACTCTGCCCGTCAGGATGGTGGTGCATATGATGAACCGGCTCGCGTGGCGCGGGCCGGTCCACGCTTCTGTGCCCTCGCCGGACATGATCGATAGGCTGACCAGTCAGGCCGGCCTCGTTCGGTTCTTCTCGAAGACGACCGGTCCTTGGCAGGTTGCGGTCTATCGCCGCCACCAATCATGAACGCATCGGTATACGTGCAAGGTGCTCCCTGGCGCTGGGGCCCCTAAGCGAAGACCGGAACTGTGTAGAAACTGTGTAAGGTGTCCTCGAAACTCGCCGACAAACACAGACGTTTACCGGTTCACATCGAGACGCATGCTGTGACGGGAAGTCGTTGACTGGACTACGTGGAGAGGTGTTTCAGTATCACTCCGCGAGCGTCGCCCGAATTGCTTTCCAAGCGTGCTCCTTCAACCACTCGGACAGCTCTCCGTCTTTAGAATCAACCGTTTGCGAGCGGTCGAGCACTTGATTATCGCACACGCCTGCACGCTCGCAGCATGTTGCTCGATAGTCTTTCCGTTCAGCGGCTTGTGATGGTCATTCCTCACGCAACGCGTCGACGGGCGCGACCCTCGATGCGCGCAGCGCCGGAACCAGTGAGGCGGAGAGGACCGTCGCGTCGACCCATTCCGAGGACGTGATGAACGTGCGCACCGACCGATGCCCGAGCGACTTGATGACGCGCGTATAGCCGTCGCGCACCATCGCGAGGTCGCCTGTCGCGCGGACGTACGCCATCGGAAACTGCGTCCGTGCCGTTTCCTGCATGATCGGCCGGAAGACGTTATTGGTTGCGCTCGAAATGGGGCGCGCTGGCGCGAGCGCTGCGGGAATCAGGACAGCCGCGCGTCCTTGCGCTTCGGGATGTGCTGGTTTTTCGCGACGCCCGCCACCAGCGATTTCCTGAGTACGTCGATGCCGAGCGAGCCTACGACATCCTCGAAGGCTTCGCCTCGACCGATGGCCGCACGCAGCGTGTCCCGGCACCCGGAAAGAGCGAGGGCACGACGATCTCCGGAGACGGATGGACGTTCAAGGCCGCGCCTGGATGGATCATTCGCGAAGGCCAACGGCCCGGTGATTACGAAGTGGTTAGACAGCAGAAGTGAGGGCATGGCGCTGCAGAAAGTCCAGCGTCTGCTGATTGAAGTCCGCGACATTCTCGTAAAGCGGCGCGTGCGCGCAATTCTCGAAGATGAGCAGCTCCGAATTGCGGATGCCGCTCTTCAGTCGATCGGCGAAACGCGTCGACGTCAGCTGATCGCGGCGCCCGAAGGTGATCTGCGTCGGCGCGGTGATCCGCCCGAGCTGCGCTTCCGCATCATGAGCGAGCACGGCGTTCGACTGCTGGATGAAATCCGGCACTGACTGCGGCGGCCGGCTGCGCACGAACGCCGCCAGCGAGTCGATGTAGTCCGGCCGCTCCGCGTACAGTTCCGGCGTGAAGCACCACGGGAAGATCGCTCGAATGATCATCTCCTGTACGCCGGTGGCCTTTGTCATGATCTGCCAGCTCTCGACGACCGTTCGTTGGAACGAGTCGCTTTTTGCCCAGCTGCTGTGAAGCGACAGTGATTGCACTCTGGCCGGATACTTGGCGGCCAGCCACATTCCGATCGCTCCACCGAGAGACAGGCCGGCGACGTGAGCCTTGCCGATGCCCAGGGCCTGCATGAACGCAGCAACATCGTCGGCGAGGCGCTCTGTCGTATAAGCACCTTGCGGCTTGTCAGATTCACCAGTTCCACGGAGGTCGACTGAAATACAGGTGAAGTGCTTCGCGTACTCGCCCACCTGGAATGCGTAGCACGCGTGATCGGCAGCCAGATAAGGAATGAGGACGAGCGGTTCGCCCGATCCCTGCTGCTCGTAGTTGATCGTCAGGCCGCTGGTTTTGATTCTCGGCATCGTGTTCTCCTTTGATTAGTCCTGGGTGAGATCGATGAATCCCATCCTGATGACGTCCGAATGGCTCTGTCCCGCGTAATCGGTGACCGTCAGGGTGACGACGCAGACGGCCAGGCCGCAGCTATTCGAGTAGTCGTGCGCGATCTCCGCCGGCAGCGCGGTGTTCCAGTCGCCGCTCGCCGACGTGCCGTCGCCGAAATCGAGTGTCCAACTCGTGAGATCGCCATCGGGATCGCTGCTGAAGATGCCTCGGAAGGTGACCACCGAAAAAGAATTCGGTGGGCAGGGTAACGGGTCTCCGCAGACCCAATGGAACAGACCGGAATCGCTGCCGCCGGTATTCGGCACCAGCGTGTTGTTCGTCCAGGCCGTCCGCGGGGTCGACCACTCGCAGGCCAATCCGCCCGCCCAGAAGCCGTAGCAGGTGTCCAGCGTTGGACGGTAGTCGACCGGCGGCGTCTGGATCTCGAGCAGCGCCGTCGGCGCGCGGTTGGTCGGCACGCAGCCAAACTCCTCGATCGTCGTCCCGGACTTGACGGCGGCGAACTCGATCTCTTCGCTCGCGCCTCCGTCGATGGCGTGGTCGTGGCTGTTGATGCTCTCGTCCCTGACGACGGCGCCGGCGACGTAGTGCAGCTCGATGTACGAAATGTCCTTGCTCGAATGGGCGATGAAATCGCGGCAGGAGTCGGCGAATGCTCCCGTGATCGTCGCCGAGCTGTTGCGTTTGGATGGCGACTGCGCCTCGGGCGCCGCAACCATCCACAACGGAATCGCCATCAACAACATCAATGTCTTGCGCATCGTCTCCTCCTCGCGCGTATCCGGTCTGCCTCACTAGGCGCTCTTTTGGTGCGCCAGGGCTCACGGTCGTGGTGATGCAGACTTTTCGGGCGTTGCGCTAGAATCGCCCCAGGTTTCAATGGGGCTGGAAGACGACGCCCACCAGCCGCAGCCCATCTCCCAACTGCTGGCCGACTGGGCAAACCGCGATGCCGGCGCGCGCGATCGGTTGATGCCGATCGTTTATGAAGAGCTTCGCCGCCTGGCCCATCACTACATGCGCGGCGAGCGCGAAGCGCACACGCTGCAAACCACGGCGCTGGTCAATGAGGCGTACCTCCGGCTCGCCGGCATCGATGGTTTGCAATGGCGCGACCGCGCGCACTTCTTCGCCATGGCCGCGACGCTGATGCGGCGTGTCCTGGTGGATCACGCGCGCCAGCGCGGACGGGACAAACGCGGCGCCGGTGTTTCGGTGATGTCGCTCGACGAACATGCGATTGCGGCGGCGCCCGCGGTCGATGTCGTCGCTCTCGACGAAGCGCTAGAGCGGTTGGCGGCCGTCGATCCACAGCAAAGCCGCGTCGTCGAGCTGAGGTTTTTTGCCGGCCTGTCGGTGAAAGAAACCGCCGAAGCACTCGGCATTTCGACGGCCACCGTGAAGCGTGACTGGTCTACCGCCAAGCTCTGGCTCTACAACGAGCTCGCGACTCGATGAACACACTGAATGACTGGCCGCGACTGAAGCGGGTGCTCGAGGGCGCGTTGTCGCGCGAGGGCGCTGACCGTGAATCGTACCTTGCAGAGGCGTGTGGAACGGACGCGATGCTTCGGTCCCGGATCGACAGCCTGCTTGCCGTGGAGGATCGGGCAGGTGATTTCCTCGAGACTCCCGCCGCTGTGCTGCTCAAGCCAGAAGTACGCGAAGACCTGAGCGGCCGGCTCATCGGCACGTATCAGCTGATGTCACGGCTCGGCGCCGGTGGCATGGGCGATGTCTATCTCGCCCACGACATGAAGCTGGATCGGCCGGTGGCGCTCAAGGTTCTCTCGCCCGCGTTCGCCGCTGATCGCGATCGCCTTCGGCGATTTCACCAGGAAGCGCGCGCCGCCTCGAGTTTGAACCACCCGCACATCGTGGTCGTGCACGATTTCGGCGAGCTCGACGGCCGTCCGTACCTCGTGACCGAGTTCATCGAGGGTGAGACGCTGCGCGATCGCCTGCGGAAAGGGCGGCTGCCGATCCTCGACGTCATCGACATCGGCGTCCAGATCGCGGGTGCGCTCGCGGCCGCGCATGCCCGCGGCCTCGTTCATCGTGACATCAAGCCTGACAACATCATGGTGCGACCCGACGGGTACGCGAAAGTCCTGGACTTCGGTCTCGCCAAGCTCGCAACGGGGACTCAATCGTCAGACGGGGCCGATGCCGAATCGCACACGCAATTGGGAATGGTGATCGGCACACCGCGCTACATGTCGCCGGAGCAGGCGCGCGGCCTCGACCTCGACGCACGCAGCGACGTCTGGAGTCTCGGCGTCGTGCTCTACGAGATGGCCACTGGCGGGCTGCCGTTCGCCGAAAGCACTCGCGATCTTCCTCCCCAGCTCCTGAGAATCATCGGCAACGCAACCCAAACAGTTCGCGATCATCGCTACGAGAGCGCTGCCGGGATGCTCGCTGACCTCAAGCACCTACAGCGCGAGACGGAGTCCGGCCTCGCACAACGTGCCGGAATGTTCTCGCCCAGAAAGCTGGCGTTGGTTGCCGTGCTCGCGGTGGTGCTGGCAGCGCTGGTGAGCGTCCCGTTGATGCGCGCCAACCGCCCGGCAGCTCCGACGGTCGTGCAGAAGAGCGTGGCCGTGCTGCCGTTCGAGAACGTGAGCGGCGACCGCGGGATCGACTATCTGCGCCTGGCGCTTGCGGACGAAATCACCACGGCTCTCAGTTCGACACCGTTGCTCGCCGTTCGGCCAATTGCATCGTCCCGAAGATTTGCCGGCACCGAGACGAGTCCCCAGGAGGCGGGCCGGCAATTGCGCGCAAGTGGAATCGTGACCGGACATTTCTCGCTTCACGACTCCGAGCTGCGTGTCACGGTGGAAGCCGTCGAAGTGCACAGCAACCGGCTGCTATGGCGCGACACCATTGCGGCGCAAGCGACTGATGCGATCGCACTTCGCGATCGGCTCACGTCGCGGATTCGCGACGGGCTGCTGCCCGCATTGGGTGTGCGCGCACCCGCGCTTCTCGCTGGTCGACCGCGCAACGCCGAGGCATATGCCGCCTACCTCAAGAGCCTGGCGATCTCGACTGACCCCGGGCCGAATGGCGAGGCGATCGCCATGCTCGCGCGCGCGAGCACGATCGATCCGGACCACGCGGACACATGGGCGGCCCTTGGGTTCCGTTATTACTACGAGGGACAGTACGGCGACGGCGGGAGCGAAGCGTTCCGGCAATCGGAGGCCGCGCTCAAGCAGGCGCTGGCCCTGGATCCAAGCCACATCCCGGCCGCCGTGCGGCTGGTCGTGCACCAGCTCGACACCGGACGTCTCCGCGATGGCTTCGACAACGCCAGGCGACTTGTCGAGCGCCGCCCCGACAGCGGCGAGGCTCGCTTCGCATTGAGCCTGGCATTTCGTTACGGCGGGTCGCTGGAAGATTCTGCCCGCGAGTGCGAAGAGGCGATCGTCCGTGACCCGACAAATCCAGTACCCCGGACCTGCTCGGCGACATTTATGCAGCTCGGTCGATACGACAGGGCGCTCGACTTCGTGCGCCTCGACTCCGGGTCCGAGTGGGCGCGGCTGGTGACGCGCTGGGTCTACCAGCGGATGGGTCGTCGCGGCGCTGCCCGCGAGCAGCTCCGTCAGCAGTCCCCGGGCTACCCGCCCGGGATGGTGCCCGCGAGTTTTTACGGCTTCATGGCACGCTGTCTCTCCGGCGACGCACCGGCCGGATCAGATCGGTTCAGCGATGAAGATGTGCGGACGTTCCTCACCGCCCGGGACTCCGAACCGCTTTACTTCTTTGCTGGTGATCTCGCGTACTGCGGCGACTCGACTGCGGCGCTCCGGCTTTTGCGCGAGACAATCCCACGGAACTATTGCGCGACTTCAGCGATCGAGAAGGATCCCGCATTCGCCGCAATTCGCAACCGCGCCGAATACAACGAGGTCCTTGACGCGGCTCGCGCCTGCCGCAGTCAATTCCGCGAGTATGTCAGAGCAAAGACGGGACCCTCGTGAGCTTGTGTAAAGCCAGGCCGGGTCCATTGAGCCCGGCCTTTCAGTCGTTCGATCCGGCCGTCTCACTTCTCCAGGTTCACGCGGTAGAGGGTCGTGTGGGTCCCCGTTGTGCCGGCGGCGCGGACCTCTTGCGCGATCGCCAGGTAGTACTCGCCGTGGTACGAGAACGCGGCCAGGCCTTCCGGCGACAGGTCGCCGGGCGTGACGATCAAATCGAGATACTCCGCCTCGTACGGATCGGTGACGTCGAACACTGCGACCGCGCTGGTCGTTGTCCGCTCGAGCTCGACGAACGCAGACGTGCGGCCGTTGATGTCCAGCAGCGCGACGCCCTCCGGCTCCACCCCTTGTCGCTGCTATCGTCGTGCCTCGCTACGGAGGGCCGGAGGTGATGACGGTCGTCGAAGAGCCGCTCCCGGAACCACGACCGCAAAGAGGTCCGGGTGAGGACTCTACGGAACGGGTTCAAGTACTCAGACCGCGGTCATCTCGGCCCTGGGCGCAACTGCAATCGACTACACCATGTGCAGGTTCGTGGAGCGCATCCACGACCTCACGGGCGATGGCGTCGACGTGGCGCTCGACGGGATAGGCGGTGGTGCCGCGCTTGGCTCTTACCGCACCCTTCGCCGAGGCGGACGGCTGGTGATCTACGGGCACTACGGCACGACTGTCGGCGGACGGAAGAGAGCACGAAAGGCCGCGCTGTTCTATCGGGACTTGGATTCCGTTTGCTTCAATCTGGCTGGCGAGCTTTCTGGCGGGCGTTCTGAAGTCGTCCGCCGATTGATGTGAGCTCGGCACGCTCGCAAATCGGTCGGCA
>Ga0111538_10005542_pt1 | contig 17213 bp, 12 predicted proteins | sample SoiMethybrSBSTD1_FD_79669 | JGI IMG/M metagenome (GOLD analysis project Ga0111538, IMG submission 79669) | Bulk soil microbial communities from a Populus tree surrounding site in Tennessee, USA - Soil MetaG P. TD hybrid SBSTD1 (version 2)... | ecosystem: Environmental > Terrestrial > Soil >...
AGCCAACACCGAACAGGGGATGCGATTTGAACATCTGCAGACCCTCCGCCCACGACTGCACCCGGTTCTGTGCCGAGGACTCCGAGGCGTCGAGCTGTGCCATCCGGGAAGGGCCAAGGAAGATCAGCAGCGCGAGCCCCACTCCGGAGATGACGAGGCCGACAAATCTCCCGAAGCGACGGTAGCCGTACGGCAGCAGCGCGGCTGCGAGCCCGAGCATGCCGCCTCGGGAATTCGTGTAGTACAACGCGATCAGGATCGGGAGCAGAAGGACGAACGCCCCAACTCTGACCGACATCTGCGTGGCGCGGCGAATCAGTGGTCCAACCAGGAACGGCACCATCACCACCAGGGTGAGCGCGAGATCGTTCGGATCGTTGAAAATCCCTGTTCCGCGGATGCGGCGAGTTTCCGCATCAGCTTCCTCATCAGCGTCGAGTGGATGCGCTTCGACCGGGACGACTCCGCCCAGGCCGATACCCGTATGAAACTGGACGATGCCGTTGGCGGCATGGAACAGCGTGAGCGCCAGCAGTGTGTATCCGACCCAGCGCAGTTGACGCGGCGTCTCGACCGCGCCGCGAAGAAGGAAGTAGCAGAAAATTGCCGGCGCAATCGCGAGCAGCGCTTCCACCGCGCCTGACATCCAGCCCCACGCGGCGTTGGATACGACCACCGCGACGAGAAAGCCGAGCACGAACCAGTCCTGGGGCAGGTTCCAGAAGCGCCGCGGCCGGAGCACCAGAGATCCCGCCATACAGAGAACCGATACACCCGCGATCCAGGCGGCAAACGGAAACGTCTCCCATCCGGGGACGATCTCCGCCGGTCGCAGGTAGATGCATGCGAGATACAGCAGCGCAAGCAGGTACGCCATGGCAGTTCAGGACGTTATATCCGCGACGGTGTGAGCGGCCGGACGGCACACCCGCGCGATTGCCGATAACGTGAATACGCGCGCTGCGACCAGCGCGGCGCCATAGGAGGCGACGCCAGCCGAGGCCACCAGAGCGGCCAGCCCAATCCGCTCGGCTTCGGACATCAGGCAGAGACCCGCGACCGCCCCCGCGCACAGGAGAATTCGAGCCAGGGGGACGCTGCGGAGAACGCCGGGAAAGGTCCGGCAAAAGGAAGGAAGCAACGTCACCAGGACGGTTGCAGGACGCGCCAGCACCGCGCAACTGGCGCCGGTGATGCCAAACCCGGCGATGAGCGCCGCAGATCCCACGGCGCTCATCGCCGTCGCGCGCAGACCCACCCGCGCCACATCGTCATGTCTCCCGGCCGCCTGCAGCGCGAACGACATGCCGAGGCTGAGCGCCGTCAGCGGGACCGCCCACACCGTGATCTGGATGATGCGTCGACAGGTCTGCGGATCGCTCGGTAGCAGCACACCGGAAATGCCGTGCGCGAGATACGTGCCGAACACGGCTGCTGGCATCGATGCGGCGAGTCCCATGGTGAGCATCCTGGTGACCATCGACTCCATCCCCGAGCGGCCAATGTCCGGCGCCGCGCGGCTGATCCGCGGATAGAACGCCGTGCACACAGCGTCGGGAACATTGGCCAGCCGATCGCCGATCATCGCTCCGGCGCTGAACAGCCCGAACGCTTCCAGACCCGCGAGGCGCGGCACCAGCAGTTGCTCGGCGCGATCGCGCAGCGCTGTGGCGATCTGGTTGGCGGCGGTCAGCCGGGCGTCCCGCAGTAACCCGCGGGCCGCGGCCACGTCCCATCGCACCGACACGCGGACGTGATTCCGCACCGTACGCCAGTACAGAATCGCGCTCACCGCTGGCGCCGAGAGATACGCGAGCGAGAGCCCCACCGGCCCGAATCCGAGCGCGACCGCGATCACGGCGGCCGCCGTCACGGCCATTCCCGACGCCAGGGCGATCGCCGAGTAGCTGGCGAATTGTTCCCGCGACTGCAGCACGTCGCCGAATGTGGACGAAATCACCGACAGGAGAATCCACACACATCCGACGGCGGTACACGCGACCACGACTGGTGGATAGCCGAGCGCGACCGCACCAGCAAGCGCACAAGCGGCGGCGACACCGCCGAGAACGATCCGTAGCGCCAACTGCGCCGCCAGCAACTCTCCGGCGCAGTCTGGCCGGCGCGCCAGCTCGCGCACGAACAGGGTCCGCAGTCCAACATTCGTGATCAGCAGACTCGCCGACGCGAGCGCCGCCGCGGTCGCCCATTGGCCGTATTGCAGCGCGCCGAGCCGTCGAATGATGTAAGCGGTCGCGAACAGGCCGACTGCATTCAGAGCGAGGAACTGCGTCGCCATGAACATCCCGCCGAGAGCCGGATGCCCGTGGCCCCTGGCTGGTCGACTGCTCAGCATTGCGACGGGAGGGTCAGCAGGTCGCATGGGCATGTCGTCCGTTCGGTTCTCGATAGCTGGTTCGGGCTCGCCTTTTGATCCGGGCGGCGCTGATCTGAAGAGCCGGACGCTCGATCACGAAGTACGAGAGGAGCGCAGCGATCACCGCCAGTACGAGGTTGAGCGGAAACTGCGCGAACAGGGCCGTCGACTGCCGGTTGAGAAATGGCTGCTGCCACAGGTACAGCGAATAGCTCAGCGTGCCGAGACCCACGGCCGCTCTCGCATTGAGGATGCGGCCGATGGCGGAACGCGGAAACATCACCACGCGGTGGATGATCGCTGCTAACAGCAGATTCATGAGCGTCTCGCCGATCGTGTAGGAGAAGGCGATGTACGGCATCGCCGCATTCAGCCCGAGCAGCACGAGCGGCATCGCCGATCCCGCGGCCGACTGGATCAACCGCAGGTATCGAGAGCTTCCGGCCAGCCGCGCCTGCATCATCGCCAGCAAGCTTCCGGTCGCCAGGGCATCCACCACCGTGGGGAACGTCTCGCCGATCGACCAGCGCCACTCCGGCGCGAGAACGTGAATTCCGACGCGCGCCGCCGGGCCGGCGGCGACCGCCGCGAGCGCGACCGGGAACATCCGCGATCGACCGACCAGCACCCGGGTGGTGGCCCACAAAACATAGAACTGCGCCTCGACCGAGAGCGACCAGAGATGACCCACGTACCACGACCGCTGGGCGTCGTAGTTCGTCGCAAACGTGGCGGCCGTCAGCAGGTCCGAATGGGTGACGGCGACAATTCCGATCGCCGTCATCAACGCGAGCGCCACCAGGTAAGCTGCGAGCGCAGGGAGAATCCGGAACGCTCGTCGCTGCAGAAAGTTCGCTACAGAGATGCAGGCGCGGCGTTCGTATTCGTTCTCGAGCAGCATCGTCATCAGGAATCCGGAAATCACGAAGAAGGTCCGCACGCCGAGGTTCCCGACATCTCCGACGGCGCCGAGCCATGCGAGATCCGGTGCCTGTCCTGTGCCGCGGAGGTGCGCCAGCAGCACGAGCAGAATCGACACGGCTCGCAGACCGTCGAGTGAAGGAAGACGCACGGCTGCCTATCGCACCACGATCGTGTCGCCCGATTTGAGCGCCACGTCAGGTCGCTTGCCGTTCAGGACGTCTTTGTAGTTGAAGCGGAAGCGTGCGGGCCCTGCTTCATCGCTGCGGAATACCTCGATGTGCTCTTCATCGGCGAACTCGCTGAAGCCTCCCGCGAGCGCCAGCACCTGCAGGATCGTCATCGGACTGGTCAGCGGAAACGCTCCGGGGCGGCCCACCTCGCCGGTGACGAACACCTTTCGACTGTTGACTTCGTTCACTGTCACTGTCGCGTTGGTCTCGGCGAAAAACGGCTTCGCGTCGGCCTCGAGTTGCTGCCGCAGCTGTTCCGGCGTGAGCCCTGATGCGCGGACGTCGCGCAGGAGAGGAAGCGAGATCTTTCCATCCGGGCGCACGCGGACCTGCGCCGACATCTCCGGTTCCTTCCAGAACACAACCGACAGCACGTCGTCCGGCCCGATGACGTAATCGGGCGCAAGCGCTGCCGCGGGAGCAACCGACGCGCGGACGTTAAGACGATCCGCCGCGACGGACTGCGCACGTCCAGCCGCCGCAGTGAGGGCGACAGAAAGTCCGGTGACGACGAACAGACGAAGCGACCCGTTGCGGACAGATTTCATTGGCATGATCCCTCCAGTACTCACTAGGCGGAGAGCTCGTGCGCCGGTGCTGCGAGCTCAGAAAGCTGAGTGGGGAAGGCAGGTCGAGCCTGCCGGTGAACCAGCCGCGCGGGAACGCCGACCGCGGTGGCGTAATCGGGCACGTCGCCGATCACGACGGCATTCGCGCCGATACGGGTATGGGAGCCGACGACGACCGGGCCGATGATCTTGGCGCCTGCGCCGATGAACACGTCGTCACCCAGCCGTGGACTGTGACGCCCTTCGGCGCCGATCGTGACCTGATGCTCGATGTGAATGCGCGATCCGCCCCGCACCTGACCGTTGATGACGATTCCGGTCGCGTGAATCAGCACGAACTCCGGACCGAACTCCGCCCCCCGGCCGATGATGCAGTTCTGCGTCAACACGTTGAACTTGTTGCAGAGCCACTCGAGCAAGCCGAGGTGATGCCCGCGTGCCCACTGCATTGCTCGGTAGACCACCATCGCGATGGTCCCGTCGGTCAGGAGCACCTTGATCAGCGCGGACGGTGAGTCGTCCTGGTAACACCAGACTGCCTTGGCGCGGAGGTCCGACCGGATCAGGCGGAACATGGGACTCCCTTCGCGCGTCCGTGACCCGGGGCGCAGACGAGACCTTCGAGCAAGGATGCGAGCTGCTGTGCCTGCCGCCGGCGGTTGTATGGGCCGGTTTGCGCGATGCCGGGCTCGGGCATGCGGACCCCGCCCTGAATCGCTCTCGCCAGCCACTCGCCGATGGCGGAGACGTCGCCCGGCGCGAAGGCCACTGCGCCGGGATGGTCGCGGAGCAGGTCGCTGACGTCGCCCTCCGGCGCAATCGCAACGATCGGCCTGCCGCTCGCGATGTACTCGAACAGCTTCGCCGGAATGACCCGCTCGGCTCCGGGAAGATCGCTCAGGAGCAGGCAGAGCGCGTCGGCCGAACGCATGAGCGCGATTGCTTCCGGGTGCGAGACATACTCGTGAACCTGCAGCCGGCAGATGTGCGCGAGGCGCATGAGTCGCTGGCGTTGTTCCGGGGTGTGCCGGCCGGCGAAGACCAGCTCGATGCGTCGCGCGAGATCCGGGCGTTGCGCGGCCAGCGTTTCGACGGCCCGGACGAGGGGCTCCGGGGACATCAGGTGGTAGAGAGTGCCGGTATAGACCAGCCGCCACGTCTCACACGCGGGGGGCGGCACTGTCGCCTCACCGCTGGAAAAATCCTCCGGATCGAACCCATTGAAAATGTGCGTCACCGCGGCGGAGCTGCCGGCGCGCCGGCACAGTAGGTCGAGCGTGGCCGCGCTGCGGGCCGAAGTCGCGACGACGGCGCTGGCGCGTCGCAGGGCGTAGCGTTCCATGCCCCGTTGAATGGCGAGCGATAAGGCGCGCACGCGCCGGTGCTCCCAATACCGGTTGCTGATGTCCCATTCATCGCGATAGTCGAGCACCAGCGGAGTACCTGTGGCCGCGCTGAGCGCTGCGCCAAGCAACAGCGACGAAAACGGCGGGGCGCTGGCGACGATGACGTCGTGGTGCGCGCGCCGCAGCGCGCGGATGCCGGCGATGAACGCTGGCGCATTCCACAAAACCTGGGGGTCCGGCTGGAGCAGCCCGATCGCCACGCTGGCCAGCGCGCGCTTGACTGCGGCGCCGGTTCCGGGACGGCCCCCGGTTCTCGCAAAGGTGATCTTGCGTGTGTAGGACGGTTCGAACGTCCGCGCGCGCACGATGTTCGTTGACGAGGGCACGTCGCCGAGCAGGCTCTCATCGCGTAGCGGCACCGACGGATTGCCGACCGTCAACACCGATGCGTCCCAGCCCCAATGCGGCAGATACTTGACGAACTTGGTGGTTCGCTGCACGCCCGCACCGCCCACTGGAGGGAAGGTGTAGGCGATGAACAGCGCTCGTCTGCGCCGCGTCGATTCGTTTGCGTCGAAGGTGTGCATGGCGTTCACGCAGCCTGGATGCCGGGGCTGCCCAGGGCTTCCTGGTACAGGGCCTCATAGGAAGCGGTCATTCGCGCCAGGTCGAAATGCTCGGCGGCACGTATCCGGGCCTGTTCGCTCATACGCTGCGCCAGCCGGCGATCCTTCAGGATGGTCAACATTGCGGCCGCCAGCCGATGCGGGTGGGCCGCGGTAACGAGCAACCCGGTGACGCCGTGTTCGACGACTTCGGGAGTGCCTCCCACACGGGTGGCGACGATTGGCACGCCAGCAGCCATCGCTTCGAGCAAGGTCAGCGAAATACCTTCGCTCAGCGACGATTGGACGAAGAGCTTCGCCTCCGACAGGACGCGTCGGACATCGTTGCGCGTACCGTGGAAGGTGACATGCGGCTCGAGGCGGAGTTGCCGGCGCAAGTCCTCGAGCTCGGGCCGCGACGGCCCGTCGCCGACGACATCCAGTCGGAACGATGGGTCTGCATCGGCCACGATTCGTGCCGCACGAAGCATGGTGGCGAAGTCTTTGACGGGCGTCAGACGACCGATCGCAACGACAGGAGTGAGTTTAGAGTCACCGCTGCTGGCCGCGTCGTGAGCGCTCAGGTCGATGCCATTGCGGATGACACGTACGCAGTGCGGTCGAGCGCCCTCGGCGCGGGCAATGGCGCTCGCCTTTTCCGAGACGCTGACGATGAATCCCGATCGCCAGACTGCGACCCGGTTCGCGATCGCCGCCCAGCCGGTCGCCCGGGACTCGCCGTGCCGGGTATGAACGAGCGCCGGCCGCCGGCGCAGTCCCATGCTGGCGAGCGCGCCGCGAATATGCGCTTTCTCGTTGTGGGTGTGGATGAGGTCGGGCCGTAGCACGTTCAGCCGGCGCCGCAACCGCAACAGGCTGCGGATGAACGAAGTCTCGGGGCGCCCGATGCACTCGACCGGCACGCCGGCGTGCTCGAACCGTGACGCGATCGGACCGAGGCCTTCGAGGCAGATCACGTAGAGGCGGAACCGGCCGCCAATCTGACGCGCGAGATTGGCCACGACCAGTTCGAGTCCACCAATGTCCAGCGCAATGACCAGGTGCACGACTCGGATCGGCGCTGCCGCGCTCGACCGAGGCGCATTCGCGGCCGCCGTGTCCGGCCATCCCGAACGGCGCGACGTTCGCTGCCACGTACCGCTTCGGACGCCTGCGAACCATCGCCAGAATCCCACCAGGAGCGCCGCCTGCATGCTCACGAACAGTGTCACCACCCGCAGAAGACGACAGGCCGCAGCCGAACCCGGCACGATCGCACCCAGAGTCGCGGCCGTGTAGAGAAGCGCCTGCGACGAGAGCATCACCCGGTAGATCGCGTGGTCCGCCAGAACAATGTTGAGCACCAGCGTGCCGGCGAGCAGGAACGGGCAGACCCAGCGAAGCACCTTGTGGGACAGGAAGGTGAACGCGATCCAACCTTGCCCGGGCGACAGTAAGGGCCACAGCGTCGCCAGGCTTTGAAATCCACCAGCGCCGATTCGCGCCCGCCGCTGGAACTCGGCACCGAGATCCGCCGGAGTCTCTTCACGCGCGACGATCGATTCGTCATAGACGATCTCGCATCCGCTCTCCAGGCGTGCGAGAAGCGGCAGCACCAGGTCATCGACGAGCGTATCGGCCGGAACCGGAGTGAAGCAGGCGCGCCGAAGGCCGTAGATCGCGCCGTTTGCGCCGAGCAGCGCATTCAGTCGCGCGTCCTGCCGCTTGAGGAACGTCTCGTACCTCCAGTAGAGACCGTCGACATTCGTCCCGGTGGCCGGATCGGTGAGGATCAGGCGACCGACCACTACCCCGACGTGCTCATCGGTGAACCACCGCACCATCCTGCGAACAGCCGCCGACTCCATCATCGTGTTCGCATCGGAGAGCACGACGATGTCCGAGGCCAGCGTCGGGATGACTTCATTGAGGACGGCAGCCTTGCCGCGCTGCGATCCGAAATCCACCACCCGCACCCGGGAGTCGCGTCGGCTTCGTGCGATCGCGGCGGTTCCGTCGCGACTGCCGTCGGATGCGACGATAATTTCCAGCCGATCGCCTGGATAGTCGACCGCGAGTGCGTTGTCGATGCGCGTGCCGATCGAATCTGCTTCGTCGTGCGCGACGATCAGTACGGATACGCATGGCAGGCCTCCGACCTGTTCTCGGGGCGCCGCCTTGCGTCGTCCGAATGCCACGCCGCACGCCCACACGAGGGTGGGGTAACCGACGTAGGTATAGGCCACGCCAGTCAGGCAGAACCAGAACAGCATCGAGAGCACGAAATCACCAGAGGCCATCACGCTCCCCCTAGCACCCGGTTCGCGACCAGACGGTTTTCAGGGTCGCGAGCATGATGAACATGTCGAATGCAATCGACATGTGTTTCAGGTAGTACAGGTCGTACTGCAGCTTCTGCAGCGCGTCGTTTACCGAGGCTCCATACGGATAAGAAACCTGGGCCCAGCCAGTGATCCCCGGCTTGACCAGATGACGGCGGCCGTACAAAGTGATCTCGCGCTCGAGGTCGCTGACGAACTCCGGCCGCTCGGGCCGCGGTCCGACGAGACTCATGTCGCCCGCCAGCACGTTCCACAGTTGGGGCAGCTCGTCGAGCCGCGTGCTTCTCAGCCACCGCCCAATTGGGGTGAGCCGCGGGTCGTTGACCATCGCCCAGACCGCACCGGTTGTCGCCTCCGCGTCGACGTGCATCGATCGGAATTTCCGGATCGTGAACGGCTGACCGTTCTGACCCACGCGCCGCTGCGAGTAGAACACCGGGCCGCGGGACGTGAGCTTCACGGCCACCGCGATTCCCCCCATCAACGGCGCAACCAGCAGCAGGCCGCAGCTGCCCACGACCACGTCGAGCAGCCGCTTGGCCGCAATCAGCGTGCGTGTCTGCTGAAAGCCTGATGAAAAGATGAACCAGCTGGGGCGCAGGTGTTCGAGCACGATCTTTCCCGTGTAGCGCTCGTACGCCGACGCCAGGTGATCGACTGGGATGCCACGGAGGCGAAGGTCGAGCAGCTCGTCGACCGGCAGACGGCCGCGGCCATCGGCGAGGTTGACGACAACGCGATCGACACGGCGGTGTCGAACGATGTCCGGCACCCGATCGATCGTGCCGACGATGTCGACGTCGATTGGCGCTCGAGCGGCGCATTTGAGATCGACGTCGACGAAGCCGACGATGTCGATCCCGAGCTGTGGCTGTTTGTCGACCAGCTCTCGGGTCAGCGAGACGTCGGCGTCTGTACTGCCGACGACGAGCAGCCGCTCACGAGCGCCGACGCGGCGTCTCAGACGGAGAACGCTCATCCGCGCCGCCCCGACAAAGATCAGCAGCGCGCCGGCGATCGCGATCATCGCCTCGTCACCGGTGACAAACCGGGCGGCGGTGCGCGCGCTCGCGGCTGCAGCGATCACGATGACGGCCGCAATGAGCGCGCTCTGACCCACGATGAGCCACAACTTTCGGCGGTTGACCTGGAGAAGAAGCGCCGACATGATGCATTCGTCCTTTTCAGTGCGGTTCGATCCGCGTGTAGTACTCGTCGTAGCCGTAGTCGTCGTTGAGCACCTGCCTGGACGCGCCGTTCAGCACGACGCCGAGCGTTGTCTTCGCGTCGAGCGCATCGACAGCTCGCCTCACCAGTTCGAGTGGTGTCGAGCCGGCTCTGACGACGATCACCGTGCCATCGACAACCGAGGCGAGCAGACTGGCGTCGGGCAACAGCGCGACGGGCGGCGTGTCGACGATGATCCAATCCACCATCCGGCGCGCCTCCTGGATCAGCTCGCGCATGCGCGTGGATGTCAGATCGGCCATCGGCGCCGTGCTGGGTTGCGTTCGCGACAGCAGACCGAGCCGGGGTGTCACCTGCCGCACCTGCTCTGTCCAGGGGCGCGACGATTCGAAGGGCCGTTCGCCGATGTCGAACAGGCGGTGCAGTGATGGCCGGCGGAGATCTGCGTCGACGAGCAGGACCCGGCGACGGTACGACTCCGCGAACGTCCATGCGAGGTTCGCGGCGGTCATGGTTTTGCCTTCACCACCCACCGCGCTCGCGATCATGACCGCCTTGATGCCATTCTCAGCTTGCGCGTTGTGCAGCGTCGCCGCCAGCTGCCGGTACTGTTCCCGCGAGAGGGCCGACAGCTTCGAATCGGCAACCGTCTTTCCGAGCACCGCCCTGGTGTGAATCTCGATCGAGTCGATCGGAGATGCACTTGCCTGCGCCGGAAGATCACGCAGTTCGAAAACAGAACGAGACATGGGCTTTCTCAGTGCAGGAACGAATAGATGATGAGTGGGATGCAGCCACTGACGAGCACGCCGGTCGCCCAGGTCGCGGCGAAGCGTCGCCTGGCCGCCCGTCGCGCTTCCTGGTTGGAGTGCATCAGCGGTACGATCGCCAGCACCGGCACGGTGAGCTCGTTGCGGACGTCCGCCCCGGTCTTGAACGTGCGATCACGATGCTCGACGAGTCCGACCAGGGCGAGACCCAGCGAGAGCCCCGCGGCAACGCCGACGAGAGTGATCAACCAGCGTCGCGGGCTGAACGGTCTTTCGGCGACGCGGGCCGGATCGAGGAGCTTGAATTGCGCACCGACCTGTCGTCGTTCGAGGTTCGCCGCGATCTTGGACTCTTCCTGCTTTGCCAGTAGAGTCTGGTAGAGCGTCTGCAGCGTCGAATAGTCACGCGTCAACTCCGCCAGCTCGGACTCGCGCGCAGGTACGCGCTCGATCCGCTGCTGATACGTGCGGATGAGGCCCTGCAGCCGCTCCTCCTCCGCCGCCCTGAGTGCCAGCTGGCGACCGACGTGCTCGAGCTCCAGACGCAGGTCGGCGGCACGCCCCTGGCGTCTTTGCTCGGCGGGCGACGGAGCGGCGGCGGCGGCCGGACTGGCTGCCTCGAGCGCGGCTCTCGCTTCGAGATCGCTCACGACGCGCTGCATCCGCTGCAGATCGGGGTGCGCCGGCTTCAGCCGGCCTTCGAGTACGGCGAACGTCGAGCGTGCAGTTGCGAGCTGTTGCGCCGCGCTTGCTCCCGCGGCTGGCCTGGTCGCATCGGCCGTTGTTGCTGCCGCAACTGCGGGTTCCGCCTCGATCTCACGCTGCACCTCGCGGAGTTGACGCTCGATCAGCTCCCGCCGATCGGTGTCGCGGTTCACCGCGTCGGTGAGCGACTGCAGCTGCAGTTGCAGGTTCTGAATCACCTGGAGGTTCGGCGCCTGCTGCGACGGCAGCTCACTGCCGAACCTGTTTCGGTACTGCTCGAGCTTCCGCTCGTGGTCGGTCAGTCGGGTTCTGGCGTCGGCCAGCTGCGCTTCGAGGAACCGATTGGTGCCTTCCGCCAGCTCCGCGCGGTCGCGCAGGTTTTCCTCGATGAACAGCGACGCCAGCCGGTTCGTCACCTTCATGACGGTGCTGGCATCGTCGCCGACGTAGGCGACGCGAAAGGCGTCGCCTTTCACCACCTTGACGTCGATGTGCCGGCGCAGGTCCTCGACGATGGTTTCCATCAGCCTGGTGCGCCGCTCGACCGCGTAGAGATCGAAGTCCTCGATGATTCGCTCCAGCCGCGTCCGGCTGAGAATCTGCTGGCTGATCGACTGCAAGCGGTCTTCGATCTTTGCGGTCACCGTCGATTTGACATAGGTCTCGGGCACGCGCTGCGGGACAACCAGGATCAACGTCTCCGATCGGTAGCGATTCGGCAGTCCCAGGGCAGCTCCGGCAGTCGCTGCGGAGACCACAGCAGCGGTGACCAGGATCAGGCGGACGCGTCGACGCAGAATCAGCAGCACGTCTCCAACCGTCAGCTTCGTGCTCGGCAGCATTGGTGGACCTTTCCTTTTGATGAACCGTCGTGGCGCAGTGCCGTGACGAACGCGCAGCACGATACGGCGGCCGACCGGCCGCGTCACCGCTTGCGTAAGTAGGAGTGTGCAGGGATGTGGCGGGTGGCGAACCCGCCGGGATCAGACCAGACGATTGCGCAGCGCCTTCGCGACCGCCTCCGATCGCGAATGCACCTGCAGCTTGTCGTAGATGCTGCGGACGTGGAAGTTGACGGTGTTAACCGAGACCCGCAGCTCCGCTGCGGCAGTCTTGTAGTTGTGGCCTTCGACGAACAACTTGAGTAGCCGTGTTTCGTGGGGCGTCAAATGGTAATCCGCGCGATCCGGCGGGCGGATCTCCCGGAACAGGGTGATCACACGCCGTGCGACCTCCGGCGACATCGGCGCACCGCCGGAAACGGCTTCCCCGAGGCTCTCGAGCAGGCGGGCGGGCGGCGTTTTCTTCAGCAGGTAGCCGCAGGCGCCGGCGCACATCGCGTCGAAAATGCGGTCATCGTCATCGTAGACCGTGAGCATCAACAGGAGCAGATCCGGAAAACGCTGTTTGAGCGTGCGGACGCCCTCGATGCCGCTCATGCCAGGAAGCCCGATATCCGACAGCACGACGTCAGGTATCTGCGACGGGATCTTCTCGAGCGCCTCTTCCATCGTCCGATAGCTGCCGCTACACGCGTAGCCCTCGGTCCCGTTCACCAGTACGCACAGACATTCTCGAATGTCACGCTCGTCTTCGACGATCGCGACTCTGATCGGATTCTGTGCGCCCCGGGGCGTGCTGGCTGGCGTCGTCTGCGCGTCTGACATGCGTCGGCTCTGTGCTCTACGTTACGCTGGCGGACCCGGCGAGTCACCGCATATTCATGCAGGGATCGCATGTTGTGGCGGGCCATTGACTTGGTTGTGCGCGAGACGGCTCTCCATCGTGTACGGCTTGATCGGCAGCCGTCGGCCGCCGCGTAACTGGTAGTGACGACGAGCAGCATCGCGGGCGTCAACCCGGCAGAGCGGGTGCGGGAATGGAAACTCACGGACGCATTCTGGCCTCCTGATGTGAAAGCGACATACGGGGAGGGTCAAGATCAAATCTCAAGAGCACGAGACGGCCACAGCCTAGCCCAGCTCAGCTGTGCACTCCTCGAAGGTTTCCTACTTGCGCACGCTGGGACACGAAACCGCTGCGGGAAGATACTCTGCCGGATGGGAAGGCTGGCAGTCGACGCGTTTCATGACACCGCGGTTCCGTTCGAGAGGACTTGTTTCCATTACCTGTTCGAAGAACAGGCCCGGCTCACGCCGACGCGGGCAGCCGTCGCGTGCCGCGGCGAAGTACTCACCTATGCGGACCTGAATGCCAGATCGAATCAGGTCGCCTCATTCCTACTGCGGCGCGACGGCGCCAGGACGCAATGCGTCGCCATCATGATGGAGCGTTCGGCCTTGATGATCGTCGGCCTGCTCGGGATCATGAAAGCAGCTTCGGCTTACGTCCCCTTGCTCCCCGGCGCCCCGCCGGCACGCGTGGCGCACCTGCTCAGGGAAGCGGCGGTCCGCGTGGTGCTCACGCACGATGCCCTGGCGGGTTCGATCCCGGTGAGCGACGGCGTCGCGGTGCTGTGTCTCGACCGGGACTGGCCGATGATCGCAGGCGAGCCGATTACCGATCCGCCGCGGCGCAGCACGCCGGACGATCTTGCTTACGTGATCTACACCTCAGGGTCGACCGGCGTCCCGAAAGGGGTTGCCGTACGGCACGACAACCTGGTCAACTACACGCATTTCCTTGCGCGCAAGATCGGGCTGGACGTCGTGACCGACGCGCCGGCTCTGTCGTTTGCAACGGTCTCGACGCTCGCGGCCGATCTGGGGAACACCTGCATCTTCCCGTGCCTCGCGTCGGGCGGATGTCTGCACGTGATCGACGACGAAACAAGCGTCGATGGGAACGCGCTCGCGGCGTATGTCGACGCGCACTCGATCGACGTTCTGAAAATCACGCCGACGCACCTGACGGCGTTGATGGCGTTCGAATCAGGTGCCCGTGTACTGCCGCGACGTTTCCTGATCACCGGCGGCGAAGCCGCGCAGTGGCCGCTGCTCGAATCGGTGCGGAGAAAGCCTGGTCTGGTCTGGCTCAATCATTACGGCCCCACCGAGACAACGATTGGCTCGCTGACCTTCGATGTGGAATCGGAGCTCGAATGCCGGCAATGGGCGCCGACGGTCCCGATCGGCCGGCCGATCGCGAACACCCGGGCGTATGTCCTCGACGAACGGGGCGCGCCCGTAGAGATTGGCATACCGGGAGAGCTCTACATCGGTGGGCAAGGTGTCAGCGCCGGATATTTGAACCAGCCGGTGCTCACCAGCGAGCGGTTCATCGACGACCCCTTCTCGACCAACGCCGGCGCCAGGATGTACCGAACCGGCGATCGGGTTCGGCAGCTGCCGGGAGGCGCAATCGAATTTCTCGGTCGCGTGGATCAGCAAGTGAAGATCCGCGGCTTCCGGGTCGAGCTGGGCGAAGTCGAAACCGCGCTGCACCAGCGACCGGAGGTCGCCCGTGCGGTCGTCGTCGCACGCGAGGATCGGCCGGGCGACCTGCGTCTGGTCGCTTATGTCGTCCCTGCAGCCGGCCGCGACTGCGCGTTGGAGCGCTTGCTCCGCCAGGCGCTGGCGGCGGAACTCCCGCCCTTTATGGTGCCGGCGGCCTTCGTGCTGCTCGATCAGCTGCCGCTTACAGCAAATGGCAAGGTCGATCGTCAAGCGCTTCCGCCCCTCGCGCCCACGCGGGAGACAACGGCGGCTTCACCACCGGCAACAATGAACGATCTCGAACGCCGAATCGCGGCGATCTGGAAAGATCTCCTCGGCCTCTCGCACGTAGCTCCGCAGGATGATTTTTTCTGCCTCGGCGGCGATTCGTTGAAGGCGCTTCACCTGCTCGCAAGGATTGAGCGGGAGATCGGGCGGCGCTTGTCCCATGCGGCATTCATCGCCGGGCCGTCGATCGCCGCCATCGCGGCGGCGCTGCGCGATCAGGTGCCCGACCAGTTCGCTTGCCTGGTGCCGCTGCAACCGCAAGGGTCCAGGCCGCCGCTATTCTGCGTTCACGGCGGTGGCGGCCACTGCTACTACTATCGCGATCTCGCGCGCCGGCTCGGTCCCGACCAGCCGTTCTGGGGTCTGCAGGGCCGCCACGTGGATGGCCGTTTGTCGCGTCAAACCAGCGTGGAAGAGATGGCGGCATCGTACCTGGACGAGGTGAAGCGCATTGCACCCGACGGTCCTTACTACCTGGCCGGCGCTTCGTTTGGCGGCAAGGTGGCGTTCGAGATGGCTCAGATGCTGCGACAGCGCGGTGAAGAGGTGGCGCTCGTCGCGATGTTCGACACCTGGGGCCCGGGTTATCCGCAGTATCGCGTCGGTCGGGTGTTGCGCGCGGTCGGATGGCTGTATCGCCGCGTCGAGCATCATGTCGGAAGTCTGTTCATGCTCGAGCCGTCGCAGCGTGCTGCGTATCTGCGAGCAAAAGCCGCAAAGACACGTCAGGAAACCCTTGACCTGATCAGGCTGAAATTCGCACGACTGCGCGGCACCGCGACGAACGGGACCGAAGCTGCGATTGACGAGGGATTCATCGCAGTCGCCAGCCGTGCTTATCGCCCGAGTTTCTATCCCGGCAGAGTCGTGCTGTTCCGGTCGAGACAGCAGCCTTTCGGGATCGTCCACGACCCCTCGCTCGGGTGGGCGGGCGTCGCCGCGGCGCTCGAGATTCACGAGGTCGTCGGGTTGCACGCAGCGGTTGTGGCCGAACCGCGGGTCAAGTATCTGGTAGATCGTCTGGCGCCCTGCCTCGAGCGGGCGCAGGCTGGCGATTATCGCGTCGCAGCCGCATCCACCCGGCAGTCCGCTGGGCACGGCGGCTCATTGCGGAACGATGATCGCACTGGCCGGAGCTCCCGCTCCGCACCACCTTCCGTCGTAAGTGTCAGCACTGGCCAGGCGACGTCCGCGTGAGCGTCCTCGACGGCGACGGCAAGCCGGTGGCACGAGCAAGGCGCGTACAGCGCGAACCGCCATCGACTGGCCTCAACGTGCGATGGTGCCTCGAAATGAATCCCGGAGGAGTGGTCGAACGTGAACGAAACCTGGTCGAGGAGGAGGCCAGACAGGCCGTCGCCGGTCGCCTTCAAGTAGGCCTCTTTCAGGACCCAGTGCTCGACGAACCGCGCCGGCCGGGCGTCCTCAGGGACACGCTCCAAGGAACAGGTCTCTTGCCGCGAGAACCACCGGGCCGCGAGCTCCAACACGTTACCAGGAACGTCCGTCGATTCGACATCGACCCCGACGGCTCCGCCTGTCCGGACCGCACACGCCACGAGACCCCGCGTGTGTGCGAGGTTGAACGAAAGACCGGTGGCGGCGGCAAGTTCATGCGTCAGGTCGGGCTTGCCTCGCCGGCCCCTGACGAACCTCCATTCCTGCGGTGCGTGGCTGCCGCACGCCGTCAGCGTGCGGCGCAACAGCGCGTGCGCCACCGCGAAATCGCGACGGTCCTCGGGAAACGCCAGCTCGGCGAGCCGCGATCGTTCGTCTTCGGAGAGCAGCCGAACTGCGGCGGCAATGGCCTTGGGTCCGAGGTCCCAGGTCCCACAGCAGCAGACGGTCACATCGCTGGCCGCACGGATGTTCAGGAGCACGAGCTTCGATGGCACGAAGCGGTGCGGAAAACACTACTCACACAAGCAGGGAAGTCCGCAGCTTGCCGGCAAGACCGCCGCTGGTCGACGGTGAAGCGGATCCGTGAGGCGAGCGCAGCTGCTCCATAGACTGCTATAGCTGTCCTGATCGCGATACCGCCAGCAGCGTGCCGAAGACGCAATCGTTACAGACGTCGAGCAGGTAGCCCGAGAGCCTCAGCTCCGACCCGGCGGGCACGAACCCGGGCTTGACCACGCTACCAGCCCGCGCGTAGATACGGAGTGATTCACTCATCACGAAACAGTTGACGTACTCGATCACGAGTCTCTTTCCTCCTGGTACGACGTATTCGTCGTCTTGTTTCATGAACAGGTGCCATGGCTCGTGGCTAGCTTCTGGATCTCGAGCGATCACTGGCACTGGATTCGCGGCGGTGTTCGTTACGAAGACCGACAACATCTGAGCGGCTGCGGCGTGTGCGGTTGGTGTCAGCAGCGCGCCGACGGAGACGGCACCGAGTACGAGCAGGATTCCGAGGCGAAGCGAACGTGGGTGGTGGGCCTTCGTGGCGCGTATGGCTGGATGCGCTTGCA
>Ga0111538_10005543_pt1 | contig 17211 bp, 17 predicted proteins | sample SoiMethybrSBSTD1_FD_79669 | JGI IMG/M metagenome (GOLD analysis project Ga0111538, IMG submission 79669) | Bulk soil microbial communities from a Populus tree surrounding site in Tennessee, USA - Soil MetaG P. TD hybrid SBSTD1 (version 2)... | ecosystem: Environmental > Terrestrial > Soil >...
TCATCCATAAGATGCGCTTCGTCGTCTCCGAGCTCCCGCGCATCCAGCTGCGACTCGAAACGGGCCTTCTGGTCGATCGGGTCGTTGAGCTCCGAATAGGCGTTCGCCAACTCCATCCCGGCGATGAACAATTCAAACCGCTCAACAAGCGATGGATCACCCTGCTTCTTCTTCGCCAATGGAGAGAGCTCGACGGGGTGTTCGTACACGAACGTCGGCTGAATCAGGTGCTTTTCCGCGACGGTCTCGAAAAGAATCCCGATCAAATTGCCCAATGGCAATTTCGGATTGAACTCCGCATGTAACGTCTGCAGCATGCGCTCGACAAACTCGCGATTCTTCAGGTCCTGCGCGGTAATTTTGTCGTCGGAATACTTCACGATGGCGTCATTCATCGTGATGCGGGTCCATTGATCGAAGTCAATGGTGTGCGATCCGTACTTCACTTTTCGTGTACCACACGCACGGTCCACCACGGACTTGAACATCGATTCCGTCAGATCCATCAGATCGTAGTAGTTGCTGTAGGCCTGATAGAACTCCAGCATTGTGTATTCCGGGTTGTGCTTGTAAGAGACACCCTCATTTCGGAAATTCCGGTTGAGGTCGTAGACGCGATTCAAACCGCCCACGATCAATCGCTTCAAGTACAGTTCGGGCGCAATCCGCAGATAGAGCGACATGTCGAGCGCGTTGTGATGCGTCTTGAAGGGCCGCGCAAGAGCGCCACCTGCGATGGGATGGAGGACTGGCGTTTCGACTTCGATGTATCCACTGTCATCGAGAAAGCGCCGAAGCTCACGGATGATGATGCTCCTCTTTACGAAGACGTCGCGCACCTCCGGATTGACGATGAGGTCGACATACCGGCGACGAAACCGGATCTCCACATCCGTCAGGCCGTGCCACTTTTCCGGTAGCGGAAGAAAACTCTTGGCGAGAAAGGAAATCTCCTTTGAGAGAACGGTCAGTTCGCCGGTTCGCGTTCGGAATAACGTGCCCTCCACGCCAATGAAATCGCCGACATCCAGCAACTGGTAGAGCTGGAAGTCGCGTTCGGGCAGTTGATCCTTCTTGGCGTAGACCTGCAGCTTCATTCCGCCGTCGGAAAGAGCGAGGAACCCGGCCTTGCCAAACGGGCGGTTCGCCAGAATACGTCCCGCAACGCGCACTAATACCGGAGAGTGTTCCAGGTCTTCGGCGGACTTGCCGGAAAACTCCGGCACGATCTGCGAGATCGTATGCGTGAAACGGTATTCCGTGGGGTAGGGGTTGTATCCGAGGGCCTCTATGCTTTTCAGTTTCTCGACACGTACCGGATCCAGCGATTCGCTCATTGCCCTCCCAGGTTTTCTACTTCTTTCCTAATGCTGTCCAGGATCCCATTGATGAACTGCGGTGATTCCTGCGAACTGAATCGCCGGGCGATTTCGATAGCTTCATTAATGACTATCGTCTTCGGCGTTTCCGAATCGTACAGGAACTCGCAGGTTGCCAACCGCAGAATGTTGCGGTCCACAACAGCCATGCGGTCAAGCCGCCAGTTCTCGGCGTGACGCTCGATCAAACGATCGAGCGTCTCGACGTTCTCGATGGATTGCGATGCGAGAGTCTGAGCAAACATGCGAGTTTCTTCCGGCTCATCCTGGCCATCCCAAAACGTCGCCTTGATCTGCTCGATGGTGTCGTGGGTGATGTCCCACTGGAACAACATCTGCAGCGCATATTCTCTGGCTTTTCGTCGAGAGCCCATAAGCTACGAACCTCGGGAAAGCGTTTACCGCAATCCTCGCAATACCTCGACCATTTCCACCGCCGCCCGTGCGGCGTGATACCCCTTATTTTCCGGACCCGGAATGGAACGCGCCATCGCCTGCTCGTCCGTATCCGTCGTCAGCACCCCAAACGTGACCGGAATGCCGGTCTCGAGACCCACTTGAGCGATGCCGTTGCTGACAACCTGGCTGATGTATTCGAAGTGTGCCGTCTCACCTCGAATGACGCAACCAATCGCGACAATCGCATCAAATCGTCCGGATAGCGCTGCTTGTTTCGATGCCAGCGGAATCTCGAATGCCCCGGCCACATGAATCAGTGAAACTTCAGCTTCATTGTGCAGCGCCTCCTGCGCTCCTGCAATAAGTCGGTCTGTAATCTCCGGATTAAATCGACTCGCAACAATCGCGATCCGCAGCCGTGCCATCAGCGTCCCTTAAACTCCGGCGCCCGTTTCTCCAGAAACGCGTGCGTTCCTTCCTTCATGTCGTCGGTGGCGCATGCCTTTCCGAACAGCGACGCCTCGTCGCCAAGATTCACCGCTTCCATGCAAAGTCTTACGGCTACCGGCGCATTAGCCGCGATTTCTCGAGCCAGTTTCTCGACTCCGGACAACAGTTGTTCCGCTGGTGTAACAACGTCAACGAGCCCGAGAGCCAGCGCTTCAGCGGCCGTCAGCGTGTTTCCCGTAAGCAGGAGTCGCAGGGCTCGGCCCTTTCCGATCAATCGCGGTAACCGCTGCGTTCCACCGTAGCCCGGAATAAGTCCAAGCTTCACTTCGGGCTGACCAAAAACTGCCTTATCAGAAGCCACGCGCACGGTGCAGGCCATCGCGAGTTCACAGCCGCCACCCAGGGCGTATCCATTTACTGCCGCGATAACCGGCTTGTTCAGGGATTCAATGGCATCGAACACGCGTTGTCCTCGCTCCGAAAACTCTTTGCCGGAACGCTCATCCAGATTCGAGATCTCTCCGATATCTGCACCCGCCACGAAAGCCTTGTCACCAGCACCCGTGAGAATCACGACTCGCACATCGAGATCATTCCGCGCCCGCTCAAACGCCTCGCCAAGTTCGCGCACAGTCGCGATATTCAACGCGTTGCGAACCGAAGGCCTGTTCACCGTGATCGTCGCAACTGAATCCTGCACCGCATAAAGCAGATGCTGATACATGGCGAGCAAAATTATGACACAGCCATGGGCTCCTCGACGGCCTGATCACGAAGTTGTGTTATCTTCGCCGTTCATCTGCCGTTCATCTAAGGAGTGCTCGATGAAAAAATGGATCGCACTTGCGCTACTAACAGCCCTTACAGGCTGTTCGAGCAGTAGCACAACGGAAAACACGACACCGGCAACTCCCGCTCCCGCCGCAGAGCCCGCCACCGAGCCTGCGGCCAGGGAAACGCCTCCAGCGACGGAACCAACGAAAACACCTGAGGCCGCGCCCTCGAACGCCGCAGACAAACCCGCTCCCGCGACCGAACCGAAACCCGCAGCGACTAACGCTGCTAAAAAGACAGGAGCAAACTTGAAGCCAGGACTCTATGCGCACTTCGAAACCAGCTTGGGAAACTTCACTGCTGAATTGAATGAAAAAGAAGCGCCAATCACCGTGGCCAATTTTATGGGTCTGGCCAATGGAACCCTCGAATGGACCGACATGAAAACCGGCGAGAAACACAAGAAGCCCTACTACGACGGACTGATCTTCCACCGCGTTATTGATGGCTTCATGGTTCAAGGCGGTGATCCGAGCGGCAGCGGCATGGGCGGCCCTGGTTTCAATATCAAGGACGAAAACAACAGCTTGAAGCACGACAAAGCGGGAACCCTTGCAATGGCCAGAACGTCGCTTCCGGATTCCGCCGGCAGCCAGTTTTACATCACCGTGGACGCCCAGCCAGGCCTCGATAACAAGCGCCCGCCTTACGTCGTCTTCGGATACGTTGTCGAGGGGCTCGACAATGTCTTGAAGATCGGTAAGACGCCGACGGGTCCAGGTGACCGGCCGCTCACGCCTGTGGTTATGAAAAAGATTCGTGTCGAACGGGTGAAATAAAGGAGAGATCGGTTACGCGGACTTCAGTCTGCGTAACCGGTGCCATCCGCGGCCAGGCTGCGCATTTTGTCCACGAACTCCCCTGCCGTATAGCCGGACGGCAGAACTTTGACGCCCAATTCTTTTTGAACGTCACCCAGCGTGAGATCGTCCAGGAAGAGATGGTCATCTCCAATCATGGATTCGGATGGCAGGACGACAACGTCACCGTAAACCTTGCCACGTAGCGCCGCGACAAAATCGGACCCGGTCAGCAACCCCGCTACGCCAATGCCAGGCCCCCAGAACAGACTCTCGACGCCCACGACTTTGAGATCGAGCCCGAGGCTATTCACACGTTCGCGCAGGTAAGGCTCAAAAACCTTACCGGTGCACACGGTGCCCTTCACGTCGCCACCTTTCGACTTCTTCCGAAGGGCCTCATCAAACTGCCTGATGAAAGTACGTACCATCCCGACGCCATTCTCGATCTGCGGGAAATCCCGATAGTGGCTCAATGAGGGCAATGGCTCGTCGGCCATGATGTAGATTTCGTCGCCAAGGAATACGAAGGGCGTACCGAGTTTCCGTTTCAGCTTCCTCTGAATTCCAGAAACGTGCTCTATCGTCTGTCGTGCGATCTCGGAAGTAAACGGTTTCAGATCAGGAAGGTTCTTTCGGTGCTTCGTTAGTCCGACTGGAACGACGGCGAGAGAACCAACTCCGGGATGCAGCCGCACCATGTCGTCAATAGTTCGCTCCAGATGTTCGCCATCGTTCCACCCGGGGCAAAGCACAACCTGACCATGAACGGTAATACCCGCCTCTGTGAGGCGCTGGACCTTCTCCAGAAAACCGTCGTACTCCGGGTTCCCCAGCATTCGCGCGCGTAGCGACGGTTCCGTGGCATGAACCGAGATGTAGAGGGGCGAAAGTCGTTGATCGATGATCCGCTGCAACTCGGTGTCACTGACATTCGTCAGCGTCAGGTAGTTGCCAAACAGAAAAGACAACCGATAATCCTCGTCCTTTATATGGAGCGACGGACGGACCCCCGCCGGATTCTGATGCACGAAACAGAAGACGCAATTGTTTTGGCAGGTTAGGGGCTCTATTGGGTCGAACTCCACTCCAAACGGCTCCCACTCGCGTCGCACAAAAGTACGGACGTCCTTTTGTGTCTTGATCGACATCCGACGACCAACGATTGCGGACTGGAATTGGAAGTCGACGGGATCAAGAAGTGGCTTGCCGTTCAGTTCCAGAATTGTGTCGCCTGGCTCGAGGCCGATGCGTTCTGCAACGGAGCCCGTTTCCACGCAGAGGATGCGGAGCGGTTGCGACTCCGAGCCTCGGTGCCGCGGGGCGAAGCGATACTCGTGGACCGCCTTGACAAGGTCCTGATCATTCGCCTTGCGAACATATGCGGACGCGGAAAAGGGTTTCTTGGACATCTTCGATTACTCGATCCCAACTCGGTCTCGGCCGGTAAACAAGTAGTGCAGTCCGGAAAATGCAGTGAGGCCGCCAGTCACGAAATACAGGATCTGAAGCTGCGGCACGACCTGTTCACGCCAATTACAGTACAGCACCGCAAGGACTGTGATGATCTGCATGGCCGTGCTGGCTTTGCCGTAGATGGACGGCTTGAAAAAGCGCCAGCCCACCATCAGAACAATAATCAAGGCTACCAGCATCATGAGCGCATCGCGGGAGATCAACAGGATCGTGAGCCATCGGGGCAGCAGGTTTGGAAACCCCATATGAGGCAACGACAGGATCACAATCGATGTGACCATCAGCAACTTGTCGGCCAGCGGGTCCAGCACTGTCCCGACCGACGTCTTCTGCCCGAAGCGCCTTGCGATAACGCCATCCAGAACGTCCGTCAGACCGGCAGCCACAAAAATTCCGAGCGCAAGCCCGTTCCAGCCATAAGCAAGGAAGATGATGAAAACCGGTATGAAAACGATTCGGAGGATGGTGAGCTGATTCGCGGTGTTGAGGACAGCCGCGTGGTATCCCTCAACACCTCTTGTCCGGATACTCACTCCGCTTGAAGTGGAATCTTCACGTCGACAGACTGCTTGGCGCAGAAACCGTCGACCTTTGAACAAAAGAAGTAGGTCAGCTTTCCGGGAACTTCGTACTTGCCGGCCCTGGCTGCCGTGAGGCCGACTTTCAGCGTTGGCAAATCGACGTAGTATTCGTCGGTCGACTTCTTGTCCACGGGAGAAGCCACGATCGATGTCGCGTCCAGTTTGACGCCGGTAACGGGTTTGACGTCCAGCGTAATGGTCGGCTCTCGATTGATCTTGTACTCTTTGAGAACGTTAAAGGAAACCGTGACACTCGCCTTTCGTCCGGCCTTGACGGGCGAAGCCTGTGTGAAGTTGGCCGTCATGATCTGAGGAAGGGTCACCTTCGGCGCAACGAGCTGAGCTATCAGAAGCACTGCCAACGCCGTTTTCATGACATGAGATAGTACCACGAATATCGCTGCCCCATTGAAGCATGACCACTCCGGAAGCGAACGGACTTATGACCGCCCGCGATCTTTGGGCAAAGCCGCCCGCCCAGGGTCCGGATCGAGTCCAATGTCCCCGACTATCCTCGCCAGAAGGCGGCGGGAACGATGCAACTCCATCTTGACTGCCGAAGGTGACTTCTTCTGTAACCTTGCGATTTCTGCGATGGAGCACTCCTGCACATAAAAGAGGTCCAATGTCGTCCGCTTGCCGGCGTCCAGTTGTGCCAGCGCTTGACGCAATGAATCAAGCCGGCGCTTCGCATCGAGTCCTTCCTCAAAGCGCGGGGATTCCGCAAAAAATCGCTCGTCGATGGTTTCCAGGTCCTCGACCAGGCGGCGTCTCCGCCAGTAATCACAAACGGTATCCCAGACAATCTTCCGCAGGAGCGCACGGGGATATTTGATCTCCAGCCGTTTTTGAAAGGCTTCGACAACATTTAAGGTGGCGTCCTGCTGCAGGTCTTCGTCATGTACGGGACGGCCAGTCCGCAGTGTTGCGATCCGAACGAACAACTGGATTTCACACGGATCAATTTTCATGTGACCAATCTCCGGGAAACGCGGCAATACGTAACATGATTGGAAAAAGCGAAGTCATGAAGCAGTTGGCAGAACGCGTCAGAGCCGCCGCTCGAATCGCAGGCTCCGTTCTCGTTACCGGTGAGACGGGAAGCGGCAAGGAACTTGTGGCACGCGCCATCCATCAACACAGCGGGCGCTCGAACGGACGGTTCGTGGCGATCGATTGTGGCGCCTTGCCTGAAGATCTGATTGAGAGTGAACTCTTCGGATTCAAGAAAGGCGCATTCACGAGCGCGATGGCCGACAAATGTGGCCTGTTTGAGGAAGCAAATGGAGGCACGCTCTTTCTCGATGAGATCTCCAACACATCGCGTAAGTTTCAAGCGAAGCTACTCCGTGCCTTGCAGGAACGGCAGATACGCCGACTGGGCGACACCGCGTTCCGGCAGTTGGATATCCGCGTTATCGCAGCGACCAATCGCGATCTGCGAACGCTTGTCCATCGAGGAGACTTCCGCGAGGACTTGTTTTACCGGCTCAGCGTATTTGCGATCCAGGTTCCGCCGCTGAGAGATCGACTGGATGACGTTCCGCTTCTCGTCGAAGCAATAATTGCAGGACGCAAGAAAGTAACCAGCGAAGCTATCGCGAAACTGCAGCGTTATGACTTTCCGGGAAATGTGCGGGAGCTCGAAAACATCGTCGAAACCGCAATCTACACAGCTCCTGAGGACACCATCGAGGAATGCGACATCGCGCTTCCTAATGGAACAAGGCCCGTTCTCGAAGACTTCCTTCACGTCGAAAACTTCTGGGAGTCTGTGGCACGTCCCTACGCCGACCGGATGATTACGCGAACTCATATGGAAAATGTTGTACGACGCGGTCTTCAACAGGCGAACGGCAGCTACCGCAGGCTGATTCGCCTTTTCAACCTTCCGGACTCGGACTACAAACGATTCATGGATTTCCTCAGACGCCACGGCTGCAATGTTGACTATCGGCAGTATCGTCAACGAGCGAAATGAGGTGAAGGGGACCGGGGACGTATCCCCGATCCCCTTCAGAATTTCCGCTACTCGCGCGTCCTGAAAATTTTCACCACGAAATTCCCGGCGAGGAGATGTTGGGTTTTGGCGACGAACTGGCGGTACGACCGGCTGGAGTGATAGCGAAGACAGTCGTCTCGCGTTTTCCAGACCGTGAGCGACACAGCCATGTTCCCGTCTTCCTCAACCATGAGCCTGGCAGAATCAAAGCCAGGCTCATTTTCCAGGCCGGGCAATACCATCGCCTGATAAATGCGGGAAAACTCGTCCACCTGGTCCTCGCTGAGAGCCTCACCGATGACAATTCGCGCGTACATCGTCTCCCTACTTGCCGGAAGATTTTGATTTGGCTTCCGGCTGCCTGGCGATGAGCGAGTCCTTGAGCTTGTCGTATTGGGCCCGCGTCAGCAGTTGGCGGGATACAAGCTCGGACTTGTTCCGATACGGCCGCGCGTCAATGATCTTCTTAACAACGGCCTTCTCAATGCCCGTAGCGACCAGTTCCTCTTCACTGGCGCTGTTGATATCGACTTGTTTCTTCGACTGAGCCCATGCCAGCGAGCCTATTGCCAGCATGAGCGCGATGAACACGATTCCTGCGATGCGTATGCGAGTCATGGAACCTCCCTTGAAATGAAAGTGGGCGCCCGGCGATCCGTACCTCACGGCCCTTTGCGGCCCCAACCAGGCCTTTTTCGCAAGGCACTCGACCGCCGGGTTGTGATGCCTCCGACGAATTCCTTCGACGCCGGCCCACAACGCGTCGAGGTGCCCCATCCGCCGGAGGCATAACCTAAGAGGCACGTGCGGTGCCGCAGTAAGTGATTGGATTCGAATGACGGCGACGATCGAAGTCGCGGAAATGTCAGACCAAAGGTTAAGAAATGCGCGACATCCTTCGCGTCATACTGGAAGGCATTTATCCGTGTAATCCGTGTCTAAAATTTTTTGCTGGGTTTCCGGCGCCTTTCCATCGCGAAAGTCGCGGAAAAGGAGGATTACTTCGCAGACAACTCGTTGCGAAAACATCGGCACGCGCCGTGCATCACCGCGCGCAATGCGACGGGATCGCGGCGTTAGGCTCAGTCTTTATCTCCAACAACCGATTCCACAAATAACTCTTTCTCTATCCCACCTGACAAGCCAACCCGACTTCTGAGCCTAACTGCCGTGACCTATAGAGTTCCGAGTCAGAAATAGAAATTGGGGGTGAGATATTTTGCGAATGCGAAATAGCTCACCGTCCCCAACTTCCCGAGACACTAGCGCTGGTTAACAGGAACCCACTTCAGGTCCGGCGGCGGGCCGATGTACTCCGCACGGGGGCGGATCAGGCGGTTGTTGGAATATTGCTCCAGGATGTGAGCCGTCCATCCAGACATGCGGCTGACGGCAAAGAACGGGGTAAACAAATCAATGGGCATGCCGATGACGTAATAAGTGCTCGCGGAATAGAAGTCCACGTTCGGATTGATCTTTTTTTCAGATTTTAGAATCTCTTCGATTCGCGCGGACATCTCGAACCACTTGCCCTGACCTGCCCTCTCGCAGGCTTCCTTTGACATGCGGCGCAAGTGCGTAGCGCGCGGATCCTCCGTCCGATAAACACGATGGCCAAAGCCTGCGATCTTTTTCTTCTGAGCCAGCAGCTCGTGGACATAGGCATCCACCTTGGAGACATCTCCGACCTTCAAGAGCATGCGCATCACGGCCTCGTTCGCACCGCCATGCAGTGGTCCCTTCAGAGCTCCAATGGCAGACGTGACGGCGGAATAGATGTCGGAGAGTGTCGCCGCAGTGACACGTGCTGCGAAAGTCGAAGCGTTGAGTTCATGATCAGCATGCAGGATGAGCGCAACATCGAGAGCCTTGACGATTGTGGAATTCGGCTCGTTGCCGGTAAGCATGTAGTAGAAATTGCCCGCGTGCGACAGGTCGGTTCTCGGCTGGAGCGGCTCTCGGCCGCTGCGTATGTTGTGGAATGCCGCAACGATCGTCGCGCATTGCGCATTTAGCCGAATCGCTTTGCGTTGATTGGCTTCTGCCGACATGTCTTCCGCTTCGGGATCGTACATGGCACATGCCGAAACGGCGGTACGCAGCGCCACCATCGGAAGCGCTTCCTTGGGGAAAGCCTTCAGCAACGCAATAACGGGGGCAGGCAACGCTCGATTCGCCGCCATCTTGTCCGACGTATCTTTCAGTTCGCTCGCATTAGGAAGGCGACCGAACCAAAGCAGGTAGCTTGTTTCCTCAAACGTGGAGTTCGGTGCAAGCTCGTGGATGTTGTACCCGCGATAGGCGAGAATTCCTTTCTCGCCGTCGATATAGCAAATGCCGGATTCCCCGGCTATAACGTCTTCTAAACCCGCCTTCATCCCTGCCTCCCCGAATTCACGGACAAAGCATTTTATTGATTTGAGTCATACGTTTCTACTAAGTTCCAAGGCGGAGTTAAAGATACGGTTCCACACCGCCCTACTATTCGATGAAACGCATTTACCTCGACAGTAACGCAACGACCCCCATGCGCCCAGAAGTGTGGGCGGCAATGCTGCCTACGTTCAATGAGAATTTTGGGAACCCCTCCTCTATTCATTGGTTCGGGCAGCAGGCGAAGGCGCTTCTCGATAGTGCCCGCCAGGAGGTTGCCCGCTTAATCCATGCCGAATCCTCGGAGATCGTCTTCCTGGGCGGTGGCACGGAAGCCGACAATCTGGCGATCCGGGGTATCGCAGAGGCCCATAAGGCCAAGGGCCGCCACATCATCACCTCGAAGATCGAACATCACGCGGTCCTGCACACTTGTAAGGATCTTGAAAAGCAAGGGTGGGAAATCACCTGGCTCAATGTTTCGCGAGACGGTCTTGTCGATCCGGAAGACGTCCAGAAAGCCATCCGGACGGACACCGTCCTGATCACGATCATGCACGCCAATAACGAAATCGGGACCATCGAGCCGATTGAAGAGATTGGCAGGATTGCGGAACAGGCGGACGTGTACTTCCACTCGGACGGCGTTCAGTCCACGGGTAAAATCCCCGTTGACTTGAAGAAGCTGAAGGTCGATCTCTACTCCATGTCTGCCCACAAGATTCACGGCCCGAAGGGAGTGGGTGCTCTTTTCATTCGCAAGGGCACGATTCTCAAGCCCCTGCTTACCGGAGGCGGACACGAGCGAAACCGCCGGTCCGGCACGGAGAATGTCGCCGGAATCGTGGGATTCGGGCACGCCGCAAAAATGGCTCGCGAAGGGTTCGACTCTGAAACCGCGCACATGCGTGAACTGCGCGACAGGCTTGAAGCAGGATTGAAGGCTCGCATTGCTTCCATTCACGTCAACGCAGAGACCGCCCCTCGATTGCCGAACACTTCCAACATCATGGTCGATTTCGCGGAAGGCGAGGGGCTGGTGATCTCCCTGGACCTCAAGGGAGTCGCAGTATCCACGGGCTCCGCGTGTTCGTCCGGATCTCTCGAACCGTCCCACGTTCTGACCGCAATCGGCAAGACGCCTGACGAGGCTCACGGGAGCCTGCGATTCAGCCTGAACGCGATGAATACCGTCGAAGATGTGGATTATGTCCTGGGCGTGCTGCCGGGGATCGCCGATCGACTGCGAGAACTGTCTCCCTTCTATAAGCGAGCGTAAGAACAACGATATGGCCTACTCATCGAAACTCCTCGACTACTTCGAGAACCCCCGCTGCGCCGGCGAACTACCGGACGCCAATGCGGTCGCAGAAGTATCGAATCCCATCTGCGGCGATGCCATGAAACTCTGGCTAAAGGTGGACGGCAATCGGATCGTCGATGCCCGCTTCAAAACACAGGGTTGTTCTGCGGCAATCGCAACGAGTTCCTACGCCACAGAAATGATCATCGGTATGGACCTGATGCAGGCGAGAGCCGTGACGAAGGAGCAGATTGCTGACGCCCTCGGAGGACTGCCTGCATCCAAGATGCATTGTTCCGTGCTCGCGGCAGACGCCATTCGCGCCGCTCTGAAGGGTTTTGCATGATCGCTGTAGCCATGAGCGGAGGCGTTGACTCTTCCGCTGCTGCCGTCGTCCTGCGCAATCTTGGTGAAGAGATCGTCGGTCTGTCGATGCAACTCTGGAACCAGCGGCGGGCTCTTGCCGGGGAAGAAGTTTCCGATCTGCGGCGATCCGGGCGTTGTTGTTCGCTCGATGACATCTGGGATGCTCGGCGCGTCGCTTCGCATCTGGGGATTCCGTTTTACGTGCTCAACCTGGAAGATCAATTCGAGAGCACCGTTATTGCGCCATTTGTGTCGAGTTATCTCCGGGGAGAAACGCCCAGTCCCTGCATCCTCTGCAACAATTTCGTGAAATTTCATCACCTCGTGGACCGAGCCGCCGGCATTGGCGCAGATCGCGTTGCGACGGGACACTACGCGCGTGTTCGCTACGACGAAGGCAGAGGCCGATGGCTCCTCTTGCGCGGACAGGATCGAAGGAAAGACCAATCGTATTTCCTCTTCGGATTGACGCAGGCCCAACTCGCCAAGACAGTCTTTCCGCTGGGTGAACTCACAAAACCAGAAGTTCGGGAAATTGCGCGCAAGGCGGGGTTACCCACATACGACAAGCCGGAATCGCAGGAGATCTGCTTCGTGGAAGGGCGTTCCTATGCCGATTTCGTCGAAAAGTATTCGGGGATGGTCACCGGGCAACAGGGTGAAATCGTCAACCTCGCAGCCGAAGTCGTCGGCGCGCATGACGGCATCCACAATTACACGATTGGGCAAAGAAAGGGTCTGGGTGCTGCGGGCCGTCCGCAATACGTTGTAAAAATCGACAGCGCTGAAAATCGTGTTGTCATCGGCACAGACTCCGATTTGCTCAGTCGGCGCTTTGCCATCCGAGACGCGAACTGGATTGCTGTTGAAACCCTGGAAAGACCGCTCGACTGCGAGATTCAAATCCGTAATCGCTTCGAACCTCAGCCTGGCCGCGTAATGCGTGAAGGCAACAGGGTCGTTGTAGAGTTCGAAACGCCACAACGCGCGGTGACACCCGGACAGGGCGCAGTGTTCTACTGGGATGACATCGTTGTGGGCGGTGGCTGGATCGCCGGATAGCCTTGAACTATTTCAACTACTTCACGGAAATCGAACTGTTCTATCAGGCTCGCCGCGAGTCGTTCACTTTGCTTTCAACCCTGGACTGGGTCCTGATCGAAAACTGGAAAGATCAGGGCGTCCCCCTCGATCTGATTCTCAAGGGAATAGATCGCGCATTCTCTCGAGCAAGGCGGCAAATCAATTCCCTTGCCTACTGCGCGAAAGCGATCGACGAGGTAATCGAGGAACAGAAGGAAACCCGGGTGGAGCGACCGGAGATGCCCCAAATTTCCAGTGAAGAAACCCGGAAATATCTGGCAAACCTGGCGGAGCAAGTGATCGCCGTGCAGACGTTGTTTCCCGAATTTGCTTCAAAGATAGAGAGCGTGGCTGGGTCCGTAAGAGAAGTCGAAACGAACAGTCTCCGTGACGCAGAACAGACCCTCAGTGCGCTGGAGGAAAAGTTGATTTCGATTCTTCGTGTTGCTGCCGACGAAAGTGTCCTTGTCGAAATCCACAAGGACGTCGGATCGGAATTGGCTGCCTTTCGGTCGACCATGACGACGCAACAACTCGCCATGCTCGAACAACAACTTTCGAAGAGAAAACTCCTTGAACGGTACAATCTTCCTCGATTGAGTCTGTTCTACTTGATGTAAACGTCCGCCGATCAAATATGCGCATCACGATTGAAAAACTCGTCTATGGTGGTGCCGGTCTTGCCCGCACCGAAAGCGGCGTTGTGTTTGTTCCTCGAACGGCACCTGGCGACGTCGTGGATGTCGAGATCGTCGAGAGAAAGCCCGACTACGCGGTCGCTCGCCTGCTCTCTCTCGTAGAAGCATCGAACGATCGGCAAACACCCACTTGTCCCAACTATTCAACGGCGGGCTGTTGCCACTGGGAGCACATCCGCTACAGCCGTCAAGTCGAGATCAAGGAAGCCATTCTTCGGGAAACGCTGCAGCGAACGGGCCGTCTCGTTTGGGAGTCCCCGATTACCACTCTGTCGAGCGTTGATACGCACTATCGCCTCCGCGCTTCTTTTCATGTTCGCAATCAAAAAGTTGGATTCGTGGAAGAAGGAACCCACAGCGTGGTCCCGATCAAAGAGTGCAGTGCATTGTCGACGGAGCTGAACAACTTCATTCCGGAAGCGAACACGATTCTTTCCGAACCTGGAATGGCGAACGTCCGGGAAGTGCACGCGATTTCCGGACCACCTGTCCTCGCGGCATTCGACAACAAAAACATCGGCCCCGGTCCCGTCCGGCTTCGTGTCAAGGATTGGGGGTTCGAGCTTCACCCACTTGCATTTTTTCAATCGAACCGGTACCTGCTCGATTCTTTTCTCGACGAAGTTGTCCGGCAAGCATCCGGAGCCAGGCGGATTCTGGATCTTTTCTGCGGCAGCGGCTTCTTCTCGATCCCCCTGTGTCGCGATCGCGCTCAGGTCCTCGGAGTGGAAAGCAATGCAGTAGCTATCCGACAAGCGCAGATTAACAAGGCACTCAACGGTGTGACCAATGTCGAATTCTTCCAGGGCAGTGTCGAAGACACCTTAAAGACCTCGCCTGACGTGAAACCCGACCTGATCGTTCTGAACCCCCCACGCACCGGCGCGGGACGCGAAGCCGCCAGGCGGATCGCAGGCTTGAAAGCCGATCGGATTATTTATGTTTCGTGCAACCCCAGCACGTTCGGTCGCGAAGCGGCGGTGTTTTGCTCTGACGGTTACACGCTTCAAAGCCTGACTCTCGTGGATCAGTTTCCAAACACGTATCACATCGAAAGCGTTGGAGTCTTCCAGAGGACATAAAGGCCGCTCCGGTGATGCGGTATAATCCCCGCGCCCTTTGCAGTTCGAATCGAGGACTGCATGATTCCGTTATTCTTCCCTCTGCTTGCTTTCGTGGCGGGCATCCTTTCGTCTTCCACTCTGGATTCGCGCGCCGTCTGGATCTGCCTGCCTCTCTCTGCCCTGCTGGGGTTTGCGCGCAAACCGTGCCGTTTGCTGGCGCTGTTTCTGGCAGGCGCTGCACTTCGTTCGATGGAGCAACCCGTTCCACCGCTGCCACCGGGAAATGAAGCGAGCCGTGTGGTCGGCACACTGCTTCGACGTCCGGAGTGGAGAGGCATCGGAGTCTATCTCGATCTGGACATAGACAACATCGACGGGGCGCCCTATCGAGGGCGTGCACGCTTGACCGAGTTCATCGACAACCCGGACTTGGAGCGCCTGTTCAGCGCGATGGACCTGGGGACCGGCGACCGGATCGAAGTCGTCGTGCGCTTACGTCAACCGGCGACATACCGGAATCCCGGCGTGTTTGATTTCCGTCGCCATCTTCAGCGTCGGGGCATCCTCTGGACCGGAACCATCCGAAATCCTCGGCTCATCACCGTGCTGAAAAGAGGTGCTTGGGTATGGCATGAGGCCGACCGCCTTCAGGTTGCAATTACCAGTCGCATCGCGGAAAAGTTTGCCACGGACCAAACAGCACAAGGTGTCGTTCTCGGAATCGTCCTGGGAAAGAAACAAAACCTTGCCGCAGATGTCGAGCGTGACTTTCAGGCTGGCGGGCTCTATCACATCGTCGTCGTGTCGGGGTTCAACCTCGCGGTAATCGCCGCGGCCGTGACATTCCTCTCAAAGTTTTTGCGCACCAGGCGCATTGTCCGGGTCGCGCTTGTGGTTGCCGCCACCATCGGGTACGCGGTGCTTGTCGGCAATCAAGCTCCGGTCAACCGAGCCGCGGTCATGGTGTGCGTCCTCGCCGCAGGGAAGCTCCTGGATCGTAGTCACGCACCCCTGAATGCAATGGCTCTGACTGCGTTTCTTCTGCTCGCGTTCAATCCCGCAGATCTCGAAGACGCCAGTTTTCAAATGACTTTTTCCGCAGCCGCTGCTGTTGCAGGCATTGGGCTGCCTTGCGCGCGATGGACTTTGCATCGTCTTCAGAAGCGACTGCGCGACTTCAACAATGTCGAGCTTGACGGTTACCTCTCGCCAATGGACGCGGACTGGCGCGTCTCACGACGAATGTTCTGCGAGCGCCACGGCTTACCCCATGGGATCGTAACGGTACCGTGGAGGATCTATGTCCTGGCTGTCGAAGCACTCATCGTCAGCCTCGCTGTCGAGATGATCTTTGTCGTCTTTATGGTGCAATCGTTTCACCGGCTTTCTCCAATCTCGCCACTTCTCAATGTGCCGGCCGGAATCGTCGCCGCGGCCGTGACGCCACTCGGTCTCTTGCTGATAGTCGCGCCGCCGCCAATAGACGGCTTTATCGCCTGGCTTATTCAGCTCCTCATTCACCTGCTGATCACTCTGCTGCACGGTGCCCTTTCCCTGCCTTTCGCCTCGTTACGCGTTCCCTCTGCGCCGCTATGGTTATGGATGATTTATGGAAGTGCTTGCGCCGTCGCCGTACTTGGAATTTATCGGCAAAAGATGTCGATATTTGCCGGGGGATTTACGTTTGTGTTGGTGTTGCAAGGAGTAGCGATCCTCAGAGATTTCTCGCCTCCTGCACCCGACGCCGTGACGATTACATTTCTCGATGTTGGGCAGGGCGATTCGATATTCATTGAATCTCCGGAAGGACGCCGCATGCTGATTGATGGAGGCGGCGTCGCCGCGGGTAGGTTCCTCGGGCTCCAAGACCAAAGCACGTTCTCGATCGGCGAAGACGTGGTCAGTGCCTACTTGTTCTCGCGAGGAATTCGACGATTGGACACCGTCGTTCTTACTCACGCCCACAACGACCATATGGATGGGCTATTCGACATCCTCGCGAATTTCGCAGTCGGTGAATTGTGGCTGGGTCGCAATCCGATGATCCCGAACTATCGCGCCCTCATCGATCTTGCGCAGCGACGAGGAATCCCGTTGCGGTTCGTGAGTGCGGGACAGCAATTGCGGGAATTCACGGTGTTGCATCCGCCTCAAAACTGGCGAGTCCGGAAAGCTGCAGACAACAACGACTCCGTTGTCCTTCTGCTACGAACCGGCAGTTTGACCGCGCTGTTCACCGGAGACCTGGAATTGCCTCTTCCCCGCATCGACTTTGTGAATCTTCTAAAGGTCGCACACCACGGCAGCAAGGGAGTGCGCATGCGCACGAAATCGAATGTTCGAGTGATCTCGGTAGGAGCCAGCAACCCCTTTGGGCATCCGCACCCGTCAGCGCTGCCCGCA
>Ga0111538_10005544_pt1 | contig 17210 bp, 12 predicted proteins | sample SoiMethybrSBSTD1_FD_79669 | JGI IMG/M metagenome (GOLD analysis project Ga0111538, IMG submission 79669) | Bulk soil microbial communities from a Populus tree surrounding site in Tennessee, USA - Soil MetaG P. TD hybrid SBSTD1 (version 2)... | ecosystem: Environmental > Terrestrial > Soil >...
CAAGTGCGCCTCGTGCCATCGGCCCGGGGGCAGCGCCTTCTCGATGATGACGTATCCGGAGGTGCAGCCGCGGCTCGTCGAGATCAAGACCGCCGTGCTGACCCGGCGCATGCCGCCGTGGGGCGCCATCAAAGGGTTCGGTGAGTTCCGCAACGATCAGTCGCTGACGCCGGAGCAGATTGAGTTGATCGTGGACTGGATCCAGGAAGACGCGCCGCGCGGCAACAATCGTCGCGCCTTGCCGGCGGCTCCGAAGTTTGCCGACACTCCGCCATATCAGTTGCCTCCAGGAACGACAGCGGTGAGGGGCGAGACGAGGCTGGCGCAGCCGCTCGTGGTGGACGGGCTGATGCCGGCGAAGATCGCTTCCAGCCAATCAGTTCGCATTACCGCGTCTCTCCCGAATGGCTCGGTCGAGCCGCTCGTCTGGCTTCACGAGTACGACACCCGCTATCAACATCCGTTTCTTTTCCGGAAAGCCATCCGCCTGCCTGCCGGCACCGTCATCCGCGGTGTGCCGAATGGTGCCTCGGTCGAATTAATTGCACGTTAGCAGGGGCTTTCGAGTCCCTGACGAAAGGTTCAGGAACTCTTCAGGTACGCCTCTTCTGCCTTCCTCCTAAGATTCGAGAGAGTCGGCGCACTCTCCGTGCGCCTTGGAGGAGCACGATGACGTTGAGATGCGCAGCGGCCGTACTGGCGCTGCTCTGCGGGGCGACGAGTGCCGCGGCGCAGGCGCAGGCGCCCGCGCCGATGAACATGGCCGACCATCGCGGCGCGTTGCAAGGTCGCGTGCGCAACGCGCAGGGCGCTCCGGTTCCTGATGCGCCGGTCACGGCGGTCAACGAAGAGAACGGCGCCCAGTTCGTCGCGACCACCGATGCTCAGGGCGTGTATGCGTTCGGTGCGCTGCCGATGGGCAAGTACGCGATTACGACGGCATCGGCGGGGCTGACGACATTCCGGCGTCCCGGTGTCGAGATCACCATGGACGGCAAGGCCACGCTCGACATCACGCTCGACGCGGCATCGGCGGCTGCCGCCGCCGAGTTCGAACGGACGGAGCTGCTCCAGAAGATCGCGACGCTCGAAAAGCGCATCACCGATCTCGAAACCACCACAGTCCTCTCCGAGCCCGAGACACGCGTGCGACGCGTCGAAGTCTACGTGGACCCGACTGGGCAGCAACACGACGAGCCAGTGCCCGGTGCAAAGAGGGAAGTGACCTATCTTCGCGAGCGCACCTATCGGCGCCAGACGATTAGCGAGAAAATCGACGCCGCACTCGAGGACGCGGCCAAACATCAGGTGACAGTTGGCGTAGACGCCGCCATGGCGACGCAATTCGCCACGCGCACGCAGGGCGAGGTCGATCCCAGCAACAGCGCCTACGCCCTGGCATCGGCGGACTTGTTCTTCACAGCAGGGATCGCTCAGAACACGTTGTTCTTCGCCGACATCGTCGGCTTGAGTGGCGCGCCGCCGGACAGCGAGATTGGGACGCTGACACTCATCAACGGATACACCGCGCGTCTGGTCGAACAGAACTCCTTGAACCTGCGTGAAGCATGGCTGCGCACTGAGGTCTTCAAGAACCGGCTGGCGATTACGGCCGGACGGCTTGACCTGACCAACTACTTCGACGCCAACGCGTTCGCCAACGACGAGAGCACACAGTTCATCAGCGACGCGCTCGTGAACAACCAGATGCTCGGCCTGGCGGTGAACGGCGTGGGCGCGGCCACAGAGTTCGATGCGAAGAACGGCTTCCGCCTCAAGTTCGGATTTCAGCAGAGCAGCCCGGAACCGACCAGCCTTGGAGATTCGCTCTTCACACTGTCAGAGGTCGGCTACACCTTTACGCCGTTCTCGCTGCCTGAAGGGACGTATCGCGTCTGGTTCCGGACCGACAACAGCGAGCCCGACGTCATCCGCAAAGGCATGGGCCTCAGCTTCGACCAGAAGCTCAGTCCGGCCGTTGGTCTGTTCGCGCGGTATGGCCAGGCCGAGACCGATCTGGGTCACGACCGCTTCTACAGCGCCGGTGTCAGCTTCCAGCACGGATTCATCCTCAATCCAGAGGACACGTGGGGCGTCGGCTACGCCTACATGAACCTCAGAACCGGGGAGAAGGAGAACCTCATCGAGGGCTATTACAACCTGCTCCTCACCGAAAAGCTCCGCTTGTCCTTCCACCTCACCGGCGTGGTCGATACGCCTGAGGGTGGCGACAAGTTTGGGTACATCTTCCCGGGTATTCGCTTCCAGGCAGCGTTCTAGGAGTCATGACCATGTTGAACCGTTATCTCCGCATTACCGTTGCCGGCACCGTCGTCGCGGCCGCCTGCGCGGCAGCCGCTGTCAGCCTCGAAGCGCAGGGCGTCAAGATCTCCGATCCGACGTCGGTGGTGATGATCGTCAATCGCGATTCGAACGACATCGCGTTCATGGACATCAAGACCAAGAAGATGGTGGGCAGCGTGTTCCTCGGGAACAACGTCAACCCGCACATGGTGATGATGTCGCCCGACGGCCGGTATGTCGTCACCGGTGGCACACGCGCCAACAAGGCGTTCATCATCGACACGAAGACGCTGCAGTTGGTGAAGGTCATTCCGACCGACATCGCCCCGGAGCATCTGGCGTTCTCGCCGGACAGCCGTTGGTACTACCAGGGCAATCCGGACGGCGACTCGATCTCGGTGATCGACATGCAGTCGCTGAGCAAGATCAAGACGATCCCCGGATTCGCCGAGCCGCTCAACGTCACGTTCCTGCCGGATGGCTCCAAAGCCTACATCGGCAACTACGGCGCACACTGGGTGGGAGTCGTCGATGTCAGGCGGCACGAGCTGATCAAGAAGATTCAGATCGCTGAAGTGCCGGGCGTCGCGAAGCTGGATCCCGATAAGTACCTCGGCGAGATCCACGGCATCAACATCGCGATGCCGTCACCCGACGGCAAGTATCTTTATGCCGCGGATGGCACGCTCGGCATCGTTGGCGTCATCGATCCGCGCGAGGACAAGGTGGTCGCGCACATTCGCGTCGGCAAGGACCCATGGCGCATCTACATGGGCCATGACGGCAAGTACGCCATCACCCCGAACAACGGCGACGAGACGATCTCGATCATCGACCTGAAGACCAACAAGGTCGCGGCGACGCTGGAAGCCGGACCGAACATGACCGGCGTGAACTTCGCTGCGGGCAAGGCCTTCGTCATCAGCTCGACCAGCGGCTTCGTCTACGTCTACGACATGAGCAGTCTAAAGCCGGCCGGCCGCATCAAGATGGGGACCAACATCCAGCTCGAGACGGCAACGACCGACACTAAAGACGAGAAGATGTATCTCGCTGAGTCCACGAATCACGAGGTCATCATCATCGATGGCAAGACCAACGCCATTGAGCGGGTGAAGAACGTGGGACTGTTCCCGTGGGGAACGCATATCATGGACAGTAAGGACAACTACTGCCATTGATGGAAGTTCAAAGTACAAAGTGCAAAGTGCAAAGTGGGCGACGCGCTCTCCCGTGCCTGACTTGGTGCTTTGCACTTACTTTGCACTTTACACTTTGCACTTCTGAACTTGGCGCTCAGGGCGTGCGCGACCGCATTCGCCGCGCGCCGCGCGCCACGTCCATCACCGAATCACAGGCCAATGAGCTCACGCTGACGGTGACCGCGGTCGCCGTACGGCCGATCCAGGTCTGGGTGCGAACGGCCGGCTCCGTCCAGGGCGACGCGCAGACGTTGCGCGCCACGGTCTCGAAGGCCGACGGCGCGTTCGTCAAGCCGGACCAGCGCGTTCGCGCGTTTCCACCCGAAGCCAGGTCGTCGATGTTCCAGGCTCGCGTCGCGCGGGTGGTACCCAACGGCGATCGCCTCGACGTCATCGTCAATCTGATTGCGCCCGGCCGTCAGGGCAGCCCGCGCTACGTGCTGGAGATCGTCACCGAGCACGGCGAGTTCCTGTCGGTGCCGAACGAGGCGATCATCGAGACCGGCGGGACGCACCTGGTCTACGTGCAGGACGCCAACGGCGGTTACGTGCAGCGCGAGATCCAGACCGGCCTGCAGGGCGAGCTCTTCACCGAGGTCCGCGAGGGCCTCAAGGCGGGCGAGCAGGTGGTGACCTTCGGCAGCTTCTTCATCGATGCCGATCACAAGTTAAAAGGATCATGACGTTCCGGGTTCCAAGTTCCGGGTTCGAGGTTCCGGGCTTCGAAGTGCAGCGCTCGTGTGCCCGAACGCCGAACCCTGAACCCCGAACCATGAACCGGAACTCCGAACGCGAACTTGGAACCCGGAACATGGAACCTGGAACGGTGTCGTTTCCATGATCACCGCCATCATCGAGCTCGTCATCCGATTCAGGTGGCTGGTCGCCTGTCTCGTCGCGGCGCTCGTCGGATTCAGCGTCTACGCCCTGCGCACGGTCGCGCTCGACGCCATTCCCGACATCTCCGATCCGCAAATCATCGTCTACGCGAAGTGGCCTCGCAGTCCGCTGTTGATCGAGACCGAGGTCACCGAGCCGGTGATCAGGGCGCTCCAGGGATCGCCGGACGTCCGCGCGGTGCGAGGCACCTCGCATATGGGGTACTCGTTCGTCTATGTGATCTTGCAAGACCCCGGACGCCGTGCAGCCGTGCGGCAGTTCGTCCAGGATCGCCTCAACGCCATCCGCGCACAGCTGCCTGCTGACGCCAATGTGATTGTCGGGCCGAACGCCAGCAGCATGGGCTGGATCTTTCAGTACGCCCTGATCGATCACGAGCAGACGCGCGACCTGCGTGAGCTGCGCCTGCTGAACGAGAGCCTGATCAAGCCGTCACTGCAGTCGGCGCCCGGCGTCGCCGAAGTCGCATCGGTCGGCGGTCTCGAGAAGCAGTATCAGGTGAAGCTGTTTCCCCCGCTCCTCAGCGATCGCGGCATCTCGTTGAAGGACGTGCTGACGGCGGTGCAAGGAGCGTTTCAAGAAGCCGGCGGACGCACGATCGAGGTCACCAATCGCGAATATCAACTGCGCGGCGGGCTCGCCGCGACCGATCTCGACAAGCTCGAGTTCCTCGTTCTCGGCCGCGACAAAGCGGGTCAGCCAGTGCATCTCAAGGACGTCGGCTACCTGCAGTCCGGCTACGACCTCCGCCGCGGCATCGCCGATCTCGATGGCACCGGCGAGGTCGTCGGTGGCATCGCGATCATGGAGCAGGGCAGAAACGTCCTGGCCGTGACCAACGCCTTGCGCGACCGGCTCGAGCAGCTCAGGCCGACGCTGCCGAAAGGCATCGAACTGGTGCCGACCTACGACCGCGCCGCGCTCATCTGGGACACGCTGACCAACTTCTCCCAGGCGATCATCTACGAGCTGATCGTCGTCATCCTCGTGATTGGCGTCGCGCTCAAGAACGTCCGCGCCTCGGTCGCGCCAATCTGTGTGCTGCTGCTCGGCACGCTGTTTACAGCGCTGCCGCTGTCGCTCTTCGGACAGACCGTCAACCTCTTCTCGCTGGCCGGTCTCGCCATCGCGATCGGCGAGATGGCCGACGCGACGATCGTCATCGTCGAAAACTGCACGAGCGAGCTGTCGCGACGGCCGGGCATGACGCCAGCCGAGAAGATGCGGACGATCATCGACGCGACCGCGCGGATGACGAAGCCGCTCCTGTTCTCGATGCTCATCATCGTCACGTCGTTCCTGCCGATCTTCTTCCTCGGCGAGCGCGAGGGACGGCTGTTCAATCCGCTGGCCTACAGCAAGACGTTCGCCATGGCGTTCTCGACGCTGCTGACGCTGTTCCTGCTGCCGATCGTCATCGTCTGGATTTTCAAGCGGGACGTGAAGCCGGCTGACGTGCGTGAGAGTGTCTTCGTGCGGATGTATCGTTCGACGCTGGTGTGGATGATCGGCCACCGCTACATCTTCGTCGGGGCGAGCGCGGTCCTGCTCGTCGTGGCGACGGTGATGATGCTGCGGTTCCAGAAGGACTACATGCCCGAGATGGACGAGGGCTCGATCCTCTACATGCCGACGACGCTGCCCGGGCTGCCGTCGCGTGAGGCGGGCTGGATCGTCCAGCAGATGGACCGCAAGCTGAAAACGTTTCCGGAAGTGGCGCGTGTCTTCGGCAAGCTCGGTCGCGCGGACACGGCCACCGATCCCGCTCCGGTCGAGATGATCGAGACGACGGTCATGCTGAAGCCGAGAGACCAGTGGCGGCCCGGGATGACCAAGGACAAGCTGATCGACGAGATGAACAAGGCGATGTCGATCGTCGGCTACTCCAACAGCTGGACGCAGCCGATCAGCACGCGGGTCATGATGCAGGACACCGGCATCCAGACGCCCGTCGGTCTCAAGGTCAAAGGCGCCGACCTGGCCGTCGTCCAGCAGGTGGCGCAAGACGTCGAGGGGCTGCTGCGCAAGATGCCGGGCACGGCTTCGGTCATCGCCGAGCGCATCTCACAGGGGTATTTCGTGGACGCCAGACTCGACCTCGAACGCATGGCCGAGCACGGCGTCACGGTGGACGAAGCGCTTTCGACTGTCCGTTTCGCGATCGGCGGCGACAACGTCGTCGGCATCCGGCAGGCCGACAAGACAGTGGTGCCGTTGTCGGTTCAGTACTCCCCTGAGTACACGGACACACTCGCCAAGGTCAGGGCGACTCCAGTCGTCACAGACGATGGCCGGTCGGTGCCGCTCGGCGATGTGGCTGATGTGAGTGTGCGCGAAGCACCGGAGATGATTCGCAACGACAACGGCGAGCTGGCCGGCTACATCTACGTCTACCTGCGCGACATCACCGGTCCCGAGTACGTCGAGCGCGCGCAGGAATATCTCCGCACCAATCTGAAGATTCCGCCTGGCTATTCGATGGAGTGGACGGGCAATTACAAGTACACCGAAGACGCGCGGGCCTCGCTACGGATTGTCGTGCCGCTGACGCTGGTGATCATGTTCGTTCTGTTGTTCTTCGCGTTCAACTCGGTCGCCGACAGCTCGCTGATCATGGCATCGGCCCCCTTCGCGCTGGTCGGCGGCGTCTTCCTTCAGGCGGCGCTCGGCTACTCGATGACCACGGCGGTGATCATCGGGTACGTGTCGCTGTTCGCCGTAGCCATTCAGACCGGCATCATCATGATCGAATTCATCCGCGAGGCGCTGGCCAACCGCACGCCCGAGCAGTCGTACATGGACGCCGTGGTCCACGGATCGGTGGCGCGGCTGCGGCCGAAGCTGATGACGGTGGCGACGACGGTGTTCGGGTTGCTGCCGATCATGTTCTCGAGCGGCTCAGGCATGGATATCACGCAGCCAATTGCGACGCCGACCTTCGGTGGCATGATCAGCTCAACGATCTATGTGCTCTTCCTCATCCCGTGCCTCTTCGCCATTGGCGAGGATATCCGCCGCCGGCGCCCGGAGTGGTTCGTGCGCAAGGTAGTCCCGGCGGTCTTCGTCCTGTTCGCCGTCCTGGCGTCGTCCTGCGGCGGATCGTCAAGCCCGTCATCCTCGGCGACGGCGCAGACCGGGAAGGCAGGCGACATGACGGTCACGTTCGCCAGCGAGCCGGATCCGCCGAAGTCGGGCGACAACGGCTTCGTCGTCACGGTGAAGCAGCCAGACGGCTCACCGCTGGCGGACGGGACGGTCAAGGCCGTCTTCACGATGCCCGCCATGCCGTCGATGAACATGCCGGCGATGCGTGCCGATGCGGCGCTGACCCCGCAGGGCGGTGGGGTGTACCGGGGGACGGGTCAGCTCAGTATGAGCGGCACCTGGAACGTCGATATCACCGTGGCACGCAACGGCCAGGACGTCGGCACCGCGAAGTTCAGCGTCGTCGCAAAGTAACAGGTCTCCGGTCGCGCTTCCTCCTCCTGTAAGTCAGTAGCCCGTCTCGCGAGTAGAATGGCACGTCGAATGGATGAGCTTGGCAACGAGGTGACGCGGAATGAGTGGATTCCAGGTCCTGGTCGTTGACGACTCGCTCACGCATCTGAAGCTGCTCGAACAGACGCTGTCGCGCGAGTTCAACCGAGTGCATCTGGCGCGCAATGGCCGCGAGGCGCTGGCGATCTTCGATCGCGAGCGGCCGGCGTTTGTCATCACCGACGTCGAGATGCCGGACCTGACCGGCTTCGAAATCTGTCAGCGCATCCGCGCCACCCAGACCTCGTACGCCTACATCATCATGGTCACGAGCGTCTCGGAGAAGGAGAACATCGTCAAGGGTCTCGCTGCCGGTGCCGACGACTACCTCACCAAGCCGATTCATGCCGAGGAGCTCCTGGCGCGCGTCCGGGTCGGCCGCCGGCTCCTGGACCTGACGCGTCAATTGGAAGAAAAGAACCGTCTCCTCGAGCAGGCCGCGCTGACCGACGAATTGACGGGTCTCCCGAACCGGCGCGCCATCGAGTCATGGGCGGCGCACCAGCTCGCCGCGGCGTCGCGCCACGGCTTCTCGTTCTGGGTCGTGCTGATCGACCTCGATCATTTCAAGCGCATCAACGACACCTACGGCCACGACGCGGGAGACACCGTGCTCAAGGGCTTCGGCGAAGTCCTCAAATCGAGTACACGATCGTCGGACATCTCAGGCCGCATCGGCGGTGAAGAGTTCCTCCACGTGGTCACACACGCCGAAGAAGAACACCTGCCGATGATCGTGGAGCGCACGCGCGCGAAGCTGGCGGCGCGGAAGTTCACGCTCGGCGGTTCGGAAGTGACGGTGACGGCCAGCTTCGGCATCGCCGGCTTCAAGGGTACTGATGCCGCGATGGGATTCGTCGAGCTGATCAGCCGCGCCGACCGCGCGCTCTACCGAGCGAAGCAGGGCGGACGCAACCGCGCCGAGTTCGAGCCGCTGGCGCGGTAGCGTTCTCACGCGTGCGAATGAATGACCGCTGCTCGCTGAAACTCGGCCGCAGCACTCGAAAGCATTTGTTTCACACACCAGCGGGCGTACAGCCCGCCAAAACAGGCGCCTAACCACCGCGCAATCGGTCCGCTCGGATTGTCATAGTCGATGAACACTCGAAGGCGCGAGCCGTCCCTCGTCGCGGCGATCTCGACGCCCATTCGATAAGCGCCGATGACGAGCAGACGGGGAGTGCCGACGGTCTCCCACACTTTCAGTGTCGGCGGCTCCCGTCGCGTGATGACCTCGTCGAGCGACAGGCGAAAGCGGAAGGCGGTGCCAGCGAGACGGATGTGCGATCCGACAGCCTGGCCTTTCTGCGAGTCCAGCTCCACATCCATCCGGCCTCCGCCCATCATCCACGACGATTCGCTCATGTGCGACGAGAAGCGTGAGTGATCGTCGATGAAGGCGAACACCTCCTCCGGCGCGGTCGCAATCAGCACCTCTCCCTCACGATGGCGAGTCATGAGCGTCCAACCCCTGTCTTGACCGCAGCAGGTCCGGTGCCAGACGCGTGATTCACGAGCGCGCGGAGGTCATGGCGAGCCTCACGTTGCGGCGAGAGGTTTTTCGCGGAGGCCTGGCCAAATCCCGCACGTTCGCCTGCGTCCGTTGGACTGAACCCGCGATGTTTAGAGCGAACGCGGCAGGCGTCTGGTCCAGGTCTTGCCAGTTGTTTTTTAGCCGGTTGGGCCGCCACTGCCCTCGCCCAGCGTTTGACAGTGGCGAGATGACCGCGAGACGATGGACGAGGCGACGATGTTCAGTGTCAAGGTTCGCAGACGCGTGACTGGGTGCGGGCTTGCTGTCGTGCTGGCGGTGCTGTCATCCGCGACGTGCCTGCTTGGTGCCGAAGCTCGCCATGCCGAGATGGCGTGCTGCGCCGCAATGGGTCACGACTGCGGCCAGACGTCTGTCGACAAAGACTGCTGCGCCGTCGTGCCGGCGCCCTCTGCGCTCAGCATTCTTGCATCGCTCATCGCCCAACTCACGCCGCCTCCATCCGTCGTGGTAAGCACCATCGCTCGACCGGAAGCGGCAGTGCTCGATCTCGCGTTTGGCGATTCGACCCCGAAGTCCGGGAGTAGACCCACCTACCTCTTCGTCTCGGTCTTCCGCCTCTAGTCTCTTCGCTCTTTGTTCGCAGACGTGTGCGCAGCCGTGTGCTGCGCGTGGTGCGTTCTGTTCACTCAGGCGAAATCAATATGGCGCGAAGACTCAACGTTCTTGGAATCGTGGTGCTGGCCATTGCCGCAAGTCGGCCCGCGGCGGCTCAGGCACCGGACCATCCGCATACACCTCTCACGCGCCGCGTCTATGAGGGACCGCCGCTCTCGCTGTCAGGCGCGATTGACGAAGCGCTCCAGCGCAACCCGGCACTCGCAGCGTTGAAGGCGCAGTTCAACGTCGCGCGGCAGCGGCCGGCTCAGGAGCGTTTCCTCGCACCGCCAACGTTCGAAGCGCAGATCTGGCAGTGGCCGCTCGACACCGTCAATCCTCTGAACACGAACATGTACATGTTCACGATGCAGCAGGAGCTGCCCGGCCGGGGCAAGCGCCAGCTGCGCGCGGCGGTCGCCGAGAAGGATGCCGAGCTCGCCGAGACCGACATCGCGGTTCGCGCGCGCACGGTAATCACCGACGTGACGCGCTCCTACGCGGAGCTGGCCGTCGCGCGACGGGCGATCGACATCCATCTCGCCAGCGTGGAGCTGCTTCGCGTGTTTGCCGACGCATCCACCCTCAAGTACGCCGCCGGTCGCAGCCCGCAGCAGGACGTGTTGAAGGCCGTCGTCGAGCTGTCGAAGCTTCACGAGGATCTCGTGATGCACGAGGAGAGCGCCGCGTCGGCTGCGGCACGTCTCAACACGTTGCTCGATCGCGATCCGCAGTCGCCAATCGGACCGCTGGCCGAGCCGCGCGAGGAGATCGCGCTGCCCACGTCCGAAGAGCTGCAGCGTCTTGCGATCGAGCGGCACCCGGAGCTGCGCGCCGCGCAGCTCGGTGTCGAACGGGCGGAGGCCGCATTGGCCGTGGTCAATCGTGACTACAAGCCGGACTTCTTCGTCGGCGGGGGATACATGCTCATGCCGCGTCAGGCCGGCGCATGGACCGCCTCCGCCGGCATGACCTGGCCGAACGCTCCGTGGTCCAGGGGGCGTCTCGATGCAAAGAAGGCCGAGGCGTCGGCGGAGATCGACGCCGCAGCGGCGAATGCCCGCGTCGTGGAGCGGCAAATCCGTTTGGCCGTGCACGACGCCTACGTGCGCACCAACGCGGCCACGCAGCGCGCGTCGCTCCTGCGGACGACGCTGCTGCCGCAGTCGGAGCAGACGCTCGAGCTCTCCCGCGTTGCCTACCAGACCGATCGCGTCGACTTCCTGGTGCTGATCGACAGCCAGCGCACGCTGCTCGACGCGCGGTTGAACTACTACCGCGCACTCAACGACCGCGAGTTGGCGCTCGCCGATCTCACGCGCGCGGTCGGCACGGACATTCCCGGTCTCTCGCCGGCAACGTCCGGTGAGGTGAAGTAGCGATGGCCAGCACATCTCGACGCGTTCTCGCAATCGCTGCCGGCGTAATCGGCGTCGCCCTTCTGATCACCGCCGCCTACCTGCTGCGAGATCGATGGCAACGCCCTCAGCCCGATCACGCCGCGATGGCCACGCCGTCGGCCGACGCCACACGGGCGGTGCCGGCTGGCCAGGGATCGACGAACGTGCCTCGCGGTGAGATCACGATCGATCCACAGCGGCAGCAACTGATCGGCGTGCGCCTCGCGCCTGCCGTGCGCGAGCCGATGGCCGCGACCGTGCGGACGACGGGCATCGTCCGCTATGACGAGACGCGACTGGCCGATGTGAACGTGAAGCTCGATGGATGGATCCGAGACCTGCACGTCGACTACACGGGTCAGTTCGTCAAACAGGGACAGCCGCTGTTCACGCTTTACAGTCCGGATCTCCTCACGACGCAACAGGAGTATTTGCTGGCGTTGAGGACGCGGGAACAGGTCGCAGGCTCGGCAGTCGCTGACGCCCGTGAATACGCCGACCGCGTCGTCGATGCTGCGCGCGAACGTCTCAGGAGGTGGGATCTCACGCAGGAAGACATCACCGCGCTGGACGAGTCGCGCCGCGCTCCTGATGTCATCACGTTCCGGTCACCAGTCAGTGGCTTCGTCCTCGAGAAGTCGGTGCTGCGCGGCATGCACATCACGCCCGGGCAGACGCTCTACAAGATCGCCGACCTTTCGTCGGTCTGGATCGAGGCAGACGTGTACGAGCGCGAGATGACCCTGGCGCATGTCGGCCAGCACGCCACGGTCACTCTCGATGCGTACCCCGGTGAGTCGTTCGACGGCCGGGCAATCTACATCTTCCCGTTCGTGGAAGAGACCTCGCGCACCGTGAAAGTGCGCTTTCAGTTCGTGAACTCTCGCGGACGGCTGCGGCCGGGGATGTTCGCCAACGTCGAGCTGAAAGGCACGTCAGGAATGGCGCTCTCGGTGCCCGTCAACGCACTGCTCGACTCGGGGACCGACCAGGTCGTTTTCGTGGCACAGGGCGAGGGCCGCTTCGCGCCGCGTTCGGTGAAGGTCGGCCGGCGTTTCGCCGAGCGCGTGGAAATCGTGGCCGGACTCGAGGAAGGCGATCAGGTCGCGACCGGCGCGACGTTCTTCCTCGACTCCGAAAGCCAGCTGCGCGCGGGTCTACAGAACTACGAAGCGCCGGACGCTGGCCGGTCCGAAAGGACCGGCCCCACGCCCGATCCGACGGCTCGCCTCGACATCACGTTCCGCTCGCAGCCCGATCCGCCTACGACGGGCGAAAGCATGTTCGAGGTGGTCGTGAAGGATTCGAAGGGGCAGCCGGTTGCCGACGCTGAGGTCTCGGTTCTGCTCTTTATGCCGGCGATGCCAACGATGAACATGCCGGCGATGCGCAATGAGACGAAGCTGCCGCACGCAGGGGCAGGGGTCTACCGCGGTCCCGGGCAAGTGCTCATGAGCGGGCGATGGGACGTGACCGTTACCGTGAGCAGAAGCGGCAAGGTCGTAGGCAGCAAACAGCTCGCGCTCGCCACGAGATAGCGGGGCCACCATGATTGCTCGAATCATCGACTGGTGCGCTGGCAATCGCTTCCTGGTGTTCACGGGAACGATAGCGCTGACCGTGTGGGGCGTCTGGGCCACGACGGCGACGCCGCTCGACGCCGTCCCGGACATCTCTGACATTCAGGTGATCGTCTCGACCGAATGGGCAGGCCGCAGCCCCGACATCATCGAGGACCAGATCACCTATCCGATCGTGACCTCGCTGCTCTCTGCGCCACGCGTGCGTACGGTTCGCGGGTTCACCGACTTCGGCATCTCGTACGTGTACGTGATCTTCGAGGACGGGACCGACATCTACTGGGCGCGCAGCCGGGTTGTCGAATATCTCCAGGGGATTCGGACCCGCTTGCCGGAGGGAAGCAGTCCGACGCTCGGTCCCGATGCGACTGGTGTCGGCTGGGTCTTCCAGTACGCAGTCGTGGACGAGACCGGGCAGCACAATCTGGCGGAGCTGCGGGGTGTACAGGACTGGTTCGTGCGCTACGCGCTGGCCTCAGTGGATGGCGTCGCGGAGGTCGCCAGTATCGGCGGATTCGTCAAGCAGTACCAGGTCAACCTCGATCCGAACAAGCTCGCCGCCTACAACAAATCGGTGAGAGACGTCGTGCAGGCGATTCGCGCCAGCAACAACGAAGTCGAAGGGCGCCTGCTCGAGTTCTCGGGCCGTGAGTACATGGTCCGGGGCAAGGGCTATCTCGCCTCGCTCGACGACATCGCATCCGTGTCGCTCGGCGCCGATGCGCGAGGGACTCCGGTTCGCGTGGCCGACGTCGCGGACGTCGGTCTCGGGCCGGATATCCGCCGCGGCGTCGCTGAGCTCGACGGCAAAGGCGAGGTCGTTGGCGGGATCGTGGTGATGCGGTTCGGCGAGAACGCGTTGCGCGTCATCGGGCGTGTCAAGGCGAAGCTGGAAGAACTGAAGGGCGCGCTTCCGCCAGGCGTGCGCATCATCCCGACCTACGACCGCTCAGGCCTGATCAACGAATCGATTGGCACGTTGCGCCGGACGCTGATCGAGGAAGCGATTGTCGTGTCGCTCGTCATCCTCGTGTTCCTGTTTCACGTGCGCTCGGCACTCGTCCCCATCCTGGCGCTGCCGGTCGCCCTCGTGGCGTCGTTCGTGCCGATGTACTACCTCGACGTCACCTCCAACATCATGTCGCTGGGCGGGTTGGCGCTGGCCATTGGCGTGATGGTCGACGCCGCGATCGTGATGGTCGAGAACGCCTACCGCCGTGTCTCGGAGCCAGGGAACTCGCTCGAGTACGACGCGCAGCCGCGCGCGATCATCAGCGCCGCGAAGCAGGTCGCGCGCCCGATCTTCTTCTCGCTGGCCATCATCATCGTCTCGTTCGCGCCCGTGTTCCTGCTCGAAGCGCAGGAGGGCCGCATGTTCCGCCCGCTCGCGTTCACCAAGACATCGGCGATGGTGTGGGCATCACTGCTGGCCATCACGCTCGTACCGGTGCTGATGACAGTGTTCGTCCGAGGGCGCCGGTTGAAGCCCGAGTCGGTCAATCCGGTGTCGCGGTTCTTTGCGGGACTGTACGAGCCTGTGCTCAGGGCAGCACTGCGGTTCAAGTGGACGGCGCTGCTCGTCAACCTCGCCGTCGTGCCGCTGACGATTCCGCTCCTCTTCATGATTGGCAGCGAGTTCATGCCGGCGCTGTACGAGGGTTCGATGCTGTACATGCCGACGTCACCGCCCGGCATGTCGATCACCGAAGCGACCCGGATCCTTCAAGTCCAAGACAAACTGCTTCGTCAGGTGCCCGAGGTCGAACAGGTGTTCGGGACGGTGGGTCGCGGTACGACGCCGACCGACAACACACCCATGGGCATGGTCAATACGACCGTCGTCTTGAAGCCTCGCGAGCAGTGGCGCGCGGGCATGACCTTCGAGAGGCTGCAGGCCGACATGGACGCCTCGCTGCAGTTCCCGGGGTTTCCGAATGTGTGGACGCAGCCGATTCGCAATCGCCTGGACATGCTGCTGACCGGTATCAAGACACCAGTCGGGATCAAGATCTTCGGGTCGGATCTCGCGACGATCCAGACCATCGGTCAGCAGGTCGAACGGATCCTGCAGCGTGTTCCCGGCACGCGCAGTGTGTATGCCGAACGCGTGACGCAGGGCTATTTCACCGACATCCGCATCGACCGCCAGGCCATCGGACGTTATGGCCTGACCGTGGAGGAAGTGCAGGACGTGATTCAGTCCGCGCTTGGCGGCGAGAACGTCACGCAGACAGTTGAGGGTCGCGAACGGTATCCGGTGAACGTGCGATATGCCCGCGAGTTTCGCGACAACCTGCCGGCACTCGAGCGCGTATTGATCACAACGCCGATGGGTGCGCGCATTCCGCTCGGCCAGCTCGCCGAGATCGTGCTCACGCCGGGCCCGGCCATGGTCCGCGATGAAGACGGGCAGCTGGCCGGTTACGTCTATGTGGACACGGCGACGCGCGACGTCGGTGGATATGTCGATGCAGCGAAGGCCGCGATCGCGCGCGAGTTGCGGCTTCCAGTGGGATACACGTTGCAGTGGACGGGCCAATACGAGTTTCAGGTCAGGGCCCGCGAACGGCTCGAGATCCTCATCCCGCTCGTGTTCTTCATCATCTTCATCCTGCTCTACATGACCTTCCGCTCCGCGTCCGAGGCCGCGATCGTCATGCTCTCCGTCGTCTATGCGATGACGGGGGGTGTGATCCTGCAGTGGCTGCTTGGCTACAACTTCTCGGTGGCCGTGTGGGTCGGCTACATCGCGCTGTACGGCGTCGCCGTGCAGACTGGTGTGGTCATGGTCGTCTATCTGCACGAGGCACTCGACAAACGGCTGAGAGCTGGAGGCGAGGTCACCGCTGCCGACGTGTTGCGGGCCACGATCGACGGGTCGGTGCTGAGGCTCCGCCCGAAGCTGATGACGGTGACCGTGGTGATGGCCAGCCTGGTGCCGATCATGTGGAGCACCGGTGTCGGGTCGGACGTGATGAAGCCGATTGCGGCGCCCATCATCGGCGGAATGGTCACGTCAACCATTCACGTGCTGATCATCACACCGGTCATCTTCTACATCCTGAAGCTGCGCGCGCTTCGGCGAGGCACGCTTCGGGTATCGACAATCAATGACTGACTCCGGCCAAATGGATCAGAAGCAGCACGAGAACGAATGCGAGAACTGCGGCGACAATGTACCTCCGCGTACGTGACGGCTGGCGAAGAGTCGGACGCCACGCCGGCGTGGCGTCACGCAGCTTGCGCACACCGAACGGCGTCAACCCCCACGGCTTGTACACGGACAGCGCCGTAGTGATGAACAGCACGAACAGCGCCGCACTTGCATCGCCCACGAGCTGAAGGCGAAGCTGCCACAGATCGTTGCTCGATAAGGTTGATGTTGCGGCGAGTGCGGCGACCGCGGCGATTGGCTCCGTGTGTGCCAGCAAAATGATGGTCGCCGTCGCTGTGAGCAGCAGTTTGGCGGCGACCCAGTAGTGCCGGAGCAGACCCCATGTCGTCCCGGCTGACTGCACGACACCGGTAATCAGCGCGGCTACGCACAACGGCACGATCACCCACCAGGTGATCAAGTGCATGGCCAGATATGCAGTGCGCACCAGCTGTGCGTCCTGACTGCCGACGCCGGCAATGGAGAGTGCCAGAAAGCAGGCGACCGCGCCCGCCCATCCCACCGAGGTGGACACATGCGCTGTAAGTGTCAGCTTGCGGAGGGGAGGTGCGAACAGCATGGATACAGGTTACCCATGTCGGGGCCTGAGGCACACCCTTCCTGGAACGTCCTCAAACCCGTCAGCGCAGCCGCTTATTTTGTGTACTGCTCGGTTTTGACGTATTGCTCAGGCTTGGCGTCGAATTTCGCTTTGCAGTCCGTCGAGCAGAAGTAATACATTTTGCCGTGATGCTGGCTCTGTGCCGGCGCCTTGGCGGGATCGACTTTCATTCCGCAGACCACATCGGTTTCCATGGCAACGCCTCCGTTAAGGTGTGTGCGGCATTGCTGCAATCTTTCGGCCGGGAGCGTTCGACCTCATCATGATTGCGTAGCGAAGCGCGGCCACTGCGGCAGTCGCTCCCAGCGCGAGCGCACCCATCAATGCGCCGCGATGCTTGATCATCCACCACTCGACGCTCG
>Ga0111538_10005545_pt1 | contig 17209 bp, 12 predicted proteins | sample SoiMethybrSBSTD1_FD_79669 | JGI IMG/M metagenome (GOLD analysis project Ga0111538, IMG submission 79669) | Bulk soil microbial communities from a Populus tree surrounding site in Tennessee, USA - Soil MetaG P. TD hybrid SBSTD1 (version 2)... | ecosystem: Environmental > Terrestrial > Soil >...
CCGCGGCCGGCGCAGGACGTCCCCGCCCAGCACCACCACGTCGGCCAGCATTCCCGGCCGCAGCGTCCCCTTCACGCGCTCCGTGCCCTCCGCGAAGGCGGACCCGCGCGTGTAGAGGTCGAGCGCGTCCTCCATGCCCACCCGCTCCTCGGGCCGCCAGCCGCCCTCGGGGCCGCCGGCCACGGCCTCGCGCAGCACGGCCGCGTGCAGCACCGTGCGGGGGTCGAGCGGCTCCACGTACCAGTCGGTGCCGAAGGCCACCGCCACCCCCGCCTCCAGGAAGGAGCGCACGCGGTAGGCCTCGCCCTCGCGCCCCGGGCCCACGCGGCGGGCCGCGAAGCGCATGTCGTCCACGGCGTGGAAGGGCTGCACCGAGGCGATCACGCCCAGGGCGCGGAAGCGGGCCAGGTCGGCGGCGCGCACGTGCTGCGCGTGTTCGATGCGCCAGCGCCGGTCGCGGGGCGGGTGGCGCGCGGCCGCCCGGGCGAAGCAGTCCAGCACCAGCGCGTTGGCCCGGTCGCCGATGGCGTGTACGGCCAGCGAGAAGCCGTGGGCGTCGGCCTCCAGGATCAGGCGCTCGGTCTCGCCCGCCTCCTTGAGCAGCAGGCCGCGGTTGCCGGGCTCGTCGGAGTAGCCCTCGAAGAAGGCGGCCGTGCCCGCTCCCAGCGAGCCGTCCGCGATCAGCTTCAGCGCGCCCACGGCCAGCCACTCGTCGCCCAGGCCGGGCCGCACGCCGGCCGCCACCAGCGCCGGCAGCACCTCGATGGGCCGCCAGGCGCAGAGGCGCACGGTCAGCGCGTCGCGGGCCCGCAGCTCCTGGTAGACGGGCAGCGCCTCCACCGGCGAGTTGTCCTGCACGGTGGTGACGCCCAGGCGGGCCGCCTCGGCCATGGCCGCGTCCACGGCCAGGCGCATGCGCTCGGGAGTGCGCGCGGGCATGGCCCGGCGCACCAGGTCCATGGCCGTGTCCTTCAGCACGCCCGTCGGCGCGCCGGCGGCGTCGCGCTCGATGGTGCCGCCGGGCGGGTCGGGCGTGGCGGCCCCGATGCCCGCCTGCTTCAGGGCCAGCGAGTTGGCCAGGGCCATGTGCCCGTCCAGCCGGCGCACGAACACGGGATGGGCGGGCGCGGCGGCGTCGGCGGAGGCGCGCGTGGGCAGGCGCCGCGAGGGCCAGCCCTCGTGGTCCCACTGGCCGCCGGTGATCCACTCCCCCGCCGGCAGCGTGGCCGCGCGCGCGGCCAGGCGGCGCGCCATCTCGTCCTCGTCGCCCGCGCTGCGCAGGTCGGCGGAGAGCAGGGCCATCCCACCCTCCAGGAAGTGCACGTGGGCGTCGTTGAAGCCGGGCACGGCCAGCCGGCCGGCCAGGTCGATCACGCGCGTGTGCGGTCCCACGGCCGCCTCCGCCTCCGCGTCCAGGGCCAGCACGCGCCCGCCGGCCGCGGCCAGCGCGCGGGCCGCGGGCAGGCCCTTGCCCGTCCAGATCGTGCCCCCGCGCAGCAGCAGCTCGGCGCTCACGGCGCCTCGACGCGCAGCACCACCATGGTCATGTCGTCGTGCTGGGGGGCCGGGCCCTGGAAGGCCTGCACCTCGGCCAGGACGCGGTCGCGCACCTGCTCGGCGGTCGCGCCCGGCTCGCGGGAGAGCACCGCCCGCAGCCGCTCCTCGCCGTACAGCTCCCCGCGCACGTTCATGGCCTCCGAGATGCCGTCGGTGAAGAAGAGGAAGACGTCGCCCGGCACCAGCGGCAGCTCCTCCTCCTTCAGCACCTCCTCGAAGCGCGTGCCGCGGTCGAGGCCCAGGCCCAGGCCGGGCGGGGCCAGCAGGCGCGTGGTGCCGGAGGCGGACTGGAGCTGGATGAGCGGGCTGTGGCCGGCGCGGGCGTAGCGCATGCGCCGGGCCCGCGGCTCCAGCACCGCGTAGCAGATGGTGATGAAGGAGCGGGAGTCGATGTCGCCGGCCAGGATGCGGTTGGCCTCGGCCAGCAGCGCGGCCGGCGACTCGTGCACGCGCGAGAGCGACAGCATGAGCCCCTTCAGCTCGGCCATGTAGAGCGCGGCCGAGGTGCCCTTGCCGGAGACGTCGGCCACCAGCACGGCCAGGCGGTCGTTGGGCAGGGGCAGGAGGTCGTAGTAGTCCCCGCCCACCTCGGTGGCCGGGATGCAGGTGGCGGCGATGTCGAGGTGCGGCACCGTCACCGTGTCCTGCGGCAGCAGGCTCATCTGGATCTTGCGCGCGATGCGCAGCTCCTCCTCCAGCCGCTCCTTCTCGGCCGACTCGCGCAGGAGCTGCTGGATGTCCAGCGCCATCAGGTTGAACGACTCGGCCAGCTCGCCCAGCTGGTCGCGGCCGCGCACGGGGATGGGCTGGTCGAAGCGGCCCCGGCGGATGCGCTCCGTGCCCCGCGAGAGGTTGTGCACGTTGCGGGTGATGGAGCGGGCCAGCAGCAGCCCCACCATCAGCGCCACCGCGTACATGACCAGGAACACGCCGCCCACGGCGCTCAGGGCCGGCACCATCCAGTCGGTGGCGTTGAAGGTGCCGGTGGAGAGGCGGCGGGCCACCACGCGCGGGTCGTACTGGAAGGCCATGGCCACGCCCTCCTTGGTCCCGGTGGCCCACAGCGTCTGGTCGGGCGTGGCGATGAACACCAGGCCGCCCGTGGTGGGCTCGCGGTGCTCGTTCGGCTCCCGGCGGAGCGCGTCGCCCGGCTTCGACGGGTCGTTCGGGTGGTCGTCGTCCTTGAACTCGATGTTCACTCCGCCGCCGGCCTTGGTGCGCACCGACCCTCCGGCGGCCAGAAGGCGGATGGAGGCACGCTGCTCGAGGTCGGCGAAGAGGTGGTGGTCGAGGGGCACGTCGAGCATCAGCCACGAGCTCCCGCGCCGGGCTACCGCGCGCACCGTGCTCTCGCTGGGCAGCCGCACCAGCCCCGCGAACGGCTTGTCGCCCAGCCAGGCCGGCAGCTCAGCCCGCAGCGGCGGCGCATTGGCCACCACCGCGCCGTTGCGCACGTAGGCGTAGAGCACCTGCGGATGGGCGGTCCGCACCGGCCCGATGGCCTGCTCCACCGCGGCCGGCGTGGACGCGCCGGAGGTGGACAGCGTGGCCAGCGTCGCGTCGGCCAGACGCCCCAGCTCCTCCGCCTTGCGCTCGGCCTCGGAGCTGAGCATGTAGGCCGCCACCAGGCCGGACGAGATGAGCGCCACCAGTGCGAAGAAGAGCGTGAGCAGCACCAGCGGCACCATGGCCACGAACAGGTACGACACCATGAGCTTGGTGCGGATGCGCCACAGCCAGCGGCGCACCAGGAAGCGGAAGACCTTCCACAGGGCGTAGGGACAGAAGACCAGGGAGATGATCCAGGCCAGGGCCAGGAACGGCTGGGGCACGGGCACGTCGTTGAGGGCCAGGACCCAGAGGACCAGGGCCGCCAGCACCACGCGCCCGATCCAGCGGCGCGTGAACCAGAGGTAGGTCCGGCGGAGCGCGCCCGGCTCCTTTCTGTCCGCCGGGGCCGGCAGCAGCAGGGACGGGCGGGAGGTCATGTGTGGAAGCGCTGCCTGGGAGGCAGCGCCGACTATAGCACAGGGCTTTTTGCTACGCGGCCCGGGCATAGCCCGTGACCGCCGCACTGGGGGCTTGCCGCGGGCTTCGCCCGCTTTGCCCCCAGACCCCCAATTGACACATGGCGCCGACAGCCGCTACGGTGGAAGCTGATGTTGGCCGCTCTCCTCTTCGCCCTGGCCGCCGCGCCCCCGCCCGACCTGGGCACGGTGGGCGTGGTGCTGGCCCGCCGGCCCGAGGCCTCGGTGGTCATCCTGCACGCCGGCGGCCGCTCGCGGGCGGTGGCGGTGGGCGAAGAGGCCTTCGGCGGCCGCGTGGTCTCGATCAACGCCGGCGGCGCCGTGCTCGACTTCGACGGCACGCGCGTGGACCTGCGGCTGTCCGGGGCCGCCGCCGCCTTCGCCCAGGCCCCCCCGCCGGCCCCGCCGCCCGCTGCCGCCGACAGCGCGCGCTCGCTGGAGCGGCGCGAGGTCGAGCGCCGCCTGGCCTCCGAGACCTCCCGCATCCTGGCCGAGACGGCGCTGGTGCCCGTGCAGGAGGGCTCCCACGTGTCCGGCTTCGCCATCACGCGCATGCCGGACGGCACGCTGCTCAGCGAGGCCGGCCTGCGCACGGGCGACATCCTGACCGAGGTCAACGGCACGCCGGTGGACAGCCTGGCCACGCTCATGAGCCTGTGGCCCAAGCTGCAGAACGAGACCAGCCTGCGCGCCGTGGTGCTGCGCGGCGGCCAACCCCTGACGCTCAGCGTCAGCTTGCGATAAGCTCCCGGACTTGCCCGGGAGACCCGCACCCTTCGACCGCGCGCGGACGGCCTGGCTCCTGGCCGCGGTCCTGGGCCTGCTGGCCCTGCCCGCGCCCGCCGGGGCCTGGGGCTTCCTGGCCCACAAGGCCGTGAACCGCCGGGCGGTGGAGACGCTGCCCGCCGGGTTGCGCCCGCTGTTCGCGGCCAACGCCGACTACCTGGCCGAACACGCCATCGACCCCGACCTGTGGCGCGCCTCCAGCGGCGAAGACACCGAGGGCCCCAACCACTACCTGGACATGGACGCCTTCGGGAAGGCGCCGCCCTTCCCCGAGATCCCCCACGCGGAGGCCGAACACCTGCGCGTGAACGGTCCCAAGGCCACGGAGAAGGGCCGCGTGCCCTGGCGGGTGGCCGAGGTGTACCGCGAGCTGGTGCAGGCCTTCCGCGACCGCGACTCGCGGCGCGCGCTGGAGAAGGCGGCCATCCTGGGCCACTACGTGGCCGACGCCCACGTGCCGCTGCACGCGGTGGTGAACTACGACGGCCAGCTCACCCAGCAGCCGGGCGTGCACTTCCGCTGGGAGGCGGGGGTGGTGGAGCGCTTCGAGCGCCAGCTCCTGCCCCGCGTGCGCCTCACGCCCCTGCCCCGGGCCGGCGACCCGGTCACCGTCATCTTCGACACCCTCTACACGTCGTTCCGCGAGGCGGCGGAGGTGCTGAAGTCGGACAAGGAGTGCGCGGGCCCGCGCGACGTGGCCGGCACCCCGGTCGACGAGCGCTACGACGAGGGCTACTACTCCCGCTTCTACGAGCGGGAGCAGGGGCGCCTCCTGGGCCGGCTCACGCGCTCCTCGCAGACGGTGGGGGCGCTGTGGGCGCAGGCCTGGGCCGAGGCCGGGCGGCCGGCCCTGCCCGCCTACCGCTTCCCCCACGTGCGCAAGGGCTCCCGCGCCGTCCTGCTCAGCATCGACGGGGCCGCGGCCTGGGTGCTCGACGACGCGGTGCGCCGCGGCCTCCTGCCGAAGCTGGCCGCGCTGCGGGCGCGCGGGGCCAGCGGGCGCGCGCTCTCCACCTTCCCGCCCAAGACGGCGTCCGGCCACGCCTCGCTCTACACCGGCGCCTGGAGCGAGCGCCACGGCATCGTGGGCAACGAGGTGCCGCTGCCGGGCGCCTCGGTGCTGGAGGCGAACAACGGCTACACCTCCACCCACCTGCGCGCCGAGCCCATCTGGGCCACGGCGGCCCGCCAGGGCCTGCAGGTCTCGGTGGCCTGCGCCACGCAGGTGTATCCCTTCGCCCCCTACTTCGAGGAGAGGCGCTTCGGCGGCAACTACGGCTTCTCGCTGGCCCTGATCGACGGCTACCACGGCGTGGAGGCGCGCGACCAGGTCTACCGCGCGGCCGACGTGGGCCTCAAGCCGGCGGGGACGTGGCTGGGACCGCTGCCCGCGCACAACGGCGAGGTGCGCGAGCTGCTGCTGCCCGTGGACGGGGCGCAGGTGGACGGGCTGATCTACGACGACCCGGCCGACCCGGTGGCCGGCTTCGACACCCTCTACCTGGGGCTCGACCGCGACCCGGCCGGGGGCGTCACCCTGAAGCCGGCCGCGCTGCGCAAGGACGCGGAGGCCTTCGCCAGCCTGCGCATCAAGGTGGCGGGCGCGGACTCCCCCGTCTTCTTCCGCCTCTTCGCGCTGTCGCCCGACGGCTCCGACCTCCTCCTCTACCGCACGCCGCTGCAGATCATCCGCGCCCAGCCCTCACGCCTGGAGGACCCGGCGCTGCAGGCCAGCGGCGGCTTCGTGGGCAACGCCGCCGGCTGGGCCTATGCCGACGGGAAGCTGGGCCCCACCCTCGACGCCGGCGGCGACGGCACCGCCGAGCAGCGCCTCCTGGAGACGATGGCCCTGGTGCGCCGCCAGTTCCAGCGCCTCACCGACTTCACCTTCGACCGCACGAGCTGGGACCTGCTGCTCGCCTACCTGCCCTACCCCGACAGCGCGCTGCACGCCTGGCTGGGCGCCACCGATCCCGGGGTGCCCGGCTACGACGCCGCGCTGGCCGCGCGCGTGCAGCCCTTCCTCGACGAGGCGCTGCGGGGCGTGGACGACTTCGTGGGCCACCTGGCCGAGAAGGCCGGCCCCGCCATCGTGCTGGCCGTGGGCACCGACCACGGCATGCAGGGCGTGTCCCGGGAGCTGCGCCCCAACGTGGCCCTGGCCGCGGCCGGGCTGCTGGCCCTGACCCCGGAGGGCGAGGTGGACCTCTCGCGCACCCAGGCCGTCTACTTCCGCGGCAACATCGGCTCCATCCTGATCAACACCGTGGACCGCGCGGGCGGCATCGTCGCCCCCGCCCAGGAGGCCGAGGTGCGCCAGAAGGTGCGCGCGGCGCTGCTGGCCGTGCGCGATCCACAGGGCGGCGCGGCGGTGGTCCTCGACGTGATGGAGCCCGCTCCCGGCCAGGAGCCGCCGCTGCCGCCGGGCGCGCTCTACATCTCGGCCGCGCCCGGCTACGAGCTCTCGCCCACCACCAGGGGCAGCGAGGTGGTGACGGCCATCCGGCCGGTGGGCAGCCACCGCATCGATCCCCAGCGCGACGCGCTGCAGGGCGCGTTCGCCATCGCCGGCCCCGGCGTGGCCGCCGGCGTGGACCTGGGGCAGATCCGCCAGATCGACATCGCCCCCACGCTGTGCGCGCTGCTGGGCATCGAGCCGCCCGCGCAGGCCCAGGGCGCCGTGCTCGACAAGGCCCTGGCGCCGCCGGCCAACTAGGCCCCGTACAGCGTGAGGCCGAAGGTCAGGCTGATGAACACGCCCATCTGCTCGCGCGTCACCGGGTCCGCCGGGCAGTAGTTCCCGCCCCCGCAGCCGGCCACCACGTGGCGCCGGGCCAGCTCCTCGATCCACCTGCAGTACGGGCTGCTGGCCGGCACGTCGGCGAACAGGGACGGCGTGGAACAGGCCGGCGGGGCCAGCGCCGGGTCGAGCGTGCGCAGGGCGAAGAGCGCCATCTGCTCGCGCGTCACCGGAGAGCCGGGGCAGAAGCTGCCGCCCCCGCACCCGGCCACCACGTTCCGGCGGGCCAGCTCCTCGATGAACCGGCAGAAGGGATGGGACGGCGGCACGTCGATGAACATCGACGGAGGGGCGCAGGCCGGCGGCAGGTAGCCGGCACCCTCCCTGGCCACCAGCACGAAGACCGACAGCTGCTCGCGCGGGGTGGAGACGCCGGGACAATACTGCCCGGCCGCGCAGCCGCCGGTGATGCCGCGGTGCAGCAGCGTCTCGATGTAGCGGTAGAAGGAGCTGGCCGCGGGCACGTCGGTGAAGCTGCCGCCCACGTGCAGGGCCCAGCGCATGGACTGGCCCTGCGCGTCGGGCGACAGCGTCTCCGCCGCCCTGGCGTCCCAGTGCGTCGCCGGGCGCGTGGCCGGCGCCGACACGTTCACCTCGTAGCAGTCGCTGCAGGCGGTGCCGACGCCGTCGGGCAGGGACGGGTAGCTGCCGGCGCCGTCCGTGATCGTGTACGCCGGCCCGGCCGGGCCCTCGAGGCGCGTGAGGGCGCCGCCCGCGGCCAGCGTCACCCCGTTGCCGGTGGCGTTGAGCCACGACGGCCGCACCTCCACCGTCTCGCCCGGCTCCCACACGCCGTTGCCGGCGCCGTCCACCGACAGCGCGACGGGATGCAGGCCGCCGAAGCGCTGGGCGTAGATGTCTCCCACCACGCCGGCCGGCGTCTGGCCCACCCAGTCCACCACGAAGTTGCCCGCCTGGTCGCTGGCCACCACGGAGGAGATGCGGTTGGAGAGCTGGTCGCCGGTCGTGTACGTGTTCACCACGAAGTCGTCGCCGCGGGCAGCGCCGCCTCCGAAGAAGCGGCGGGCCCGCACGGCGGCGCCGCTGCCCTCGCCGCCGCGGTCGAGCCAGGCCACCACGAAGTTGCCGGCCGTGTCGAGGGCGGCGGTGGGATAGGACTGCATCCCGCTGGTGGCGGTGTTGACCTGGAACTCGCCGCCCAGCCGCGCCGCCGCGGCGTCGAAGCGCTGGGCGAAGATCTCGAAGTCCGCGCCCCGCTGGCCCAGGTAGGCGATCACGAAGCCGCCGTCCGCGCCCATGGCCACGCTGGGCGCGCCCTGGATGCCGGTGGTGTAGGTGTTCACCAGGAAGGCGGCGCCCACCGGCGCCCCGCTCGCGCTGTAGCGCTGTCCGTTCACGGCCTGGCCGTCGTGGTCGGCCGGGTTGTAGCCGGCCCAGGCCACCACGAAGTTGCCGTTCGCGTCGGCGGCCACGTCGCCGAAGTTCTGGGTGCCGGTGAGGTAGGCATTGACCTGGAACTCGGCGCCCAGGCGCCCGCCCCGGGAGTCGAAGCGCTGGCCGGCCACGCCGTAGCCGGACCCGTCCTGGTTCCACCACGTGACGACGAAGTTGCCGCGGCCGTCGATGGCCAGCCGGGCCCCGATCTGCGGGCCGGGCCCGGTGCCGACCGGGATCACGCCGCCCAGGCGGGCCCCGGCGGCGTCGAAGCGCTGGGCCACGATCTGCGTGCTGGAGCTGGTGGTCTGCGACCAGGCCACCACGAAGTCGCCCTGGCGGCCCACGGCCACCGACGGGTAGTAGGCGTAGTCCGCGCTGCTCACGGTGAACTCGCCCCCCCGGCGCACCCCCGCGCGGTCGTAGCGCTGGCCCTTGACCAGGTAGCTGCCGTACTCCGACCAGGCGACCACGAAGTCGCCGCCGGGAGCGCGGGCCACGCTCGGGTAGAGCTGCGCCCCCACCAGCGTGGTGTTCACGATGAACTCGCCGCCCGCGCGCACCTGCGCCGTGGCCGCACCGGTAGTGAGCAGGACGGCCGCCGACACGGCGGCTCCCAGGCCTGGCCTCGTCATGGTCCGTCTCCTTGAAGAGACTTCGATTGTCGGACCGGGCGAGGAAGCGGGTCAAGGCCGCGCGGAAACTACACCCCGCGCTCGGGCCACGCCGGCGTCAGCTCCCGTACACCGAGCTGTACAGGCCGAGGTGGAAGGTGGCCACGATGAACGCCGCCATCTGCTCGCGCGTCACCGACAGCGCCGGGCAGTAGTTGCCGCCGCCGCAACCCGCGGTGATGTTCAGCCGGGCCGCCTCCTGGATCCAGCGGCAGAACGGGCTGGACGCGGGCACGTCGTCGAAGGGGGGAGCCGTGCAGGCGGGCGGTTCGTAGGAGGACGGATAGTACGTGCGCAGCAGGAACACCGCCGCCTGCTCGCGGGTGACCGGATCGTCGGGACAGTACAGGCCGCCGCCACACCCGCTGACCACGCCGCGCCGCACCAGCTCCTCGACGAAGGGACAGTTGGGGCTGGAGGCGGGAACGTCCGGGAAGACCGGCGTGGTACAGGCGGGCGGCCGGTAGCCGGCGCCCTCCTTGCCCGTGAGCACGAAGACCGCCATCTGGGCGCGAGTGGTGACGGCGCCCGGGCAGAAGGCCGCGGCCGTGCACCCGCCCGTCACCTCGTGGTGCAGCAGGGTCTCGATCGGGCGGTAGAACGGGCTCGCGGCCGGCACGTCGGTGAAGCTGGCGCCGATGTGCAGGGGCCAGATCTTCGTCTGGCCCTGCGTGTCGGGCGTGAGCGTCTCCACGGCCCGGGCATCCCAGTGCGTGGCCGGCCGGGCGACCGCCGGCACGTGCACCCCGTAACAGGGCCCGCAGAACACCGCCGCCTGGTTGGGAATGGTCAGGTAGTCGGCGCTGCCGGACACGATCTCGTAGTGCGGTCCCGCCGGTCCCGTGAGGGCGGTCAGCTGGCCGACGATCGTCTGGGGGCCGCCGCTGCTGTTGCCCCACAGGGGCTTGACCTCCGCCACCTCGCCGGGCTCCCAGACCCGGTTGCCGGGTCCATCGACCTCGAGGAGGACGGGGTGGAGGCCACCGTAGCGGCGCGCGTAGACGTCGCGCAGCGCCGTCCCGGAGGTGACCTGGTCCCACTGCACGACGAAGTTGCCGACCGCATCGCTGGCCACGATGGACCCGTAGCGGTTGATCCGGGCCGAGACCGAGGCGGCGACGACGAACTCGCCGCCCCGCGGGCTGCCGTCGGCGAAGAAGCGCCGCGCGAGGACCCCGTCGTAGAAATCGCCCCAGGCGACGATGAAGTTTCCGGCCGCGTCGGCGGCCACGCTCCCCCCGGTGCCGTAGCCGGTGGTGATCAGGAACTCCGCGCCGAGGGCGGCACCACCGCCCGAGTAGCGCCGGCCCCGCAGGTGCACGGGCGCGTAGTTGTACTTGCTCGTATGAGTGACGACGAACGTCCCATCTCCGGCGTAGGAAACGCCGGGAGACCCCTGGTTGCCCGTCGTGGCCGTGTTGACGCGGAAGTTGCCGCCCACGGGCGCGCCGGCCGCGTCGTAGAGCTGCGCGACCGCCGCCGTGCCGCTGGGATCGCTCGCTTCGTGGCCGGTCCAGGCGACCACGAAGTTCCCCGCCCGATCGGTGGCGACGTCCAGCAGGAAGGAGCCGTGGTCGACGGTGGCCGTGTTGACCCGCAGTTCCGATCCCACGCGCGCGCCGCCGGCGTCGAAGCGCTGGGCGTTGATCTGGTAGCCGGACGCGCCGCTCGCGTACCAGGCCACCACGAAGCCCCCGGCGCCATCGACGGCCACACGGGGGAAGCTGTGGAAGCCCGTCGTGGAGGCGTTCACCTGGAAGTCGCCGTCCAGCGGGAGGCCCTGGCTGTTGAAGCGCTGGGCGCGGACCTGGCGGTCGGGCGAGGTGCCGGGATAGGTCGCCCAGGCGACGACGAAGTCCCCCTTCGCGCCCACGCCCACCGCGGGCAGGTAGCCGCTGGAGGACAGGGTCCCCTGCCCCGACTGGGGAAAACCCGGGCGGAGGTAGAGCTGGTACTTCACCTCCAGGGTCTCGAGATCGGTCCAGGCCACCACGAAGAAGGAGCCGTCGGGCGCGCTGGCGACGCTGCCGAACTCCTGGTAGCCCACGGTGGCGGTGTTGACCCGGAACTCGGCGCCAGCGGGGGACTGTGCCCTTGCGGACGCGGCCAGGCCGTACAAGAGGAGGAAGAGGAATGCGGCCGTGCGCAGTCTTGGCATGCCGCCGGCTTTGCAAGCGCCACGCCACGATGTGATTGCCGTCACAAATGCTGGAGGGAGGCGCAGATAGGCGCGCGAGCGCCCGCCACGCGGCCCGACAAGAAGTGTCAGCGCGCCACTATTTGGCCGTCGCCCAGATCACGGAGTCGCGCAGGCGGCCGGCCTCGTCGAAGAAGAGCGCGTACGTCATCCCGCCCACGCCGAAGAGGTAGAGGCGCGGGTAGCGCTCCCACCTGGCCTCGATCTCGTTCACGTGCTGCGGCGGCATGAACGCGGCCAGCTGGCCGGGGCGCTCGTTGGGGCGCGGGATGTAGGCCTCCCAGGCGCCCGCCTCGGCCATGATGCCGCCCCGCACCTGGGCGATGGTCGGGTGCTGCTCCACCAGGCGCCGCACGCGGCCCTCGTGCAGGGAGTAGCGGCGGTACTCGTAGGCCCAGGAGCCGAGGCCGAAGGCCAGGGCGGCCAGGCCGCTGGCGATGACCAGGCCGGCGGCGGCGTAGAGGAAGAGGCGCGTCCGGCTCGCCTTCTCGCGCGCGGCCAGGAAGTCGAGCATCGACGCGGCCCCGCGGGCTCAGCCCCGGACCGGGCCCTCCACCACCGAGATCACGGGCAGGCTCTTGCCGCGGGCGCCCGCCCAGTCGGCCATCTCGCGCTCGTTGCGCAGCAGGCTGCTGATGGTGAGCTTGCCCAGCACCTCGTCGATGGCCTCCTGCACGTGGCGCAGGACGGGGCGGATGGAGCAGTCGCGCAGGTGCAGGCACGAGTTCTCCACCCCCGCGTGGCGCTCGCAGAAGCGGGCGTCGAACACGCGCCCGCCCAGGGCGGCCAGCACGTCGCCCACCACCATCTGGTCGGCCGGGCGGGCCAGCGCGTAGCCGCCGGCCTGGCCGCGGATGCTGCGCACGAAGCCCGTCTTGCGCAGCACGCGCATCATCTTGCCCACGTTGGCGGCCGACATGCCCTCGCGGCGCGAGAGCTCGGGGATGGTCAGGCTGGCCGTCTCCGTGCGGGCCAGCTGCAGCAGGCAGCGCAGCCCGTACTCCTCCTGCGTGCTGAGCTTCATCCCATGCTCCTCACATCAGGCCCAGCTGCAGCCGGGCCGCCTCGGTCATGCGGCTCTGGTCCCAGGGCGGGTCGAAGGCGATCTGCACGTCGATCTCGCCCACGCCCGGCAGCGCCTGCACCTTCTGCTCGATGTCGCGCTTGAGCACGTCGCCCATCCCGCAGCCGGGCGCGGTGAGCGAGAAGCGCACCGCCACCTTGTGGCCGCCGGCCGGCAGGTCCTCCGTGTCGCACGAGTAGACGAGGCCGAGGTCCACGATGTTGACCGGGATCTCGGGGTCGTAGCAGGTGCGGAGCTGGTCCCACACCAGCTCGCCCAGCGGCTTGCTGGCCATCTCCTCGGCGCTGGGGCCGGCCTGGACCTGCTCGCCGATGGCGTCGGCGTCCTGGCCCTCGATGCGGACCATGTAGCCCTGGTCCGACATGGCCGTGTACGAACCGCCCAGGGCCTGCATGACGAACAGCGTGGCCCCCGATTTGAGCGGCACCTTCTCCCCGTAGGGGATGGCGGTGGCCTCGATGTCCCGCGACAGTGTGCGCGATTCCCGCATGGTTCGGTCCCTTACTCCGTGCTCACGGTGCCGCCGCTGCCCAGCGCCGCCTTCAGCGTGTGCCAGGCCAGGGTGGCGCACTTCACGCGCAGCGGGAACTCGCTCACGCCCGAGAAGACGGCCAGCTTGCCCAGCTCGGGCGCGGCCGGCCCCCCCTCGCCGTGCGGAGTGGTCAGCAGCGCGTGGAAGCGGTCGAACATCTGCTCCGCCTCCGCCCGCGTCTTGCCCTTCAGCGTCTCGGTCATCATCGAAGCGGAGGCGGTGGAGATCGAGCAGCCCTTGCCGGTGAAGGCCACGTCCGCGATGCGGTCGCCCTCCAGCGCGACGTAGACCTTCGCCTGGTCGCCGCAGAGGGGGTTGAAGCCCTCGGCGTTGCGCGCGCCCTCGATGGCGTGCTGGTTCCGCGGGTGGCGGCCGTGGTCCAGGATCATCTCCTGGTAGAGCTCTCGAAGATCGAGGCTCATGTGAACATCTCCCGGACCTTGTGCAGGCCGCGCACCAGCGTGTCCACGTCTTCGCGCGTGTTGTAGAGCGCGAGGGAGGCGCGGCAGGTGGCCGGCACGTCGAAGTGGAGCATCACCGGCTGGGCGCAGTGGTGGCCGGTGCGGATGGCCACGCCCTCGTAGTCGAGCACCGTGCCCACGTCGTGCGGGTGCACGCCGTCCAGCACGAAGCCCAGCACGCCCGCCTTGTGGCGCGCGGTGCCCACCGGGCGCAGGCCGGGCACCGTGGCCAGCGCCTGGGCGCCGTATTCGAGCAGGCCGTGTTCGTACGCGGCCAGCCGGTCCATGCCGAGGCCGGTGAGGTAGTCGAGGGCGGCGCCCAAGGCGATGACGCCCGTGATGTTGGGCGTGCCGGCCTCGAACTTGTACGGGATCACGTTGTACGTGGTCTTGGCGAAGGTGACGGAGAGGATCATGTCCCCGCCCCCGTGCCAGGGCGGCATGGCCTCCAGCAGCGCGGCCCGGCCCCAGAGCGCGCCGATGCCGGAGGGGCCGAAGGCCTTGTGGCCGGAGAAGGCGTAGAAGTCGCAGCCCAGGTCCTGCACGTCCACCGGCAGGTGGGGCGCGCCCTGGGCGCCGTCCACCACCACCACCGCGCCGTGCGCGTGGGCCAGCGCGGCCATCGCCTTCACCGGATTGACCGTGCCCAGCGCGTTCGACACGTGGCCGAAGGCGGCGATCTTCGTGCGCGGGCCCAGGAGCCTCTCGTACTCCTCCAGGATCACCTGGCCGGCGTCGTCGATGGGCGCCACCTTGAGCACGCCGCCCGTCTGCTCGCACAGGAGCTGCCAGGGCACGATGTTCGAGTGGTGCTCCATCTCGGTGATCAGCACCTCGTCGCCCGGCTTCACGTTGGCCCGGCCGTGCGTCTGGGCCACCAGGTTGATGGCCTCGGTGGTGCCGCGCACGAACACGATCTCCCGCTTGTCGGGCGCGTTCAGGAAGCGCTGGACGGTGACCCGGGCGCCCTCGAAGGCCTCCTCGGCCCGGGCCGAGAGCTGGTACACGCCGCGGTGCACGTTCGCGTAGTAGCCCTCGTAGACCTCGCGCTCCTTCTCGATCACGGCCCGCGGCTTCTGGGCCGTGTTGGCGCTGTCGAGGTACACCAGCGGCTTGCCGTGCACGGTGGTGCCGAGGATGGGGAAATCGGCGCGCACCTTCTGCACGTCGAAGGAGGGGGTGGCCAGCCTGGAAGCGGTGCTCACTGCAGGATCTCCTGGGGCGCGCCGGGCAGGCGCTCCGCCATCAGCCCCTCCAGCCGCCGGCGCACGGCCGGCACGGCCACCCGCGCCACCACCTCGGACGCGAAGGCGTACACGAGCAGGGCCCGGGCCGCGTCGAGGCCGATGCCGCGCGCGCGCAGGTAGAAGAGGGACTGGGCGTCGAGCTGCCCGGTGGTGGACCCGTGTTTGCACTTCACGTCGTCGGCGAGGATCTCCAGCGCGGGGGTGGAGTTCACCAGCGCCTCGCGCGAGAGGAGCAGGTTGTGGTTCGACTGGAAGGCGCTCGTCTTCTGGGCGTGCGGCTGCACCACGATGAGCCCGTGGAAGACGCCGCGGCTGCGCCCGTCGAGCACGCCGTTGTAGAGCTCGCGGCTGGTGCCGTGGGCCTGGGCATGTTCGATGCGCGTGTGGGCGTCGAGGTGCTGCCTTTCCCGGGCCATGAACAGGCCGTCGAGCGTGGCCTCCGCGCCCGGGCCGTCGAGCACCACGTCGGCGTCGGTGCGGGCCAGGGCGCCCCCCAGCAGGAGCGCGTGGTCGGTGAAGCGGCTGTCGCGCCGCTGGCGCACGTGCAGCGACGACACGTGGAAGGCCTCGGCGCCCTCCTGCTGCAGGCGGTAGTGGTCGACCAGCGCCCCGTCCTCCAGCACGATCTCGGTGACGGAGGTCGAGAGCGAGGGCCCGCCGGCGCTGGCCCACGTCTGCACCACCGTGGCCTGGCTGGCGCGGGCGGCCACCACCAGCGTGCGCGTGTGCGCCATGGCGGCGCCGCCGGTGTTGAGGTGCAGCACGTGGATGGGCCGCTCCACGACCGTGCCCTCGCCCAGCAGGATCACGGCCCCGTCTTCGGCCAGCGCGGTGTTGAGGTCGGTGAACACGCTTGCGCTCCCGGCCAGCTGGCCGAGGTGCACCTCCACCAGCTCCGGGCGCGCGGCCAGGGCCTGGGCCAGCGTCATGACCTGGAGCCCGTCCGGCGGGGCGGTCGACAGACCGGCCGCGAAGCGCCCGTTCACGAGCACGATCTCGGCGGCCACGGCGTCCGCACCCAGGCGCAGCGCGCGCAGGTCCTCGGGCACCTCGGCCGGCGGCTCCGCCGCCCCCTCGAAGGCCCCGCGCGCGATGGGCGCGACGGAGGTGAAGCGCCACGCCTCGTCGTCGGGGCCGGGGAAGCCGCGCCGCTCGGCGCGGGCCATGGCGTCCTCGCGCTGCGCCTGCCGCCAGCGCGGCTCGGTGCCCCGCGCGGCCACGCGCGTGAGCTGGGCGCGATAGGGCTCGAGGCCGGTGGCCACCGTCTCCAGGGTCACCGCGCTCACCGCCCCGCGGGCGCGGGCTGGGCCGGCTCGACCTCCAGCCAGGCGTAGCCCTTGCTCTCCAGCTCCAGGGCCAGCTCCTTGCCGCCGGAGAGGGCGATGCGCCCGTCCACCAGCACGTGCACGAAGTCGGGCACCACGTAGCTGAGCAGGCGCTGGTAGTGCGTGATCATCACCATGGCCCGCCGCGGGTTGCGCAGCTGGTTGATGCCGCGGGCCACCGCCTGCAGCGCGTCGATGTCGAGCCCGGAGTCGGTCTCGTCGAGCACGGCCAGGGCCGGGTCCAGCACGGCCATCTGGAAGATCTCGTTGCGCTTCTTCTCGCCGCCCGAGAAGCCCTCGTTCACGGCGCGCTTGACCAGGTCCTCGTCGATGTCGACCACCTTGGCCTTCTCGCGCACCAGGGCCAGGAAGTCCATGGCGTCGAGCTCGGGCCGCCCGCGGTGCTTGAGGACGGCGTTGAGCGCCGCCTTCAGGAAGTAGACGTTGCTCACCCCGGCGATCTCGACCGGGTACTGGAAGGCCAGGAACACGCCCTCGCGGGCCCGCTCCTCGGGGCTCATGGCCAGCAGGTCGCGGCCCTTGTACGTCACCGAGCCGGCGCTGACCTCGTAGCCCGGCCGCCCGGCCAGCACGTGGGCCAGCGTGCTCTTGCCGGACCCGTTGGGCCCCATGATGGCGTGGACCTCGCCCGCGTTGACGGTGAGGTCCAGCCCGCGCAGGATCTCGCGCCCGTCGATCCCGGCGTGCAGATTCTTGATCTCGAGCATGGCCTAGCCGACCGATCCTTCCAGGGAGACGCCCAGCAGCTTCTGGGCCTCCACCGCGAACTCCATGGGCAGCTCCTTGAACACTTCCTTGCAGAAGCCGTTGACGATCATGTTGACCGCCTCCTCGGCCGAGAGCCCGCGCTGCTGGAAGTAGAAGATCTGGTCCTCGTTGATCTTCGACGTCGAGGCCTCGTGCTCCATCTGGGCGGTGGAGTTCTGCACGTCGATGTAGGGGAAGGTGTGCGCGCCGCACTGGTCGCCCAGCAGCAGCGAGTCGCACTGCGAGTAGTTGCGGGCCTGGTCGGCGCCCTTGCCGATGCGCACCAGGCCGCGGTAGGTGTTCTGGCCGCGCCCGGCCGAGATGCCCTTCGACACGATGGTGCTCTTCGTGTTGCG
>Ga0111538_10005546_pt1 | contig 17202 bp, 9 predicted proteins | sample SoiMethybrSBSTD1_FD_79669 | JGI IMG/M metagenome (GOLD analysis project Ga0111538, IMG submission 79669) | Bulk soil microbial communities from a Populus tree surrounding site in Tennessee, USA - Soil MetaG P. TD hybrid SBSTD1 (version 2)... | ecosystem: Environmental > Terrestrial > Soil > Tree...
CCCTCACGGCGCTCGGCGTCGTGTACGGCGACATCGGAACGAGTCCGCTCTATTCGATCAAGGAAGCGTTCAAGCCGTCGTACGGTCTCGCCATGAGCGTCGAGAACGTGAACGGGCTCCTCTCGCTGATCGCGTGGGTGCTCGTCCTCATCGTGAGCGTGAAGTACGTAGCGTTCATTCTCCGCGCGGATAACCGTGGCGAAGGCGGTGTGCTCGCGCTGCTCGCGCTCATCCTCCAGCAGCGGCATCGGGCCGGCGACGCGCGCGAGCGAGGCTTGCTCATTGCGCTCGGGCTGTTCGGCGGGGCGTTCCTCTACGGCGATGGCGTGATCACACCCGCCATCTCGGTGCTCGGCGCCGTCGAAGGGCTCGAGGTCGCATCGCCCGGCCTGAGCACGTTCGTCATTCCGATCTCGTTCATCATCATCGCGTTGCTCTTCGCGTTTCAGCGCCACGGTACGGCAAGAGTCGGCGGGTTGTTCGGCTGGATCATGCTCGTGTGGTTCGCGAGCATCGCGGTTCTCGGGATTCGCGGGATCATCGCCAATCCGACGGTCCTGAGCGCGCTGAACCCGTGGCACGCGGTCGAGTTCTTCCTCCTCCACCCGTGGCGGTCGTTCATCGCGCTCGGCGCCGTAGTCCTAGTGGTTACCGGTGGCGAAGCACTGTATGCCGACATGGGGCACTTCGGTCCGAAGCCCATCCGGCTCGTGTGGTATTACTTCGTGCTCCCATCGCTCCTGCTCAACTACTTCGGGCAGGGCGCGTTGTTGCTGCGCTCCCCGGAGGCGATCGCCAACCCGTTCTATCTGCTCGCGCCAAGCTGGTTCGTGTACCCGCTCCTCGTGATTGCCACGTCGGCGGCAGTCGTCGCGTCGCAGGCGCTCATCTCGGGCGCGTTCTCCCTTACCCAGCAGGCGATCCAGCTGGGCTACAGTCCGCGCATGCGGATCATTCACACCTCGAAGCACGAGGCGGGGCAGATCTACATCCCGGAGGTGAACAAGGCGCTCGCGGCCGGTACGCTGCTCCTCGTGCTCGGCTTCGGCACGGCCACGAGGCTCGGCGCCGCCTACGGCGTCGCGGTGAGCGGGACGATGGCGATCACGAGCATCCTGTTCTTCATGGTCGTGCGGCATCAGTGGGGATGGTCGAAGCTCAAGGCTGGATCGTTCCTCGTCTTCTTCCTCACGATCGACCTCGCATTCTTCCTCGCGAACCTGGCGAAAGTCCCGCACGGCGGGTGGGTTCCGCTGTGCATTGCAGGGTTCGTGTTCACGCTCATGACCACGTGGAAGCGTGGCCGCGCAATCCTGCGCGCGATTCTGCAGCGTGGCACGGTGCCGATCGACATGTTCCTCGCGGATGTCGAGAAGAGGAAACCGGTCCGCGTAAAAGGGACCGCCGTTTTCATGACGTCGGATCCGGAGGGCGCGCCGGTGGTCCTTCTGCATCACCTCAAGCACAACAAGGTGCTGCACGACCAGGTGGTTCTGCTCTCGATCGTCACGGCGGAAGTCCCGGAGGTGCCATCGGAGGAACGAATCGAGATCGAGACGTTAGGCCAGGGATTCTTCCGCGTGCAGGCGTCGTACGGTTTCATGGAAACGCCGAGCGTGCCTGCCATCATGCAGTACTGCGGGCGGCACGGGATCAACGTCAAGAAGACCGACGTGTCGTACTACCTCGGCCGCGAGCGGCTGCTGCCGAATCTGCCGCGTCGATCGAAGGACCCCGAGATCGCCTCCCTCGCCCGTTGGCGGAAGAAACTGTTCGTGCTCATGTCGCAGAACGCCCGTGGCGCGACGGAGTTCTTCGGCATTCCCCCCAACCGCGTCGTGGAGTTGGGTACTCAGATAGAATTCTGAGCCTTCGCCGCGGCGCTACTTTGGGGTTTTCCAGATCTCGGGGTCCTCAGGACCCAGCACCCACGCCGAGAACCCACGCAACTTCTTCTCGCGCATGAGCGCGAGCTTGGCTGAGAAGCTTCGGGCGTTCTCGAGGTAGACCCACTCGAACGTGCCTCCTACCTCAAACGACGCGTACGGCACCTGCTGCACGTCGTCCCATTTGACCGCGGCGCCGTTCCGCTCGGCCAGGCCCGAGCCCCAGAACCAGCTCACGGAGTTCGCGCTCGTGCGCGCGCGCTCGAGCGTCGGGTCTGATCGCGCCGACCAGTAGTCACCATAGAGCGGGATTCCAAGCGACAGCTTCTCGGCCGGTACGAAGCGCAGGAAGTACTCGGCCACCGATCGCACCCACGGCATGCCGGCAACGGGGCCCGGTGGCGTGCGCCGCGTGTGCTGGTCGTAGCTCATCACACTCAGGAAATCGGCTGCCTTGCCTAACGCCGCCAGATCGAACGTGCGCCAGCTGTCCGCCAGAAACCGGTGATAGCCCGTCGGTCCCGCCAGGTCATCCGTCTGGTGCACGATCGCTGCGCTCACCGTGAAGCCGGCAGCGTGCAGTGCGCGCGCGGCATCGGTGAACCAGGTGGTGAAACGGTCGCGGTCCTGGATGTTGAGGTTCTCGATGTCGAACTGAATGCCCCAGTACCCGTGCCGCCGGCACAGCTGCACGAGCGACGTGATCGCACGTGATCGCGCGGCCGTATCGGCCAGGAGCCGACGCAACGCCGGCTGATTGAATCCCTCGTTCACCACCAGCGGCATGACCTTCACGCCACGGGCCTTCGCCAGCTCGAGTACGCGCCGGTCGAGCGACCCATATACGAGCCCGAGACTGTCGACGGTGTACACCTGCGGCCCGAGCACGGTGATCTGGTCCGCGTGTGCGACGAACGATCGGTAGCTGTCCTCGCGATCCACGTAGTAGAAGAGCCGCTCGCTGCCCTGCGCGCGAGCGACATTGGCGACGAGCACAACAGCAAAAAGCGCCGATTGGAGTCCCACGGGCATGAAACGAACTCTCGCGGAATCAGGAAGCGAGAACCTCGGGCAGACCACCGGCCGGCGGAAGGGGGCCCGCGCCTAACGCGCCAACGGGCCCCCTGCGCCGGTAACGAGATGTACGCGGACGACGCGGGGCGAACCGGTGAAAGCGTGGCTGGCGTAGTTCGCGCGGTGTCTATCCCACGTGCGCTGGCGGGCGAACATTGGCGTTGACGCGAAAGAGGTTCGTCGGGTCATACGTTGCCTTGATAACCGCCAATCGCTCGTAGCGTGCTCCGTACGCAGCCCGAATCTCCTCACTGTCGGCCTCGGAGCCGACTGCGTTCGAGTAGACACCAACGGAGAACGGCCGCCAGGACTCCCACACGTCGCGAGACCACGCTATCTGCGCAGCATCCTTCGCCGGGTCCTCCCAGCCAGAAAGGACGAGGGCATCCCACTGAGCTCCGCGGTGCGCGAACGCAGTCGCCTCCGGCGCGACGCGATTCGCCGCGTTGCCAAGCTTCTGGAAGAGGAAGAACGTGAACGGCGAGGAGACTGTCGAGAACTGCTCAACAGCGAGGTTCGCCAGAGGGTCCGGGATGGCCGGCACGAGCGCGGACTTCCAGTAATAGCGCCGGCCGCGCGGAAAGGCCCCATCCAGCGCCGCTTGGAATTGCACGTAAGGCACGCGGCCGATCTGGTCCAGGACCGGCGGCCCAAACGCCTTGAGCGGTTCCAGTACGCGCTCGCCGGCCTCCACGTCGCCGCAGTGGCAGGCGGCGATCGCGACAACCTTCACCCCGTCGGGCGCAGTCAGGAACGCGAGCGCGGTATTCACCTCCTCGGGGACCGCGGTGGCGAAGTCTCGATAGAAGCGAACAACCTCGCCGGCCCGATCGAGTGGATGCACCACCATACCGGCGACCACGGTCGGGCCCACGGGATGCAGGCGGAACTCGAAGGCCGTTACCACGCCGAAGTTGCCGCCTCCGCCGCGAATCGCCCAGAACAAGTCGGGGTGCTCGGTCGGGCTCGCACGGCGGAGTCGGCCGTCGGCGGTCACGACATCCGCGGCAACGAGGTTGTCACACGCGAGGCCGTAGCGGGCAGAAAGCCACCCAATACCACCGCCGAGTGTGAGCCCCGCGACGCCCGTGTCAGAAACAGTGCCCCCGGGTGTGGCCAAGCCGTGTGCCTGCGTTGCGGCATCGAGCGCTGCCCAGCGAACGCCGGGCTCGACGCGCGCGGTGCGTTCACTCGCATCGACCGAGATGGCCACCATGGGAGAGAGATCAATCATCAGCCCACCGTCGCACACCGCCGTCCCGGCGGCGTGGTGATCACCCCCGCGCACGGCCACGAGCAATTTGTGCGTCCGGGCAAACTCTACCGCTGTGCGCACGTCGGACGCATCGAGACACCGAGCGATGAGTCCGGGTCGGCGGTCGATCATGCCGTTCCACACGCGCCTGACGTCATCATAGGCGTTGCTATCCGGCTGGAGCAGGTCACCCTTCAGCCTTGCCCCGAATTCGCGGACGGTCGTTTCCCAGCCACCCTGATCCTCAACGTCGCTGACGAGCCGGGGATTCGACATAGCAGTAACCTGCCGAGACGGAAGATCCAAGATAGAACCACATGGCTGCCTTGTCGAGAAATGTGGTGCGCCAGTGCCTAACGGGGCACGGGATAACCCAGGCTGCCGCTAGCTCGGGTGGGACGCACGGTCAGCGGCTTCCTTCCCGACGCAAAAGGGGCGAGCCAACCGGCTCGCCCCTAGTGCATCGCGCTCCAGGTCAGAAGGCTTCGTTGAACGCGACGTAGAAGCCGGACGAGCTCTTGCCTTTCGCGTAGTCGACCCGGATAGTCGTGCGCTGTTTCGGGAGAAGGAGCCACCGCGCCCCGCCGCCGACGGTCGGCAGCACCGTGCTCGACGAAAGCCTCGACATCGTGGGCGCCACGGTTCCCGCGCCGGCGAACATGGCGGCCCCGAGGCGGCCAACCACCGGCATTCGGTACTCCACCTGCCCGGCGACGAGGTCATGATCACGGTAGCGCCCATGCACGTAGCCGCGCATGGCGCCACTGCTGCCTAACAGGGCCATCTGGTCGAATGGTGCCTGGCCCGACGTCGCCTCCAGATATGCCTGCCCTGCGAGAACACCTCGACCGACACGCCAGTAGCGTCGTGCATCGGCAACGTAGCGACCGAACTGGTAGTCCGAGCCCAACACACTGCCACCGTGCGCCACCGTGGCCAGCACGTATGCGCCCTTCGCCGGCGCGAAGACGTTGTCTCGGGAGTCCCACGCCAGCCCGGTGACGATCTGCGCGGCGGTCCCGCCGCGCGCACCGGTCAGCTCGCCGAGCTCGATCACCCCGCCCTCCTCCGCGTCGCGAATCGTGGTCCTGGTGTAACGAAGCCCGAGCTGTCCGTAGAACGCGCGAGTCAGGTGGCGAAGCACTGTCGCACTGGCGATCAGCGAGCGGCCCTCATACCACTCTTCCGCGCTCTTCGGGGCGTCGATCCCGATACCGAAGTACGGCTGCGGATAGCGCTGATACTCCACCTGCGCGTTCAGCCCCCACCGGTTTCCCTCGGACCACCGATCGGTGGACACGAAAGCACGGAACTGCTGCTTCGCGGTGTAGGCAACATAGACCTGCTCCGTCGAGGCGCGGGTGACCGTATCGGCGATCGGGCTCGATACCCTGAGCGCCGTCGCGCCACCGACGAAACCGGTCTCCGGAGCGGAGCCGAGCACCGGCAGTATGCGGAGCGATGTGGAGCGGGCGCGGTCGGCACGTCCCTTCGCGGAGTCGACGTCACTCGAAACCAACGATTGCGCTGCCAGCGTCGACGCAGAAACGGAGAAGGACAGCAGCATCACCACCAGGATCAGCCTCGCGGTCGGGACGTATCGCATAGGGCCTCGCATTGGCGTTCACCGCTCGGGCGCTCGAGTAGCGCTCCGTGACGGCGTGCAAGGTGCCGGGGCGACGCGATCTCCTCCATACGTACGCTGACGTAGCCCGCGTTATGTCGCGGCTGTCCGTTACCGACGAAAAGGGCGAGCCTCTCGGCTCGCCCACTCGCAGCCCCCGGAGCCGCCTGTCAGCGCACGTCGAGGGGCACCACGCGCTGGTGTCCATCCCGGATCACTTCGGCGGTGTGATCGTCCCCGCTTCCGAGCGAGATGAGCGCCGAGCTCCCATCGCGAACCGGCCGGCCGTCGACCTCGAGCAGCACGTCACCGGCACGAAGGCCGCCCCAACGCCTGCTCGCCTCGAGAACGAGGAAGCCTCGCTCGCTGCCGCGGCCGAGGTTGGACGCGAGATCATCATTCACCCGAGCGAGCCGGAGGCCCTGAAGCGTGAACGTCGCATCATTGCCGTCGTACATCGCGACGCTATTCCCCGACGCGAGTGCGGGTGCCGCATAGGCAAGGGGCTCCGTGTTCGAGACGACGCGGGCTTCTGCTGCCGCCGGAACCATTCCGTCCGTCACGTCGGAATAGCCGTAGCTCACTCCTGCGCCCGTGCCGGCCGCAGCGATGCGCGTGGAAGCGCGGGCCCGCGGGGTTGGGGCGACGGTGGGCGCCCCGGCGTCATCGGCGCGGCGGTCGAGATCGTACCTGTATCCGTCGAGGTGGTCCATCAGCTCACGCGTTGCGTCGCGCGCCCGCCGCACGGCGTCTTGCGCCTGTCGCTCAATCTCGATACGTGCACGCGGGTCGAGCCGCATGCGAACGCCGTCGTCGAAATTGCCGTCGAACTCGAAGACCCGTGGAGCACGCGGCGCTGCGGGCGGAACGGGCGGGATCATGACGGAAGGAAACGCCGGGAAGACATCACCGATGCTGATCGAGCCATCGCCGATGATCATGACGCCGCCGCGATCGCGAGGCAGATCACCCGCTCGCACCGCCTTGACGCGAAGGGTCTTCGACTGGCCATTCGAGAGCACTCGCAGCTCGACGTCCTCGCCGACCGAGACCTTCGTCAGCTCGCGGCGATAGCGATTCATTCGCGCGCTGCTCATGTAACCGTCGCCGGCATCCTCGGAAGCGACCCGCAGGCTCACGCCGTTGATCGCCGAAATGCGGTCCCCCTCGATGAGCCCCGCTTTCTCGGCCGGTCCGTCAGTGGCCACGCGGATCACCAGCATCCCGAGCGTGTCACGGCGACTTCCGGTCGCGCTCAGGCTCATGCCTAACGCGGGGCGCTCTTCGAGCTCGCGGCGTGCCGAGCGCGAGCGGCTCGGGAGGTCCTCGAACGCGACTGTCTTCACCTTCACGGCCTTCGTCTGGCCGCCCGCCCAGACGCGGAGATCGACATCGGCGCCTGGCTTGACCTTTTCCAGCTCGCGGATCAACCGGCGATTGGCGATGCCGTCCATGTCACCTTCGCCGGCATCCGCTGCGGAGAGCCGAAGGCTGACCCCGTTGATCGACGCGATGCGGTTGCCTTCCTCGATGCCAGCCTTGTCCGCCGGACCGCCGACAGTAACGCTCGAGACGAGGAGCCCGAGTGTATCGCGCTTGCCGCCGGAGCTCGTCGAAATGCCGATGGCCGCGCGATCGCGGTCGTCATAACGACTATCGTAGGAGTACGTGCGCGTGGGCCCTTGTGCTTGAACAACGCCGGCGGAAAGGGCAAGCGCGCCGGCAAAACAGAGAGACCGTCGCATAGAACCTCGTGAAGTCGGGTGTGTCATCTATGCGGTCTGACACGCCGCGGGGCGCCAACGGTTTCCGCGACTTTCAAGGGGTCAGAGCCCTTGAACGCTCGGGTTCAAGGGCTCTGACCCCTTGAAACTGGTCGCGGGCTCGACCCACTTCCGGGAATCGGCATATTTCTCGTCATGACAACCGCGTCGACGCCTGACTTTCACACCTTCGAGCACCATTGGCAGGACGAAGCCGATGCGGCGTTCCTGTATCGCGCACTGGCTGATGTCGAGCCTGACCCGAAGAAGCAGGACGTCTACCGGCGGCTTGCGGCAGTCGAGGATCGTCACGTCGAGATCTGGGCGAGACTCCTCACGGAGCACGGTCAACCCCCGCCGCCGTTCCGACCGACGTCGCGAGCTCGCCTGCTGGCGTGGCTCGGCCGCCGCTTTGGACCGGGGTTTCTGCTGCCGCATCTCCTTCGAGAAGAAGGCCGCGAGGTCAAAGGGTATCTCGACCTCCACCAGAAAACGCCGCGAGGCGCGCCAGGTGGTGGTGAGGCGCTGCTGCTCGCCCGTGAGTCCGCGGAGCATGCGACCGAGCTCGCGGGCATCAGCGGGAAGAGTGGCGAGCCGTGGCACCGAACCGAGTCTGGAGGTTTCCTCCGGAACGTCGTCTACGGCTTCAACGACGGCCTGACGGCGAACTTCGGGCTCGTCGCAGGCGTCATCGGCGCAACCGCGGCTACACAGCATGCGGCTATCGTCGTCGCGGGCGTGGCGGGGCTCATCGCTGACGCGCTCTCCATGGGATCGAGTGGCTACCTGGCCGCGAAGAGCGAGCAGGAGGTCTACGCCCACGAGATCGCCATGGAGCGGGACGAGATTGCGCTCATGCCCGAGGTCGAGCGCGACGAGCTCGCGCTCATCTACGAGTCCAAGGGGATGGAACCCGAGTCGGCAATGGCGCTCGCGACGCAGGTCATGGCCGACCCCCAGCGCATGCTCGAGGAGCAGGTTCAGGAGGAGCTGGGGATCGCGGACCCGCACATGTCGCCGCTTCGCGAAGGCTGGGTGACCGGACTGGCTACCGCGTTTGGCGCCGTGATTCCGGTGTTTCCGTTCTTCGTGCTCGTGGGGACGCCAGCGATCGTGCTGTCGTTCGTGTTGGCGATGGCGTCGCACTTCCTTGTGGGGGCAGCGCGGTCGGTATTCACCGGTCGCTCGCTCTTCCGCTCGGGGCTCGACATGTTCGTCGTCGGGCTCGGCGTCGCGCTTGTGGGCTACTTCGTGGGGGACTGGGTCGGCAAGCTGTTCTAGGCGCAGTTTCAAGGGGTCAGACCCCTTGAAGCGCGACGTTCAAGGGGTCTGACACCTTGAAGTTCCTGCCAACGATATGAGCGGAACCGGTGTCGGAATTGAAGCCACGGCTTCTCGAGGACAGCCATGCTTCGCACCGGTCTCTTCATCGCGGGCGCGTACCTCACCACCGCGATTTTTGCTCCGCCTCCGTTTCACAGCAGGCTGTTCAGGGGCATCCACTTCCAGGGCTCTGACCTCGGTCGCCGCGTAACGAGCGCGCCCGACGGGCTCGTGAAGATGACGTACGCCGCGCGCGACGGCATCTGCGGCGATGGTCGCAGCTTCATCGCCGATGCGTCGTCCACGACTCGCGGCTACGACGTCTGGTTCGCCGACGGGATGTCGATGTCGGGGTCGATGTCGGACCTGGGAGCACGGTGCATTCGCGGACCCGTGCGCCTGCTCCTGGTCGTGCGCGATCGTCGCGTCGTCGACGTGCAGCCCTTCGTCGGCCCTTCGAGCCCGGCGACTGAGCGCGCGGGGACGGAGCTCGGGACCGTAGCCACAGCTGACGTCTCTCGCTACCTGCTCGACCTCGCCGCGAACGGCCGCGAAGAGACTGCACGCAATGCGATCCTGGCCGCGAGCGTCGCCGACAGCGTGAAGATCGCGAGCCGGCTCGCAGACATGGCGCGAAACAAGTCTCTCAACTCGTCGGTGCGCGAGAGCGCGCTCAAGTGGGTCGGCCGTGTCGGGACGCGCGAGGGCGACCGGAACGCCATGGGTGTCGCGCGAACGATCGCCGAGAATCGACAGGACCAGACGGACATTCGCGAGCGGGCGATTCGAGTCATCGGCGAGTACGACGGCGACGTCGCCTACCTCAAGTCACTCTACCCACGACTCGAGGAACCGTCGCTGCGTGAGCGAGTCGTTAGGGTGGTCGGCGAGAACGGCACGAAGACCGATCTCGATTGGATTCGCACGATCGCGCTCGACGCAAAGGAACGTACGTCGATTCGCGAGCGGGCCGTGCGCGTGCTCGGCGAAAGCAGCGATTCGCGGAGCCTGCGCGAGCTGTACGACAAGTTGGATGATCCGTCGCTTCGCGAGCGAGTGATCCGGACGATGGCCGACGTTGGCGACTCGGAGAGCCGCCGATGGCTGCGCGAGATCGTCGAGCGGAAAACGGAATCGACCTCCCTTCGCGAGCGCGCGATTCGGTCGCTGGCCGAGCAGGGGGATGTCGCGTACCTGCGCTCGGTGTATCCGAAGCTCGACGAGGAAAGCCTGCAGGAGCGAATCATTAGGTCGGTCGCGGAGGCCGGCGGCTCCGAGACGACTGCGTGGCTCAAGGGGATCGTCCGCGATCCGAAGGAGAGCTCGGGACTCCGTGAGCGGGCCGTGCGGTCGCTGGCCGAGTCCGGTGCGCCAACGGCAGAGTTGATATCGCTTTACGATGCCGTGACGGATAGGTCGGTGCGCGACCGGCTGGTGAGCATCCTGGCGGAGCGCGGCGACAAAGCCGCGCGAGACAAACTCAAGTCGATCGCTACAGGCGATCCGGACGAGGACCTGCGAAGGCGAGCAACGCGGAAGCTGGCTGAGAGCAAATGACGGGAACTGGCTCGCTTCGTTCCGTCCCCGGTTCTCACGGCAAAACATACCCGATATAGCTCCGCTCCAATATCGCGTCGCGTTTCCGTCACGGACCCGCCTAACGCGGCAATGCTCGTGAGCAGAGCCGTTGCTTCGCCCGGTTGGATCGCGCTGAAGAACACGAGCGCACAGGGCCGCGCAAGTCGGACGATGCGGCGGGCTTCGGTTTCGCTCCAAGGCGACGGTTTCGACCAGGCAGCGGTGTCGTCGACGACGCGTGCAATACGCTCGGGCAGACTGTTGTACCAGGCCCCGACGAGGACGTCCGGCGCTATGGAAGCGTCGGATGGTTGCGCGAACACGTCGGGACCAGCGCCCGGCGACCCTGATCGAACGCCGCTGTAGAGTCTCCATGCGGGCTCTCCGCCACCGGACACCCAGACCGGCAGTCCGGTTGCACGCTGCTCCGCCGCAGCGCGGACGAGTGCTCGGCTCTCCTGGCGCCCGTCGTTTGACGCGAGTCGCTCCAGCACCCCCCGCGACGAAGCGACGATGCCGGCGGCCATCACCGTAGCGCCAATCCACACCAGCCGAGCTGAGGCGCGATGGTAGACAAGCGTCAACGACGACGCGAGGACCAGCGCGGTGAGCGGCGCGCCGAACAACATCAGACGCTCCGCGAGCGGGTAAAGCCGAAGCGCGGACGCGCACGTGGCCGCGACCAATGGAGCGACGAGCAGCACGGCAAGACCGAGTCGGCGCGTAAGGAACAGGGCGACGATTCCCACGGCCGCCGTGCCTAACAGCAGCGTCGTCGCGTTCGGGAACGCAGTGTCTCCCACGAACGTGCTCGTCAGCGTGGCCCAGAGTATTGACGACACCTTCGTCGCGAGGCCCGGCGGATCCGGCGTCAGGAAGTTGGTCGCCCAGTACCAGTGCATGAACCGGCTGATCCGCGAGCCGTTGCCGATGAGTGGACGAAATACAGTCGCCAGCAGCACCGCGAACGCTGCGCCCCACACGAACGCGATTGCGGCTGTGTTGCGCACAAGCCGGCTGTCGCGCGCGAGGGCAGCGCGCAGTGCAAGGAACGCGACGACTCCTGCAAGCACGAAGATCGCCGGAGTCGACGACAGGATCGCGACGACACCCACGATCGACAGGAGCCACCACTGGTTCCTGCCGGCATTCGGCTCCGCCACCGCCAGCGCACGATCCACCAACACCAGCGTGAAGAGCGCGTCGACCGCGTAAGGCTTCGCCTCGGCCGCATAACGAACGAGGCTCGGCGAGAGCGCCACCAGCGCAACAGCCGCGATGGCGGCGAGAGGCGGCAACGTCCGACGAGCGACGCGCCACATGAGCGGCGGCGTCAGGATGCCGGCGACAAGCGGGACAGCTCTCAACGACCACTCGCTCGCGCCTAACGGCAGGATCGCCAGGCGCTCCCCCCACAGGAAAAGCGGCGGGGCCGTCTGCAGAAAGTCCAGCGGCCGCAACAACGCAATGAAGCCGCGCTGCACAACGTTCAGTGCAAGCGCGGCTTCGTCATACCAGAGCGATCGATGTTGAGCGTACGCCGCCACTCGAGCGAGCGTTCCGACGATGCACAGAGTGGCCGCGGCGAGCTGCCATCTGCGCGCCACGGCGGCGCTGCCGCCGCCGTCCGCGCTCACACCACCACGTTGAGCAAGCGTCCGGGGACGAAGATCACCTTCTTCGGCTCGCCGGTAATGAAGCGCGCGATGCCGGGTGCGGCCAACGCAGCCTCGAGGGCGCCCTCCTTCGTGATGTCGGGCGCCACGCGAACCGTCCCTCGCATCTTGCCGTTGATCTGCACGGCCAGCTCGATGGTCTGCTCGCGGGCGAGATCCGCATCGGACTTCGGCCAGCCAGCGTCGAAGATGCTTTCCGTATGACCGAGCTGCTCCCACAGCTCTTCGGCCAGGTGCGGCGCGAACGGCGACACGAGCTGAACGAGCGGCTCGAGCTCGTCGCGATGCGGCGTGCGCTCGCCCTGACGCACGACGTTGACGTACCCCATCATCGCCGCGATCGCCGTGTTGTACGACAGTCGCGGGATATCGTCCGTGACCTTCTGGATCGTCTGATGGAGCTTACGCACGACGGCAGGATCCGGAGCTCCCTCCGTCGTCGACTCTGCCACCGACGCCCACAACCGGTCGAGGAATCGCCTAACGCCGGTGATGGATTGGTCGATGAAATCGCCGCCCTCCTCGTACGGTCCGAGGAACATGAGGTACGTACGGAACGTGTCCGCGCCCCAGTCGTCGTAGTACTGATCCGGGTTCACGATGTTGCCCTTCGTCTTCGACATCTTCACGCCGTTGCGCGTGATGTGGCCGTGCGCGCGGAATCGCGTGAACGGCTCCTCGAAGTGCAGGATGCCCATGTCGTGCAGCACCATCGTGATGAACCGCGAGTACATGAGGTGCAGCACCGCATGCTCGTTGCCGCCGATGTACGAGTTCACCGGCAGCCATTTTTTCGTGATGGCCGGATCGAACGGGACGTCATCCCGATCGGCGCTCGGATAGCGCAGGAAGTACCACGCGCTGTCGAGGAACGTGTCGGACACGTCGGTCTCGCGACGCGCTTTCCCTCCGCATTTCGGACACGGCACGACGTACCAGCTCTCGTGACGCGCCAACGGCGACACGCCCGAATCGTCCGGCCGAAAATCCTCGATGTCGGGCAGCGTGACGGGCAGGTCCTTCTCCGGCACCGGCTGCGGGCCGCACCGATCGCAGTAGATGATCGGAATAGGCGGGCCCCAGTACCGCTGCCGCGAGATGCACCAGTCATGCAGCCGGTAATTCACGACTGGGCGCCCAGCGCCGCGCGATGCAAGCCATTCGGTGATGGCGCGCTTCGCCTCCGGCACGGGCATGCCATCGAACTGAGCGGAATTCACTATCCTGCCGGCCACGTTCTCGGTGAACGCAGCGTCGAGCGGCGTGTGCTCGTTGTCATCCTCGTCGGCTACGACCCTAACGATTGGCAGCGAGAACACGGTCGCGAACTCGAAGTCGCGCTCGTCGTGTCCGGGCACGGCCATGATGGCGCCGGTCCCGTACTCCATGAGCACGTAGTCGGCGATCCAAATTGGAATCGGCGAACCGGTGGCCGGGTTGATCGCGTGGCTACCGGTGAAGACGCCGGTCTTCTCCTTGGTGACCTTCCGCGAAACCAGGTCCTGGCGCTTGGTACGCTCCCGATAGGCTTCGACCTCGGCGCGCTGCACGTCAGTCGTCAGAACGGGCACAAGCGGATGCTCCGGCGCGAGCACCATATATGTCGCGCCGAAAACCGTATCCGGTCGTGTGGTAAAGACCTTGATGCGGGACTGGGGACCCAAGACCTCAAACTCGATCTCCGCCCCATCGCTCCGTCCAATCCAGTTCCTCTGTGCGGTCTTGGTCGTTTCCGACCAGTCGATGCGCTCCAGGTTGTTCAGCAGTCGCTCCGCATAATCGCTGATGCGGAAGAACCACTGCTCCAGGAATCGCTGCTCGACGATCGCGCCGCAGCGCTCGCACGCGCCGTTGATGACCTGCTCGTTGGCGAGCACGGTCTTGTCGTTGGGACACCAATTGACGGCGGCCTTCTTCTTATAGGCCAGCCCCTTCTCGTACAGCTTGAGGAAGACCCACTGCGTCCACTTGTAGTAGCGCGGATCGGTGGTATCCACCGAGTAACGCCAATCCACCATCAGCCCGCCGCGCTCCAGCTGGCGGCGGAAGTTCGCGATGTTCCTCGGGATGAGGCGCATCGGATGCTCGCCGACCTTGAGCGCGTAGTTCTCGGAGTGGATGCCGAACGCGTCGTATCCCAGCGGCTCGAACACCGTGTGCCCCTGTAGCCGCTGAAATCGTCCATAGATGTCGTTTCCCGTGAAAGCGAAGAGGTTACCGACATGGAGCCCCTCCGCTGACGGATACGGATACATCATCAGGGCGTAGAACGGCCGGTCACCGCCAACGAGATCGGTGTGATTGGTGCCGCGCTCACGCCACCGGCGCTGCCATTTGGCTTCGACGGTGCTCGAGTCGTAATCGACGGGAGCGCTCACAGGAGTGGGCTCGTGCGGATTCGGTGCAGTCATGTCTGAGCTCGGAGGGCGCGGCGTCGTGGGTTGCGAGGCGCGCCCGACTACGGAAGGGTTTGACCTGTAGGAATTTAGCGCTGGTCGAAGGCTGAACAAGCCGGACATGACCCCGCCGCCATGACGCTCTCCTCCACCACGTCGACGCACGCGGTTCCCCGCCTCCAGCGGCGCCATCCCCGGCGCGCGCCGTCGGGGGCTGACCAGCGCGCCAGTCGGTCCAATTCTCTTCAACGCGGCATGGTCGTCATGGCCGCGGTCGTCGCGGTCGCGATCCTCGGGGTCGCGACGCTCGTTGCCATGCGGATCGCGGCGAACTTCCTCTCCGACCGGGCCGACATGCGACTCCGCGACGTCGCACGCCGCGGTGAGCTCGTGACCGAGCAGGCCGTGCTCGAGCGCGCCCGACAGGTCGAGCTGATGGGCGCGACACCAACCGTCCTCGAAGCTGCCCGGGCTGGCGCCGCACGTGCCGCGCAAATGGGACTTGTCGGGAGGCCGATCGAGGCCGTGGAGCGGCAGATGGCCGCGACGCGGAACCTCGCCGTGAGCGAGACGGCAACCCGCTTTCTTCAGGGTCAGCTCGCGCCACTCGGCATCGCCGAGATGTTCGTCACCGATGCGAACGGCTTCAACGCGGTCGCGACGGAGATGACCTCGGACTTCGTTCAGAGCGACGAAGCGTGGTGGCGTGATGCGGTTCGCAAGGGTCTCGCCGCCGCAGAGGCAGAGTTCGACGAGTCCGCGCGCCAGACGGTCGTTTCGATGGCCGCGGCCATCCGCGAGGCAGGCCGCGACAAGCCCGAAGGTGTGATCAAGATTGCGTTCGGCATCTCCAGCCTCGACGCGGCGCTGGCCCGAGCGACGAGTAACGAGGTGCGTCTGGACGTGCTGGACGGGCGAGGCCGACTGATCGCGAGCTCGTCACGGAACGGTGAGCGCATGAAGCCGTTGACTGGCGCGGACGAGATTCCTGCCCTCGCCGGTGACACCACCCTGTATTTCACAGCGGCGGACACGACGCATCGCGCCATGCTCGCGGCGGCAAACGAGGGATCGTGGCGCGTCGTCGCGTCGCTCGACGAAGCGAGCGTGCTCGAACCATTGCGCAGCGCACGTCCGACGATCGTCGCGTCGCTCATCGCGCTGCTGTCCTTTCTCGTCTTGACGCTGTGGTCGATGAGTCGCTTCCTCGACCGACGATTGAGCGGGCCGGTCACGGAGCTCGCAAGCGTCGCCGAAGCGGTCGCGTCAGGCGATCTGTCCACGCCGATGATTGCGTCCAGCACCGACGACGAAGTGGGCCGGTTGACCCGCGCCACGGCCGCGATGGTGGATGACCTGCGACGTGTCGTCTCCACGCTCCGCGAAGCGGCTCGCGAGACGACGGCACGGGCCGCCGAGATCACCAGCGGGAGCGAGAACATGGCCGCGGCCGCCGAGGAGATGGCAGTGACCTCGGGTGATCTCAGTCGCCAGTCGACGGAAATGGCCGACGCGATTCAGCGCATGGCCTCGGACGCGTCGCGTCTCCAGACCATCGCTGAAGAGCTCGCGACAGGTGCGCACGATGGCGTCGAACGCAACGCGGCACTGACCGCGCTGGCGAAGGAAAATCGCGTACGGTTCGATGCCAGTGCGGTCGCACTCCAGCATCTGGCGAGTGATGCTCGCGCGAGCGCGGACGCCGTGAAGGCGCTCGCGGAAGCTTCCGAGGAGTTCAGCGCGTTCGTGACGCTGGTGCAGAAGATGGCCAAGCAGTCGAAGCTCCTTGCGCTCAACGCCGCGATGGAAGCAGCGCGAGCGGGCGAGCATGGTCAGGGCTTCGCCGTCGTCGCCAGCGAAGTCCGGCGACTGGCCGCGAACTCGGCCGAGGCCGCACAGCGGACCGAGGCGCTCGTGCGGGGTGTGCTGACCAAGGTGCAGGAGTCTCGCGCGTTGAGCGCCCGCACCATGGAGACGGTCATCGGAGTGCTCGAGACGACGCAGCTGGGCATGCATTCGTTCGCGGCGGTCGAGGACGCGATGCGCGGATCGGAAGCGTGGACGACCTCGATCGAGCAGGCCGCCAGAACATCACGCGAGCTCGTTGCCGACGTGAGCGCCCGGCTCGACGAGGTCGCGAGAGCGACCGAGTCGTACGCCTCGGCCATGCAGGAGGTTGCAGCGTCGAGCCAGGAGCAGAGCGCGAGCACGGAACAGATCGCCGCGGCCGCGTCGGCGCTCGGTGACGCGGCCGCGCGCATGTCGGGACTGGTCGGCGGCTTCAGACTGGAGACGGTAACCGGCGAGATGCCAATTTCGCCCGCGCCGTCAAGCGAGCCATCGCCTAACGCGGTAACCGCTGCGCCGTCATTTCAAACGGCTTGACGGCACCCACGCCGTCAGGCCATCGGCGGTCTCGACCAGCGCGTAATCCGCGAACTCGCCGATCACCGGAAGTGCACCGCCGCGAGCCGTCGCTATGACAGCCGCGTCCGCCAGTGGTCGGTCGCGCAGCGGCGTGCCCGTGGCGACATCCGTGCGACCGACGGCACGTCGTGTCGATTCCACGAAGCGAGAGGCGATGTATCCGGCCGTGCCGTCCGGGAGGCGAACGCGGAACCACGTGC
>Ga0111538_10005547_pt1 | contig 17202 bp, 14 predicted proteins | sample SoiMethybrSBSTD1_FD_79669 | JGI IMG/M metagenome (GOLD analysis project Ga0111538, IMG submission 79669) | Bulk soil microbial communities from a Populus tree surrounding site in Tennessee, USA - Soil MetaG P. TD hybrid SBSTD1 (version 2)... | ecosystem: Environmental > Terrestrial > Soil >...
ACCGATCGCCGCCGAGGCGACGGAACTCCGCTTCGGCATCCTGCGATCGTTCCTGTGCCCGCCTGACGATCGCGTTGAACCGCCGCTCACCTCGCACGGAATCCAGCCACGGATCGACCACGAAGGCCTGGTGGCAGAAGAAGCCGGCCTCCACGACGTGCTGCTGCAGCAAGTCGAGGGCTGGCGTAGGCTGACCGAGCTTCACCAGCGCCCGCGCGATGAAGTAAACCCCTTCGGGGTCGAAGGCATGCATGGTACTGAACTGATGGATGGAGGCGAGTGCCGCATCACCATCGCCTTCGAGAATCTGACGCGAGGCCCTCAACCACAGGTGAATCGTAGGAGGCAGCGACCGTTGCTCGTTCGCGCGGTATGACGCGATCGCCTCGGCGGTGCGCCCGAGTATGGGCAGCGTCCAGTTCGTGATCCAGCGCAAGTCGTCGGCGTCAGCAGTCACGGCGCGTTCCCAGTCCCCGCGCATGAAGTGGGTGTACGTCACGCTCGTTCGTATCGCCGGATCGAGTCGGCGGGCATGGCGATCGGCGGCCAGCGAGGCATCGAGCAGGCCACAGAAACGGCATGCGACGACGAGCCCTGCGAAGAGCTCGGGGTCGGCCGCCTGCGCTCGCATGCGGCCAAGCAGTCGGGCGACCGCCTCCTTGGCGCGTCCAAGCGATTCGATCTCGAAGTTCGTGTAGAGGTTGTGAGCGATGCTGAGATCGGGGTTGATCTCGAGCGCCCGCCGAAACGCCTCGTCGGCTTTGCGGAAATGCTCGTCGCGCCCTTCAACGCCGTACTTCGCAAGGACGCGATGGACGCGTCCCAGCTTCGCCCAGGCCGGTGCGAAGCCGGGATCTTCGTCGAGTGCCGACTGATACATCTCGCCGGCGACCTGCAGCATCGAGATGTCGTAGGCGAGCTGATTGCCGCGCAAATAGAACTCGTACGCGCGGGCACTGGCAGGCAGGTCGCGACGCAGGCGCCGCTGATCGCCCGATGACAGTGGGATCGACAGCGATTCGACGATCGCTCGTGCCAGTTGGTCCTGCACGTCGAAGATGTCTTTCATCTCGAGCTGAATCGTCTTGGACCAGAGAATCGTACCGGAGGGAGCTTCGAGCAGCTGGGCGTTCACTCGAACCTGTCCGCCTGCGCGCAGCAGCGTGCCGCACAAGACTGCATCCACGCCGGCGTCGGCGGCTATCTTCCTGAGATCGATGCCTTCGTCGCTGGTGTACCCGGCGCCGGCCAGTGTGGAGCGCACGACGAGCGATTGAATGCCCGCGAGTGAACTGAGGATCGCGTCTGGCAAGCTAAAGGAGAGAAAGTCCACATCCGGATCCGGGCGGAGCATCCGAAATGGGACGGCGATCAAACGCGTGGTCGGCCTGACCGTGACCGTCGAGGTGTCAGTCGAGAGCGTCATCGCCGATCGCAGTGCCTGCGCCATCGCATCGGCGGTCTGATAGCGATCCTCGGGACGCTTCTCGAGTGCGCGATGGATCACTCCGTCGATCGCCGATACCGAGGCTGATCCGGCCAGTGCGGCCGGTTGGCCCGACATGATCGCGTGATACACCTGCATGAGATCGTTACCAGGAAACGCCGGCTGGCCAGACAACATCTCGAAGAGGATGGCGCCGGCGGCGAACAGATCGGAGCGGGAATCAAGCGCTCCCTCGGCCCATTGCTCCGGCGCCATGTAGCGCGGCGTGCCGGAGACCATCCCTGTTTGGGTCAGTGTCTGTTCCGAGGACGATTCGCTCGACCGCGCAAGGCCGAAGTCGAGCAGCTTGATACCACCGTCGGTCATGAAGACATTCGATGGCTTCAAATCGCGGTGCACGATCTGGCGACTGTGCAGGACCGACAGAGCACCGAGGATTCCGAGCGTCGTGGCGACCGCTTCGTCTGGCTTGATGGCGCCGTCCTTCAAGCGCGTAGCCAATGATTCACCGGTCAGCAGCTCCATCACGATGAAGAGCCGTTCGTCCGATTCGCCGACGTCGTAGATCTGACAAACGCCGGGATGGCTGACGCTGGCGGCGGCGCGCGCTTCGCGCCAGAGGCGGGCCTGTGCTTCGGTATTCGACGCCAGCGCACGAAGGACCTTGATAGCGACCTGGCGCTCGAGCCGTGGATCGACGGCCCGGTACACCTCGCCCATTCCGCCCGAACCCAGACTGGCGACGATTTCGTATTTCCCGAGACGGTCCCCCCGCTCCAACGACATGCGGAAGATTATAGGTAGCTAGGTAGCTGGGTCATTAGGTAGCTGAGTCACTAGGTAGCTGGGTCACTAGACTAGGTAGCTAGGTCGCGAGGTCACCTGAGTCCCAGCAAACCTAGCAACCTAGCTACCCAGCAACCTAGCTACCCAGAAGTCGCCGCCCAGTAATCAGGCAGGTCCTTCTTGGTGTCCCTGAGAATCTCGAGTACGGCCGTACGGTCGGAGGCGCTCAGCGAGCGATAACGATCGTCAGTGACGCGACCATTGAGCACGTCCCACAGGCGTTGATAGACAGCAGATTTTGCTGCCGCAGGAAGGGCGTCGAACGGCTCCGAATAGATCAGATAGCTGCACGGATACTTGAGCAGGCGTTTGCCGAGATCCAGTTCGCGCAACGACCGGCCTTTGCTGTCTCGCGGCCCACTCGCGCTGAACCTGCGCGCGAATGTGGTGGGTCCGCTGATCGGGCCAGGCAGCGGCGACTCGTCGACGAACAGGAGATAGTCGACGAGGTCTTCAACTCTCCCGTTGAACGTGCGCTCCGCTTCGGCGCCCACGCGCGATTCCCATCCCACGCGCGTAATCAAATTCAACATCTGGGCCTGGTGCTCGAGAACCAGAAGCGCGACGACGTCGCTGTACGGCGACAAGTATCCGTTCATGTCGAACCGGCCATCCAGGTTGGTGACGTGAACGGTCTCGGGTTTCACCATGGCACCGAGGTCCGACGGATCGGTCGCGACTGCGTTCCCCATGTGGCGATCTGCCTGGTGCGTGCCGGTCACGTACCATCCGCCCCATCGCAGTTCGAATGGGCTCCGGTGATCCGTCGTGTACGCCGGCCCGTACATCGTCGTGCCATCGACACTGGGGAAGATACTGCCGACGAAGAGGCCTGGGACATTCTGTGTGGCCTCGGAGACGTGGCACATCACGCAGGTGTCATTACGTTCGAACTGTGGTATCCCGGATTCCGATTGGCTGAGTGTGTAGAAGATCGAGCCTTGCTGGGGATCTTGCGCAACGACTTCGAGCACCGGCCCGCCGCGTACCCATCCGACCGAGACCGTGTCGTTGAAGAAGATGGCGCGAGGATTGTTCGGGTTGATTCGCGGCGCCTGGAAACTCGTCTTGGAGAAGACGAGGACCTGCGTATCGATTGGCACCTTCAGCGCCGCCAGCACCGACGTCAGATATCCGGAAGGTCCCTGCTTCTCGAGTGAGACCTCGCCTCGTTGCAGCCGGGCGTTCAACTGCGTAATCGGGTCCGACAGCGGCCTGGTCGCGTAGCCGATGGCCGGATGGTTCCGAATGAGTGCGGGATGGATTTTCTGGGCTGAGAGCAGGACTACACTCGCCGCCCACGCAAGGGCGACGATTCCGATGCGCGACATGTTCATGTTGAGGTGGTGTGCTGCAAAGGGCTCTCCGTTTGTGCCCCAAACAAATGATGCCTCAAGAACGCCACGATGTCACAGGGGTGGGAAATATTCCGGGTAATTTGCGAAAAAGTCCCCGCTGGACGTGCTGCACTACATGGTGCCCGGCTTCACCCCGTGCGGGCGGGCTTCCACCGCAAGCCGAGGGCGATGAGCCTGTCGAGCAGGCGTTCGTACGAGATGCCCTGGGCCTCCGCCGATTCGGAGAAGTCCTCGCCATAGGCCATGTTCGGGTTGGGATTGGCTTCGAGCACGTAAATCCGTTGTTCTTCATCCATCCGAATATCGATGCGGGCATACCCGCTCAGGTCGAGCGCCCGGTACGCGCGCTTCGCCATTCGCTGCATCCGCTCGACCGTGCCGGCATCGAGTCGCGCCCGGTCGGTCATGATGCCGTGCTTCTTCTGATACTGCGTGCTCCACTTGACCCGCTCCGTGGCAATCTTCCAGCGGTTGTCGGGCATCTGCGCGAATGACATCTCCCACGGTGCCAGCACGTCGAGCCGTTCATTGCCGATCACGCCAACGTAGATCTCGCGACCGTCGATGAACTGCTCGACGATCGCCGCCGTGCCTAGTTTCTCGTGAATGAACGTCGCCCGTCGCGCGAGTTGCTCGTGATTCTCGACCACCGAGGCTTGCGAGATCCCCGTCGAGGCCTCGAAGAAGAGCGATTTGACGATGAGCGGGAACGCCAGGGGCTTGGGAAGCGCGACCTTCCGTCCTGGACGAACGACAGTGAAGTCCGGGACGCGAATGCGGTGATAGGCGAGCAGCTTCTTCGAGAGCGCCTTGTCGCGAGCCAGGATCAGGCCGCGCGGATTGCATCCGGTGTATGGCAGCCCGAGCAGCTCGAGATAGCTGACCACGTTCTGATCGAAGGTCGTGACGCCGGCAAACGCCTCCATGAGATTGAAGACGATGTGCGGCTTGAACAGTCCCACCGTTGGCCGGATCCCGCCGAGGTTGTCATTGATACCGAGCACGCGCACGTCGTGGCCGATCTCACGAAGTGTCTCGATCACGTCGTACTCCATCTTCCATTCCGCCTCGAGGATGTCGATACCGGTCGTGTCCTCGGGTGGAACCAGATGGTCGTGCACGAGCGCGAGGATGCGAAGTTTCTTCACGGTTCAAAGAAACAAGCGATGTCCGCCGCTGTGCAGGTAGTTCATGGCCTGCACCGTAAGCAGCACCGTAAACTCCTGGCGCGCCTGTTCCTCCGGAACGGCCAGGCGCAGTTTCAGCTCCCGGGAGCGTCCGATCATCTCCTCCAGGACCTGATCGATCGTGTACTGGTAGATCCCCGTCCATCCTGCCACCACGCGACGGACTTGTCGCCTGATGCGCGAGATGAACCGCGCTGCCGTCATCTGCCCCATGAACTCCGGCGCATCGGAGAAAAGGCGCCGCAGATCGCGATCGTAAAAATTGGGGTAGTCGACGCCGTAGTAGCGTCGTTTGTTGCGGTAATGCTGGCGCAACGTAATGCGAAGATTGGGCAGTGCATCGACCTCATGAGAGTTGTCGACTGGCGCCGGACGGTCCCGGAGCGCCCCCATCAACGCATCGATGTATTCGAGCTTGGGAAGCGCCTTCCATCCGGCGTAGCGATGCCGCCACTCGCTGTTCGGCGTCAGCCAGACGGCGAACGTCTCGGCGAAGTCTTCGTCAGGGTGGCTCTGCGCGTACCACGAGTCCAGATGCAGCACGAAGCTCTTGCTGTACGGCTTCGGCGTGTAGAACTCTGGATACGGTTTCGAAGGCGAGCCGAAGACCTCGCGTCGCTTGCTTCGTCGACGGAGGCGGTAGGCGTTGTCGATGACGTGGCCGGCTTCGTGCCGAAGAATCCTCATGCACCACTCGTGTTCGCCGCCTTCAACTTCGAGCATCTGCGCCTCCTCGAGCTTTTCGAGCCGCGGGTGGGCCAGATAGAAGGGGATGGCGATCGTCGTGGCGCCATCGGGCGTGAACCACTCGTCAGACAGATAGAAATGAAGGGGGAAGTTCAACCCTCGCGCCCGAAGCTCTTCCCGGAGGAGCTCAATCCGGTGCGCCAGCGTGCCCTCGATGACCAGGGGCAGATCCGCCATTCGCACATCGAGCAAAGCATCATCGTCGAGCTCGGGCCATGTCTCGTGCACGGGACGTTTGGGCATGTTGGGCTGGCCTATAGACTAGCGCGTAGCGCTGCCGGTAACCTGAGGCAGATGGGCCCTACGCGCACGATCGGGATCGTTGCAGGAGCGATGGTCAGCATGACGGTATTGGTGACGACGCAAGATAGAGACCGCGCGAAGGTCGCGGACGCCTACAAGTGGAACTTGACGGACATATATGCCAGCCAGGCGGTCTGGCGGGAGCAGAAGGAGAAGATTACGGCGGAAATCCCGCGTCTCAGCGAGTTCCGAGGCAAGCTCGCATCCTCGCCGGCCACACTGGCCGACGCGCTGGAGATGGTGTCGCGGCTGGATAAGGAGCTCTCCCGGCTCTATGTCTACGCCAGCATGCTTTCGGACGAAGACACACGGGACTCCACCGCCCAGGGCAAGCAGCAGGAGATGCAGCAGCTGTACGCCAGGTTCGGCGCCGAAGCGTCGTTCGTCGAACCCGAGATTGTGAAGATGGGGAGTGGCGCGACCGAGAAGGCTCTGGCAACGGAGCCGCGGCTCTCATCGCATGTCTTCTACGTCAGGGATGTCATCCGCCGCGCGGCGCACACGCTATCGGATTCGGAAGAGAAGATCCTGGCCGATGCCGCGCCGCTGGCGGCGTCCCCGAACAACATCTACACGATCCTGGCGAATGCCGACTTCCCCTATCCCACCATCACGCTGGCCGACGGAAAGAGCGTCAAAGTCGATCAGGCCGGATACAGCGAGCTGCGCACCTCGCCGAACCGAACCGACAGACAGGCAGCGATGTCGGCGTTCTTCAGCGCGCTCGGTTCATTCGGTCGCACGCTGGGGATGACGATGAACTCCAACGTGCAGAAGGCGCTGTTCTATTCGCGGTCGCGAAAGTATGCGTCGAATCTGGAAGCGGCGCTGAACGGCCCCAACATTCCGGTCACCGTCTACACGCGGTTGGTGGACGGCGTGAATCGTCATCTACCCACGTTTCATCGCTACCTGAAACTGCGCAAGCGGATGATGGGGCTGACCGACGACCTGCATTACTACGATCTCTACGCACCGCTGGTCGCGTCGGTGGATTTGCGCTACACGCCCGAGGAAGCGCAGGAGAACGTGATCGGCGCCATGGCGCCGCTCGGCAAGGACTACACCGACGTGCTGCGCAAGGGTTTCAAGGAGCGCTGGATCGACTGGTATCCGACCGAAGGCAAGGTCGCGGGCGCGTATTCGAACGGCGGCGCCTATGACGTGCATCCGTACATGCTCCTCAACTATCTCGGACAGTACAACGATGTCAGCACGTTGGCCCACGAGCTCGGTCACACGATGCAGAGCTACTACTCGAATAAGACGCAGCCGTATGCGACGGCGGGGTACCCGACCTTCGTCGCGGAGGTCGCGTCGACCTTCAACGAAGCGCTCCTCATCGACGACATGTTGAAGCGCATCAAGGACACGCCGACGCGGCTGTCGTTGCTGGGCAACTACCTCGAAGGCATCAAGGCGACCGTCTTCCGCCAGACTCAATTCGCCGAGTTCGAGTTGCGCATGCACGAAATGGGGGAGCGCGGCGAGCCGATCACCGGCGACGCCCTCGCCAGGTTGTATCTGGATATCACGCGCAAGTATTACGGCCATGAGCAGAAGGTCGCGATCGTCGACGACTACATCGCCCACGAGTGGAGCTTCATTCCACACTTCTATCGCGACTTTTACGTCTTTCAGTACGCCACTTCGTTCACCGCTGCGGAAGCGCTGTCTGCCAAGGTGCTGGCAGGCGACCAGGACGCGACGCAGCGTTACCTCACCTTTCTCGCGGCAGGTGGATCGAAGTACCCGATCGATCTGCTGAAGAACGCCGGCGTCGACATGACAACCGACGAACCGCTCGACCTGACGATCAAGCGGATGAATGAGGTGATGGACGAGATGGAGAAGCTACTTGCGAAATAGACACGGCGGGTCTGAAGACCCGCCGCTACGCTGCAGGTAGAGGCGCGTCCTTAGACCCGCCTGGTTCCTCTACAGAATTCGCTTCCCCAGCGCGGACAGCGCAAGCTCCACGCCGAATTCCGCCGTGGCGTTGCGCAGATCGAGCGTCGGGTTGACCTCGACCAGGTCCAACGCGACGAGCTGCTGCGAATCGGCAACGAGCTCCATCACCATGTGCGCCTCGTGGTAATCGAGCCCACCACGCACAGGCGTGCCGACGCCCGGGGCGAACGTCGGGTCACAGGCATCCATATCGAACGACACATGGATTCCGCCGGTGCCCTTCGATGCGAGCGCGATGGCGCGCTCGGCGACGACGGCGATGCCGTGACGATCGATGTCTTTCATCGTGAACACATGTACGCCCGCCGCGCGAATCCGCTCCTTCTCACGTTCGTCGAGGTTCCGAATCCCGACGAGCACGGTGTGCTCGGGAAGCACTGACGGCGTCGACCCGATCGCGGCGAGCTCGGCCGGCTCCTGACCGAGCAGCGCCGCCAGCGGCATGCCATGCACGTTCCCGCTGGTCGTCGTCTCTGGCGTGTTCATATCACCGTGCGCGTCGACCCAGATGAGCCCCATCGGATAGGACGAGATGCCGGTTACCCAGTTGGCAGTCGCAGCGACCGAGCCGGCCGCGAGGCTGTGATCGCCGCCGAGCACGACAGGTAACGCGCCTGCCTCGAGCGAATCGGTCACTGCCTTGTACAGCGTCCGGCACACGCGCGCGATCTCGTGAATGTACTTCTTGCGTTCGTCGGCCTTGTGCTGTGTCTCCTGAATCGGTGCCGGCACGTCGCCCTGGTCGACGACGACCCGTCCGAGTTCTCCGAGCCGGCTGCTCAGCCCCGCAATCCGGAATGCGGACGGGCCCATGTCGACGCCGCGACGTCCGGCGCCAAGGTCGAGAGGAACGCCGATGATATGGACAGGTTTCAAACTCCCAACTCCCGATCTCCAATTCCCAATAGTCAATTCCCAGGCTGCATTGACATCTTTCAACGACCGGCTGGTGTCACGCGGTTGCGAATTCTACGGTACATGCCTGTTGAGAGTTGGAAGTTGGGAGTTGGGAGTTAACGGATCGGTCCGATGCGAAGCCACGTAATCAGCGGCTCGTATCGCCGTGGCGCGTCCATCACTAATGCAGTCAGGGATCCCGATGGCCCTGAAGCCGCTACCGGTCACAAAAAGCCCAGGCAGCGCTGTCAGAAGACGTTCGATGTCGGCGACGCGCTGTAGGTGTCCGACTTCGTACTGCGGACTCTGGCGTGTCCAGCGATACAGCCGCGTGAATAGCGGAGCGCCGGAAATGCCGAGAAGCTCGGCCAGCTCCTTCTGCGCCGCGTCCAGCAACTCCTGATCTGCGGCTTCGAGCCGATGCGGGTCGCGGCCGCCACCGAGATATCCGCGCAACAGCACATGGCCGTTCGGCGCGCGGCCCGGCCACTTGGATGAGACCCACGTGCCGGCCAGCAGCGCCAGACCTTCGGTGCGGGGAACGACGAAGCCTGTTCCTCGCAACGGATGCGAGACCTGGTCGCGGCGGTATCCAAAGGCGACGGTCGCCGTCGAGGCATAGGGAACAGCCTCGCACAAATCCGCCAGCGCCGAATCAATCGGGCGCAGCAACGACCCGGTAACGTAGGCCGGTACAGCCAGCACGATGCTTCTCGCGCGAACGCGACCTGCGGTGGAATCAATCGCGTATGTCGCTGACCGAGATAGCCCCGTAACCCGTGCGTCCGTGATTACGGTTCCAGGCGCAAGCGCGCGCGCGAGTGCGTCGGCCAGTTCACCCGTTCCGCCCGGCAGCGACACGAACGCCCCTTGTGGTGAAGGGCGGACGTGCAACGCACGAAGCGCCCGGATGACGCTGCCCGAGCGACGTTCCGCATCGACGAGACGCGGAAAGAGCGCGCCAATGGACAACCGTTCGACATCGCCGGCATGAATGCCTGCCAGCAGCGGATCGGCAAGATAGTCGACCGCCTCGCGGCCGAACCTCCGGCCGACGAAAGCCGCGATCGACTCGTCCTCGTCGGAGGTTCGACGCGGTGTCAGAACCTCACCAGCCATCCGGGCCTTGCCGGCGAGCGAGAAGAGGCGCGAGCGTGCGAGCGCGCCGAACGTAATGGGAAACCCCAGGAACGAGCCTTCTGCGATCGCGTGCAGCTGTCCCTCGCGCAGCACGAACGCTGTTCGAGGCATGAGGGTTGGAACGAGGCGATCGGCGATCCCAAGCTCACGGCACAACGTGACGGCGGCCGGTTTCTGGACCAGCAGCGAGTCTGGACCACTGTCGATTGTCCAGCCGTCGAATTGTTCCGTCACGATCACGCCACCCGGACGCGCGGCGCGCTCGAGCACGCGGACGGAGAGCCCGCGTCCCCGCAGTTCGAAGGCGGCGGCCAGTCCGGCGATCCCTCCGCCAATGATTACCACGTCGAAGACCGTGTCGCTGGCGACTCCGCCGGTCATGTCGGGCGCCGCGGTCAGCGCAACCGCCGCGAAGCGGTGTGGACGTAATGGGCAAGCATCTGCACGTGTTCCACCGGTGTCGACGGAAGGATGCCATGTCCAAGATTGAAGATGTGGCCAGGGCGTCCGCCGATGCGGCGCAGCACGGCATCGGTTTGCTGGAGCATCCGTGCGGGTGGTCCCAGGAGGAGGGTCGGGTCGAGGTTCCCTTGAACCGCGTGCGTGGTGCCGATCCTTTCCCAGGCCTCATCGATCGGAATGCGCCAATCCACTCCGATCACATCTCCCCCGGCATCGCGCAGCTCTTCAAGGATCGTCGATGTCCCAGTGCCGAAGTGGATCGTTGGCACGCGCGTGCCGATCGCGTCGAAGATCGCACGCGTGTGTGGCAGAGCGAATTCGCGGTAGTCGGTTGCGTCCAGCGCGCCCACCCATGAATCGAACACCTGGACGACGTCGACGCCGGCGTCGATCTGGGCGACGAGGAAGTCTGCCACCACGCGAGACAGCTTCTCGCAGAGACGGTGCCAGTCCTCAGGGTGGCCGTACATGAGTGATTTGGTTTTCGCGAAGTTGTTGGAGTGCCCACCCTCGATCGCGTACGAGGCGAGCGTGAAGGGCGCCCCTGCAAACCCAATCAGCGGCACACGCTGATTCAGTTCCTTCTGGATCTGCCGTATCGCGTCGAGGACGTAGCCGAGAGCCTGTTGCGGCTCGAACACCCGGAGCCGTTCGATATCAGCTGGACCATCAATGGGACGCTCGATCTGCGGTCCTTCGCCTTTCACGAAGTCGAAGGGAAGTCCCATCGGCGCCAGCGGCAGGAGAAGGTCCGAAAAGAGGATGGCGGCGTCGACTTCGAGACGTCGAATCGGTTGCAGGGTGACTTCAGTAGCCAGGTCGGGCGTGCGACAGATCTCGAGCAGCGAATACTGCGAACGCAGCGTCCGGTACTCCTGCATGTACCGCCCCGCCTGTCGCATGAACCAGACCGGCGTGACATCGACGTGCTCGCGGCGGCAAGCCTTCAAAAAGCGGGAAGGGGTCACGAATCGATTCCGGGGTGCCTGGTGTTGAGGCGTGTCAGTCTCGAACCGGAGTATGGAGCATGTCACGCGCCAGCGTCACGAGCTCATCGAGCCAGAGCGGCTTGAATCGGACGTCGGCGCCAAGGGACTGAATCTCGTTGGTCTGCGACTCGGCGAGATAGTAGTCCCCCGTGACGATGGTTACGGGCGTGTGCTGCATCCCCGGGATCGCTCGCAACGACCGGAGCACCTGCACGCCGCTCGTCAGCGGCATCCGCAAATCGAGAATGATTGCATGCGGGCGATGCGTCTGCGCGAGGCTGAGACCCTCGTCTGCGGAATGGGCGGCCCACACTTCGAAACCCTCGAGACGCAACATCCGCGCAAATAGTTCTGTAACGCTAACGTCGTCGTCCACGATCAGGACACGTGCGTTGGGGGAGCTCGCCGACACTGGCTCATTGTCGTGCTCGAAGTGAGATGCGTCAAGTTGCGCGAGCAGGGCGAGAGACCTAATGGTTTGGGCAGCTGTGGCTTTCGTGCTATATTCTGGCGCTTCTGTCGGCAAGAGCCGGCCCCTGGGTCTTCCCGTACCTGCACGTTCCGGCGTCGAAGGCCGTTGCGTGTACACCCCGCGTCGGAGGTTTTGTTGAGCCCCATCCTCGTGCGCCCTGTGCGCGAGCAGCTCGAGCACGATCGGGTGATCCGCCTGCTTCAGGCAAAGTACAAGAGAAAATTCGACGTCGCGATCAACCCCGGCAATGAGCAGACGGCGCCGGTGGGACCTCCCACGTCTCCCTGGTACCCGGATCTTGTGCTTCAGTCTGGCGAACGGACCAAGAAGCTGTTGGGTGTGGTTGAGGTTGAGACTGCGGAATCGCTGAACAATCTCGAGGCCATGTCGCAGTGGGCCACGTTTGCCAAGCTGCGAGTGCCGTTTCACTTGTACGTGCCGGCCGCTGGAGTCGATAGCGCGCGCCGTCTGTGCTCGGACCTCCAGATCCAGGCTGCCGAAATGTGGGCCTACCACTCGATCGGCGAGCAGATCCGCTTCACGCTGGTTTCCCGCACGCAGGGTCCCGAGCGGCCTCGCGAGCCTGTTCCGCCCAGGCCGGCCGCTGCTCCGGTTGCCGCCCCCGCGCGGCCGAAGGTCGCGCGGGCCGCTGCCGCCCGCCCGCCGCGGCGAGCGACAGGTACCAGCGCGGCAAAACCTCGCGTCGTCGCCGCGAAGAAGAAGACGGCCGAAGGCCGCAGGGCGACGAAGAGGCCGGCTGCGAGACAGTCCGCTTCGTCCAGGCCTCAGAAGCGCAAGTAGAGCGCTGTGCCGTTCTTGCGCGTCATCCGTGACAAGCGTGGATACGAGACCACGTACTTGATGCACCTCTATCGCGAGGGACATCGGCAACGATCGCGGATCCTGTACGTCTTTCGATCCCCTGGCAGCGTGCGAGTAGGGCGCGAGGCGCTCGAACCTGAAATCCGGCGCGAGATCGAAGCGCGCCACCCGGACATCGCCTTCGACTGGAACGACGTTCGCGAGCACCAGCAGCACATCGAGATGTCGGCGGAGCCGCGGCGGCGAAAGCCGCCGAAGCAGGAGGAGAGCATTGTTCCCGCCGCTCCCGAAGCGCCGGCGTCACCGACCGCTTCAGTTGCGGTGGCACCGGCCCGTGCTTCAGCACCACAAGCGCTGCCTTCAGCCATCGAAGGCGCCACCCCCGACGATCAGATTGCGTTTCTCGGCCGCTGGTACGCAACCATTCGCGAACGCATTCCGAAGCGGACATCCGATCCTGCACGACAGGAAGCGTTGTACGCGCTGACCGAACGCCTCAACCCCGCGACGTGGACGGACGCGGACCAGATTGCCGCGGGATTACAGCAGGCTTCCGAAGCGCTCGAGCGGCTGTCACGCGTGTTCTCCCGACGCCGTCGCCGCGGACGTCGTCGTTCCGGTGACGCGCGCCCTTCACCCGCTGGCCCGACACAACCAGAGACTTGAGCCACGTAATCGAAAGAGTCGTGCTCGCTCTGGCCGAACTGGGGCCATGGGCACCCGTGTTGTTCATCCTGGCCTACGTCCTGGCTTCGGTGACACTCGCTCCGGCATTTCTCCTGACGGTCGCGGCTGGTGCCGTCTTTGGCCTTTTGCGCGGAACGCTGCTCGTCTTCGTGGGCGCTGTGCTGGGGTCATCGGCGGTGTTCGCGATTGCCTCGCCGCTGGCTCACTCGAGGCTCTTGCGCTGGATGGACCGCGATCCGCGGGTGGCGGCAGTGCGTGCGGCCGTTGTTGGTCAGGGTACCTGGGTGATGTTCCTGCTCCGGCTCTCGCCAGTCGTGCCGTTCGTGCTGTTGAACTACGCGCTCGCGCTGAGCGGCGTGCGCTATCGCCAGTTCCTGGCAGCGTCGGTCGGCATGCTGCCAGCGATTGTCATGTACGTGTATTACGGAAAGGTCGCCGGTGACGTGGCCAAGTTGGCGGCCGGCGTGGCGCCACCGCACGGTCCGGCGTACTACTCGCTGCTCGTGATTGGACTCGTGGCGACAATCATTGCCACGACGCTCGTGACGCGAGCGGCAAGACGATCGATGAAGACCTAGAACGGATCGTAGACGAATGTAGTGTCCGGCTTTAGCCGGACCCCATCACGCCTCGGAGGAGTGATTCGAGCTCCTCGGGGTGAGCAGCCCGCAACATCGCGTCCGCTCGATCGAGCACGCCACCGAGCACCAGTTTGGCGAGCGACTCCTCCAGGGTGAAGGAGCCCGCTTTTCGCGTAATCGTGATTTCCTGGTTCAAATGCTGGAGCGCATTCTTGCGAATGTGCTGCCTGGCGCCATAGCTGACCAGCAGCAGCTCCGCGACGGGAACCAGGCTTCGCGTTTTCGTCTGGAGTAGCGACTGCGTGAGCACGGCGGCGAGCGCCATGGCCATTTCCTGGCGCACGGCGTTCTGTCGCTCCACCGGGAATGCGTCGGCGATACGGGAGACGGCGGCGGCCGCATCGGTCGCATGGACAGTCGCCAGCACGAGATGGCCCGTTTCCGCCGCCGCGAGCGCAATCCGCATCGTCTCTGGATCGCGCATCTCCCCGACCACGATGACATCGGGAGCCTGTCGCATGGCGGCCCGGAGGGCGGTCGGAAAGTCAGGCGAGTCCATGCCGATCTCGACCTGTTCGATCACGCTTCGGCCATGACCGTGCTCGTACTCGATCGGATCTTCCACCGTAACGATGTGCCGCGAATGCTTGGTGTTGATCTCCGCGATGAGCGCTGCGAGCGTCGTGGTTTTACCGGAGCCAGTGGGCCCGCAGACGAGTACCAGGCCGCGCGGCAGCTCCGCGAGCAGCGAGACATCGTGTGAGAAGTGCAATTCGGACAGGCGTGGCACGCGCGTCGGCAACGCCCGAATCGCTGCCGCCTGATGCCCGCGCTCGCGATGCAGGTTCATGCGAAAGCGGCCGAGTCCTTTGAGGGTGAACGCGAGATCGACGGCTTCACCGTCGCGATATCGCTCTTTCAGGCGCGTCGGCACAATCGGTGACACCGCAGCTTCGATATCGTCTCCGCTCAACGGCTCTCCGCGAAGTCGCGAGACCTGCCCCTTGATGCGGGCGAGTGGCGGCAGACCGGCGACCAGCAGCAGATCGCTCCCATCCTGGTCGCGAACCTGACGAAGCCACTCTGCGAGCTCTGGTGTGTCGCTGGTGATTGGCGCGGATCGAATAGGCGCAATCTGGTGCAGCTCGAAGACGAGCCGATCCAGGTCGTCGTCGATTCGATGATTCCGCACATCAGACATGGTTCGCGTCGACTCTACGAGCGAACGACGAATCGGTTTTCGATCGCGAGAATCTTATTGAGGCGACGCTGGTGACGCTCTTCGCGCGAAAAGCGGGCGTTGAGGAAGGCATCGACGATTTCGCACGCCAGCGCCGATCCGATGACGCGCGCGCCGATACACAGCACGTTCATATCGTCGTGCTCGACCGCCTGATGCGCGGTGTAGGTGTCGTGACAGACGGCGGCTCGTATGCTCGGAAACTTGTTGGCCGCAATCGACACGCCCGCCCCGCTGCCGCAGACGATGATGCCGCGTTCGGCCTGCCCCTCGAACATCGCCTGAGCCACCGCCTCAGCCGAGTCGGGATAATCGACAGGCGCGGTCGAATGTGTTCCCAGATCGATGACCTCGTGGCCGTTGCGCGTCAGATGCGCGCCTACCTGCTGTTTCAGATCAAAGCCCGCGTGGTCGGCGCTCAGTGCAATTCGCATTGGTGACAGAGTACACCGGCCGAATACTCAGCCGCGTCGTCAAATAAAGCGCGGCGGAGTATACTTTGGCGTATGCGAAATCTCGCTAAGTTCTTGATCGTCGGCGTGTTCGCAGTGATTGCGACGACGGGGAATCGAGCGTCCGTGGTCAGGGCTCAGGCTCCTGCACCCGCGCCAGCCGCCCCGCCACCCGCACAGGCGCCCCAGACACCGGGTGGGCAACCCACCTTCCGTCTGAGCGTCGATCTCGTCACGAGCGATGTGATCGTTCGCGACCAGCGGAATGACCAGTTCGTGGCTGATCTCAAGCCCGAGGAATTCGAGATTTACGAAGACGGCGTCAAGCAGGAGCTCATCTCGTTGGTCTTGACGCACGGCGGCCGTGTCTATAACCAACTGACACCACCGCCCGCTCCGGTACAGGAAGGCATCATCCTGCCGACGAACCGGCCGACCAACGACGCGGCCGGCCGTGTGTTTCTCATCTTCATCGACGATCTGCACCTCGACTTCCGGAGCACGCCCCGCACACGCGAGCTGATCAAGAAGATGCTCAAGCTGTTGATTCACGAGGGCGACATGTTCGGCGTCGTGACCACCGGTTACTCGTCGATCTCCGAACAATTGACCTACGACCGTCAGGTCCTCGATTCACTGATTTCCAAAGTCACCGGCGGTGGACTGAAGGCCAAGGAAATCATCGAAGGCATGCAGAGCTCGCAGGGGCCGACAGAGTTGCGACATCGCGCGCACGTCGCGTTTTCGACGGCGTACGATCTGATGAAGAACCTGGAGAAGCTGCAGAATCGGCGCAAGGCCGTCATCTACATTAGCAGCGGATACGACTTCAACCCATTCGAGCAGTCACGCCTTGAAGAGCAGGCGCGACGCATGGGGCTCACCGACAGCAGCGGCGTCGGGACGGGGTCGGGCCAGTCCGCTGTCGATCAGCTCATGACGGATCCCTTCGTTCGCAATCAACAGAGCTCGCAGATGCTCGCGGAAGCAGATCTCGTTCGAGAGCTGGCCGAGTTGACACGCGCGGCCAATCGCGCCAACGCGACGATGTACACAATCGACCCGCGCGGACTGGTTGCCGGTCAGGACCTGGACGATGAGGTGCCGACGCAGGAATGGAACGCGTACGTTCGCGATACGCAGGACAGCCTGCGAGTGCTCGCCGAGGAAACAGGCGGCATCGCCGTCGTCAACCAGAACGACTTCGACAAGGCGCTGAAGCGGATCGATAACGAGACCAGCGACTACTACGTGCTCGGGTACTACTCGTCGAACCCCGATCCGCTCAAGCGGCGGCGGAAGGTCGAGATCAAGACGACCAGAGCCAACCTGAGCGTGTGGTCGCGCGGCGAATACACGCTGCGGCCATTGCCGCCCGCCGATCAGCGCTAGCGCCGTCGTTACAATCTTGTAGAGGCGGGTCTTCGACCCGCCTTGATCCGTTCGCGAGTTTGACGGCGAGTCTGAAGACTCGCCGCTAGTCACGCCATCTTCGGCGGCCGCACCAGCGAATCGAGCTGTGGTCGCAGGGTGTCGAACACACGCATCACTTCAGTCACCGCACGGGGCAGCCGGCCCATCTTCGGATACAGCCATCCCGT
>Ga0111538_10005548_pt1 | contig 17201 bp, 13 predicted proteins | sample SoiMethybrSBSTD1_FD_79669 | JGI IMG/M metagenome (GOLD analysis project Ga0111538, IMG submission 79669) | Bulk soil microbial communities from a Populus tree surrounding site in Tennessee, USA - Soil MetaG P. TD hybrid SBSTD1 (version 2)... | ecosystem: Environmental > Terrestrial > Soil >...
ATCAGCAATCTTCGTTATGAGCTCGCGTTCTCGATTCCCGCCGAACGGCGCGAGGCTGTACTCGGGCGGGCGACGGTTCGCTTCGCGTTGCCGCGTGCGATGCGTGTCGTCTTCGATTTCGCGCGATCGCGGGAGCGTATTCGCGAGGTTCGCGTTGGTGGTCGAGTCGTTACCGTCACCTTTACCGACGATCACCTCGTCCTTCCCGCCGACGCCACTCGCGCCGGTGAGAACGAGGTCGACATCCAGTTCACGGCGGGTGACGAGGCGCTCAATCGCAGCGACGATTTCCTCTATACGCTGTTCGTGCCGGCACGCGCGCACTTCGCGTTTCCCTGCTTCGACCAGCCGGATCTGAAGGCGCGGTATCGGCTCTCATTGGTCATCCCGGACGGCTGGCAGGTCGTGGCGAACGCTGCCGAAGAGCTGCAGCGCGAGATGGTTCCCGGTCGGATGCCCGGCGTGTGGAACGACAACGTGCCGTTCACGGAAACGCAGCCGATCCCGACCTATCTGTTCGCGTTTGCGGCAGGGAAGTTTTCGATCGAGACGGCGACGCGCAACGGCCGTCAGTTCCGCATGTTTCATCGCGAGACCGACGCCGCCAAGGTCGCGCGAAATCGCGACGCGATGTTCGACCTGCATGCGTCGGCTCTCGCCTGGCTCGAGACCTACACCGGCATTCCGTATCCGTTCGGCAAGTTCGACTTCGTGCTGCTGCCGGCGTTCCAGTTCAGCGGGATGGAGCACCCCGGTGTCGTGTTCTACACGACGACGCTGCTGCTGGATGAAGCAGCGACGCAGAACCAGTTGCTCGATCGCGCGAGCACCATCGCGCACGAAACCGCGCACATGTGGTTCGGCGACCTGGTCACCATGCGCTGGTTCAACGACGTGTGGATGAAAGAGGTGTTCGCCAACTTCATGGCGGCGAAGATCGTGAACCCGTCGTTTCCGCAGGTGAATCACGATCTGCGATTCCTGCTGTCCAATTATCCGGCGGCGTACCAGATCGATCGCACGGCGGGGACCAATCCGATCCGGCAGACGCTGGCGAACCTCGACGAAGCCGGCCAGCTCTATGGCGCGATCATCTACCAGAAGGCGCCGGTCGTGATGCGCCAGCTGGAGATGATCGTCGGCGAGGAGCGCTTCCGCGACGGTCTGCGCGAGTACTTGAAGCGGTACTCGTTCGCGAATGCGTCGTGGCTCGACCTGGTGACGATTCTCGATAGACGCACGCCGGAGGACCTCGCGGCGTGGAGTCGCGCCTGGGTAGAGGAGCGCGGTCGCCCCACATTCACAACGGACATCAGATTGAATGGCAACGGCTCGATCGCGGCAATGAAGGTGACCGCGACCGATCCATTCAATCGCCGGCTGGTGTGGCCGCAGCGGCTGCGTGTCGCGGTGGGGTATCGCGGCATGGTGAAGGACTTGCCCGTCGACGTGAAGGGCGCGACCGCGACGGTGCCAGACGCCCGTGGCTTGCCGAAGCCGGATTACGTCTTGCTCAACGGGCACGGTCTCGGTTACGGGCTGTTTCTGCTCGATGACACGAGTCGCGACTATCTGATCGGGCACATCGAGGACATTCCCGACGCGCTGACCCGCGGCAGTGCATGGGTGACGCTGTGGGAAAACCTGCTCGAGCGCAGGATTGCGCCAGGCGTGTTCGTCGACGCGGCGGTGCGCGCACTCCCGCGTGAGACGGACGAACAGAACGCGCAGCGCGAGCTCGGCTATGCGACGCGTGCGTTCTGGCGATGGCTGCCACCAGAGCAGCGACCGTCGCGCGCGCAACAACTCGAGCCGATGCTGCGCGAGGGCATCGCGCGGGCGTCGACGGCAAGTCAGAAGGCCGCGTGGTTCAACGCCTATCGCGATACGGTGCTCTCGCGTGATGGGGTCACATGGCTCGAGCGCGTCTGGCGACGCGACGAGAAGATCGCCGGGTTGCCGTTTGCCGAGACCGACGAGATTGCGATGGCATTGGAGCTCGCGGTGCGCGACGTCCCGAATGCGTCAGAGATCCTTCGGACGCAGTTGGAACGGACGCAGAATCCCGATCGCAAGTCGCGCTTCGCGTTCGTCATGCCTGCGCTCTCGGCCGATCCCGCCGAACGCGAGCGCGCGTTCGATCGATTCCGCTCGGTCGAGAATCGTCGTCGCGAGCCATGGGTGCTCGAGTCGCTGCAGTATCTGCATCATCCGCTGCGCGAACCGCACTCGCGGCGATTCGTCAGACCTGCGCTGGAACTGCTGCGTGAGATTCAGCAGACCGGCGACATCTTCTTTCCAACGCGCTGGATGGAATCGACGCTCGGTGGCCACCGCTCGCCTGAGGTCGCTGAGCAAGTCGAGGCGTTCCTTGCGAAGGAGTTGCAGTATCCGCAGCGGCTCCGCTGGACGATCCTCAGCGCCTCGGACGAACTCTTTCGAGTGTCGAGCCCCTCACAGTAATGGGGCACTCGAGCGCCACAGAGACACGGCCGCCGTCATACAATCGACAATCATTTACGCGAACTTCGCGAGGAGGACTCATGTTGCGCAGGGTCATCGTGGGAATCGCTGCCGTGCTCGCGTGCAGCGCAGCCGTGGTTGCACAACAGCAGCCGCCGGCGAGGCCGTTGAGCCCGTCAGGCTCGACGCAGGCGCAAGTGCTCGGGCGCTGGGAGAAGGGTGAGCGCCCGACGTTTGCCGTCGGCCAGGAGCGTTACGTCGGCGGCAAATGGCTCGAGATCACGTACGGGCGTCCCGCGCTGCGCGGCCGCGACGTGTTCGGCTCTGGCGCGAACTACGGCAAGGCGCTCATCGACCTGCCGCTCGGCGACTTCGGGCCGCCGCCTGTGTGGCGTGCCGGCGCGAACGTCAGCACTCGTCTGATGACCGAGGCGACGCTCACCATCGGCGACAAGAAAGTGCCTGCCGGCGAGTACAGCCTGTTCATCGACGTGAAGAGTCCCACCAACTGGACGCTGATCGTTTCCAGCTGGGGGGCGCTGCAGCGATTCAATCAAGCCGACAAAACGGCGTTGTGGGGCGCCTACGGCTATACGCCGGAGAAGGACGTCGCGCGCGTGGCGATGAAGGTGGAATCGATGCCGTTCAGCGTCGAACAGCTCACGTGGGCGTTTCTCGACATGACACCGGACAGCGGACGCATGGCCATCTCCTGGGCGAAAACGATGGCGAGCGTTCCGTTCAAGGCGCAGTGAATCAGCTCTGCACCCACAGCTTCGGCTTGCCGGTGCCGTCGTCGGTGCCCTTGATGTACCAGTTCTTCCCGAGAGGATCGTGGTCCATCGTGGTGACGAAGTCGAAGGGCGCCTGGAACTCGATGTAGTCGAATCCGGTGTCCGACGCGACGAGCTGATGCCACTCGCCGGCGGGGATCAAGACCAGATTGCCGGGCCCGATCTGCAGCGTGCCCGTATCGTGCTTGACCTCGCCGGTTCCCTTTTCAATCAGATAGAAATGCTCCGGCGTGATGGGACTCGTCTTCGACGCATTATGAACGTGCCGCGGCGAGTGCGCGTGCGGACCGTACTGCATGCGACCGAGCTGCAGATCGTACGCCGCTGACAGCCCAGTCTCCTTGTTCACCCAGAACGTCCGCTCGCGAAAGCGCTTCTCGTCGATGAGCGACCGCAGTTGTGATTCCACGAAGAAGTAGCCGGTCGGCTCGTTGCTGCCGGCGCGGCCCGTGTGTTTCGGCACCGTGACCACGAGAAGCGTGAGCGGCGTCGCCGATGCGGTGATGCTCGCCTCCTCGCCAGGCTCGAGATACACACCAGAGCGGCGCTGCGCCGTGTGTTCGGTCGTCCGTCCGCCGCTGGTGTGCGCCAGTGTGACGTCGCTTCCCTCGAGCACGTAGGCGACGCGCGTCCGGTCGCTGCGGTCGAGGCGCCACGTCTTGCCGGCGTCTACCTCTCGAATGGCCACTTCGACGCGCGTTCCTTCTTCGCTCGAGCCGAGAACGCTGCGGACGTGACCCTCCGGAGTCGGCGTGTTCGTCCTGGTCGCGATGTCGATCACCTTGATCATGCCGTCACCTGCTATGCCAGCGCCTTCGGGCGATAGGCCTCGCGCGCGACGTCCGAGATCGGGGCGGGCGCCACCGTGGCGCGGATCGACGTCTGCACGTGCCGCTCGACGGTCGGCTTCCGCGACCCGCCTCCTTCCTCACCCCAGACCACCGTGACCTCGGTGCCTGGCTCCGCGTGGGCGGGGTCGAGCATGCCCAGCGAGAGGATCGCCCGCTCATTCGAGCTGAAGCCCGTATACGTCGAGAAGCCAACCATCCTCTGACCGACCATCACCTTGTCGAACGGAAGCGTGGCGTAGTTGGCGAGTGGCAGATCGATGTACTTCGGCCCTTCGCCCGGTGCGTGGAACACGGTTCCGAACGCTCGATTCACATCGTCGCTGTTCCAGACCAGCGTGACCTTCTTCCGGTGCGGTTTGCCGGCCATCGCTTCCAGCGCGGCACGACCCACGAAGTCGTGATCGAACTTCACCATATGCCCGTAGCCGAGGTCGTACGGCGTCCGGTAGTAGTCGGAGATCGAATCGGAGGAGTAGCTGCCGCCGAGTGAGGCCATCGCTTCGTAGCTCTTGTCGGTCAGCCACTGCCGATAGGGCTTCAACGTCTCGCCGGTGTAAATGGCCGGCAGCGGAGACGGAATCCAACCCGACTCGAGGCAGGTGGTCGGATAGGCGCGCGAACCGACGAGACGAATGCCGAACTCGCGCCCCGCATCGACGATCGCGTCGCGGACCTGATCGCCATGCTCCCACGGACCGAACAGCTCCCATCCCGGTTGACCGACCATGCCGTGTCGCAGCGCGCGCACGTCGCGTCCACCGATGCTGAACGAGTCCATGTGGAAGAACCGCACGTCGGGAGGCGTCCTGCCGAGGATCTTCTGCATGACGGCCAGCGCATTCGGTCCCTGCAGCTCGAATCGGAACACCTTGCGGCGCCCTTCGTTCTGTGCGGATCGCTCGTCACGCTCCCATTTGACGGAATAGCCACCCGTTTGCGCGTGGTACTGCACCCAGTTGGACGCCGGCGGCCGACCGACGAGGCTGAAGAGCTGCTCGTCCAGGTGAAAAAGAATCGCATCGCCTATCACGTAGCCCTCGTCCGTGCACGCGACGAACTGCTTGGCCTGATTCACCTTGAAGTTCTTGAACGTGTTGATGCCCAGATTCGACAACAGCTTGATCGCGTCAGGCCCTTCGACATACAGGTCCGTCATGTGATGCGACTGGTCGAGCAGCGCACACGTTTCGCGCCACGCGCGTTGTTCGTCGCGCCAGTTGGTGAACTCCGGTTTCACGACGGGGAAGGCGTAGGGACCGGTCTGCGAATGGCGGAGCAACTCAACAGGGCTGCCGGCGGCCTGCAGCACGTCTTCGAGACTTCGAGGACTCATCGATCGTCGTTCTCCGATGCTGGAAAAAGAACGTGACTACCGCACAGCCGTGCGGCTCCCGTGAGTAGAACGAGCGATTATACCTGACGAGTCCGTGGCGACCTGCTCGTCGGATCCGGCGAGCAGGCTATCGAGCGCGCTGGATCAACTGCGCATCGACGGCGGTGACGATGAACTGCACGAGCTGACGATCGGACATCCAGGTCAGGTTTTCTCCGCCGGGATTCAGATCGTAGGCGGCGATGATGTTCAGCAGCCGCGGGCGGTTGAGGGCGCCGAGCTCCTGCTTCAGCAGGTCGAGATTTCGCGTTCCAATCTCGAACGGATCGAGCACGGGTTCCGGTCCAGGAGGCATCACGCGCGTCGCGGAGATGGTCTTTTGCGCCGGCGCCTCGGAAATCGGAACTTCAACGCTGCGCACACGAACCGTGACCGGAGTTCGTGCTCGCTGCAGCGCGCCTTCGAGAAAGACGGGAGTCAGGCCCGTGCTCCAATACACGAGGTCGTGGCGTTCGGGCTGACGCGATTCAACCGGGCCGACGAGCACCTGGGTATCGCCGTCGATCGGCACGAACTCCAGCCATCCTTCCCACATGCGGTCCTCGGCGTGTCGACCGACAACGCGCGCGTGGTACGTGCCGAACTCGTCCCGCACCGGCGTATCGAACGACATGAGCACTTCAGCCATATGAGATCGAACCTCCCGGAACTGTGGAGCCTGCAACTCGACTGCCATGCATGAGAAACCCAAAGATCGCGGTAAGGGAGTCGGCGCCGCGCCGGGAATCAGCGGTGAATGGTGATGTCGCTCGTAACCGTCGAGCCCGTGGGAGTAAAGCGCGTGATATCTGTTGCGTTCTCTCCCACGACACGAACGCGCATCGTGTCGCCGTCGATCGTGACGAGCAGAAAGTGCGACGAGTCGGACCATGAGACCGTCTGCGCCTCGTCGAAGCGGTTGGGTGCCCCATGACGTACTTTGCTGCCCGCGCCGGTGACGAAGTAGTCGATGCCGTCGTGGTGTGAATGTTGAAAGTTGTGCTCGTGCCCGTTGAACATCACGCGGAGTCCGCCGCGACGGAACAGTGGCAGCAGCCGCTCCATGCGGTCGGTGTTGTGATGCTGCGGGCCGGCGCAGAACGGCGGGTGATGACAGAACGCGAGGCGCCATCGCACGCCACCATCGCTGGCAAACGTGTTCTCCACCCACTGCCAGTGTTTCGGGTGCTCATACAACCGCTTGCCGCGGAAAAATCCTTCCTTTGACGTGTCGATGCAGATGAATTCGATCGTGGGACCGAAGCGGAACCGGTAGAACAATCCTGGATCGATCGACGTGTCGCCGGACGACTCACCGGAAGCGAGCCGCTCGTGGAGGTACATGTTATCGAGCAGCTGATCCCGATCATCCCGATCTTCCGTCTCGGCGGTGTCGTGATTGCCGATGCACGGAAACACGGGAATCCGATTGATCATGTAGCGATACGGCTGAAAGAACGTGAAGAACCAGTCGTCGTCTTCGGCGCCGGTGTTCGTCGCCGTGATCGGCAGGCCGAGGATGCGCGCGCCGGCGTAGATGTTGTCGCCGGTCGTGATGATCAGTCGGACGTCATGTGTGTCGAAGAGGGCTCGCATCGCCTCGGCGATCTCGCGCTGACGTCGCGTGGGCGTGGATCGACGGATGCCGGTGCCATAGTCGCCCAGCACCATGAAGGTAAATGGACGTGCCGGCGCAGCGGCGGGATCCGGATCGGTCCTGAATTCGTTGACGTAACGTCCGCCCCGCTGCACCAGGCCCTGGATCTCTCCGGGCGCCCAATCCCAGCGCTCGTCTCTGGCCCATGCCTCGTCGTTGACGATCACGTCATACCGGTATCGCGTGTCCGGTGTGAGCCCGTTGATCCAGCAGAAGTTCGTCGTCTCGGTTGAACCCGTGGCGGCGAGCGCTCCATCTTCGGTGTAGACGTTGACGCGTGCTGCTCCGTAGGGAGCCGATCGCGCGCCGATGCTTTCACGCCGGGGCGGGTGGACGTGCTTGAGGTCGCGATCCTCCACGAGCTTCCATTCCTTGTCCGATCGCGTCTTGAAATAGAAGGCTCCCCACGCGATGAGGGCGGACGTCGGCGTCACGCCGGCGAGATGGAGGTAGGGCTCAGCATGGAATTCGGGCATGGTGGGGAAGAGCGCAATTCAGAAATTCAAAATTCAAAATCAAATACAGGGGGCTTTAGTTTGCATTTTTCATTTTGCATTTTGAATTGCCGGGTCGTCCCCTCAGCGCACGCGAAGGTCGGGCATCAGCGCCAGATCGCTGCGATCGAGGATGTTGTCGGCCGCCCCGACACGGAACCAGCGCCAGGCGTACTGTTCGAGTCGGATGCGATGAAATCCGTCGTTCTGCGCGCGGCTATGTTTGTCGTCGAACACTTCCACCAGCAGTCCATCGCGCTGACCTCCGACTTTCAGCTTCACCGTCTGAGCGGTGCTCGCAAAGTTGTGGAGCGTGACCATCGACGTGTTCCGCCAGTCGTAGCGGATCGCCAGGACCGACGATGCATTGGTCCGGAGGACCGTGAAGGTGCCCCAGCTGATCTCCGGGCATTCCTTGCGCATCCGAATCATCCGCTCGGTCCAGTTGAGCAGTGAATGCGGGTCGCGCCGCTGTGCGGCGACGTTCACGCGCTCATATCCGTATACCGAATCGCTGATCGCGGGCCTCACCACGGTTCTGGAGCGCGAGAATCCGCCGTGGCGTTCGCTGGTCCACTGCATCGGCGTCCGCGCGCACTCACGTTCGGGGAGACGGAGATTGTCGCCGATGCCGATCTCGTCTCCGTACTGCATCATCGGTGTTCCGGGTAGTGAGAAGAGCAGGCTGAATGCGAGCTCGAGGCGCCGCCGATTGTTGCCGAGCATCGGCGTGAGACGACGGCGGATGCCGCGATCGTAGAGCTGCATCCGCTTCTCGGGGCCAAACGCCGCGAACACTTTCTGGCGCTGTTCGTCCGTCAGCCGGCCCAGGTCGAGCTCGTCGTGGCTGCGGAGGAACTGCACCCACTGCGCGTTCTCCGGCCGCTTGGCCGTCTGTTCCAGCGCCGACACGAGCGGGTCCGTGTCACCGCTGGCCATCGCATAGAACAGCCGCTGGTTGACGGGGAAGTTGAGCATCATCTGCAGCCGCTCGCCCTCCTCGCCGAAGTACTTCATGCTCTCGTCGGGCAGCACGTTCGCTTCACCGAGCAGGATCGCGTCGCCGCTGCGCCACTGCAGGAAGTCACGCATCTCCTTCAGGAGCATGAAATCCTGCTCGTGCTCGATGCCCGCGCCTTTCTTCTCGATCAGGAAGGGCACCGCGTCCATCCGAAATCCGGAGACGCCGAGCTGCAGCCAGAAGCCCATGATCTTCTGGATCTCGGCGCGCACGTACGGGTTCCACGTGTTCAGGTCAGGCTGGTGGTTGTAGAAGCGATGGAAGTAGTACTGGTTCGCGCGCCGGTCGAACGACCACGTCGTCGTCTGCTGCCCGGGAAAGACGATCCCTTTCTTGTGATCCTTCGGCCGCTGGTCGGCCCACACGTACCAGTCGCGATAGACGGACTTCGGGCTCTCGCGCGCCTGTTGAAACCAGGGCGAGTCGACAGACGTGTGATTGACGACGAGATCGACGATGACTCGCAGGCCGAGCGCGCGGGCGTGATCGATGAAGTTGACGAAGTCGCCGAGCGAGCCGTGCCGCTCGTGCACGGCATAGTAGTCGCTGACGTCGTAGCCGTTGTCGCGATTCGGCGATCCGTAGAACGGCTGCAGCCACACGCAGGTGGCGCCGAGGCCGGCCAGATAATCCAGCCGGCGCATCAACCCTTCGAAGTCGCCGACGCCATCGCCGTTGGCGTCCTGGTACTTCTCGACGTCGAGGCAGTAGATGACCGCGTTCTTGTACCAGAGGTCGTCGATCGACATTGGGTAGCTGGGTAGCTGGGTGGCTAGGCGGATAGGTCGCCAGGTAAATGCACTTGCCCCAGCAACCTAGCTACCTAACAACCTAGCTACCTAAAGCTGGCTAGAGCACTCCCGGCTTGATGTGGAAGCCGGTCTGCGCGTCACCCTCGCGGTACATGCCGTGGCACTGCTTGCACTGCGCCTGCATCGTGTTGGCGGCGGCGAGCGCCTTCATCCCGTCGCCAGCGGCCGCGGCCCCGGCGGCTTCGGTGGCTGCCATGCGCGCCGTCTGCGCAAACATCACCGCATCGGCCTTGTTGTTCTGCTGCCAGAACCGCTCGACATCGCCGAAGGCCATCGCCAATGTCTGCGCGTCCTTCGCGGCGTCGGGGAGCTGATTCATCATCAGCTTCATGCGCAGCGCGCCCGATGTCGGACCGATGATTCGCATGCGCGCCTGAAGATCGTCAGGTGTGAGCCGTGCGGCCGCCTGCGCGCCCGCGCCACCAGCGCGTTGACCACCGGCCGTTGTCGCGCCACCCGTCGTTCCGGTTGCGCCGCCGCCTGCGCGTGCGCCGCCGCCTGTGCCAGCCCCTGACGATCCGCCCGCCGCGGTGGTGCCTGTCGGCGTCGGCGCCGGAGGCGTCGTCGTCGCCGTCTTTGATTTGTTGCCGCACGCCACGCTGAACGTCACGGCCAGTATTGCAACACCAGAGACAATTCTCATCGTTGCTCCTTTCCGTCGTGGACCGCGCTGCGATCCCGAAATGCGATGACGACGAGTCGATCGCGACTCCCGTCGACCGTTGCGGCGCGCGCGATCGATCGCGATGAACATCACCCGACGAGCTGGGATCACCACGCGCGCACCGATCATCGTAGCGCACCACACACAGACTGAAACTCAGTCTTAGTTTCAGAACATCGTTTTTCTTTTGCCTACGAATCGAGCGTGGTACGGTGCAGCGCGGCGGTGACAGCCGCGTTGGACAACGCTCGTGATACACCCTTCGACTCGCTTCGCTCGCTCAGGGCAAGGTCGCCTCCTCGCCGCCATCGTGTGGTGTGTGGTCATGGGATGGTCGCTCGACGCGTCCGCCGCTCAGGCGATTGTGTCGGAGCCCTCCGACGGTGCGCGCCTCTACCAGGACAATTGCGCCGCGTGTCATGCCAGTGATGGCCGTGGCAATGCTGAGGCAGTCGTCGGCTTCGACGTTCCGCTTCCCGACTTCACCGATTGCCTCTTTGCCACGGTTGAAGCGGCGGAAGGCTGGGAAGCCGTCGTGCGTGAGGGAGGCCCCGTACGCGCGCTCGATCGCCATATGCCGGCGTTTGGCCAAGCGCTGTCAGAGGACGAGATTCGCCTCGTGGTCAGCCACGTACGAACGTTCTGCACCAGTCGGGGATGGCCGCAGGGCGATCTCAACCTGCCGCGCGCACTCGTGACGGAAAAGGCGTATCCGGAGAACGAGGCGCTGTTCACGATGTCGATCGGGCGCGAGCCGACGCGGAACGTCGGCAACACCTTCATCTACGAGCGCCGCTTCGGTGCGCGCAACCAGTACGAGGTCAATGTTCCCTTCGACGCGCAGCGCGGTGAAGCCGGAGCGTGGCTGCACGGTCTCGGCGATATCGCGGTGGCGGTGAAGCGGGCTTTCTACTCCGACGTCGAGCGCGGCTCGATCGTCAGCCTCGGCGAAGAAGTGTCGCTGCCGACGGGCAAACAGAGCGAAGGTCTCGGAAAAGGCTTCAGTGTGTTCGAGTCGTTCGTCGCGGCGGGTCAGAGACTCCCTCGCGAGAGCTTCCTGCAGTTCCAGGGTGGGGTCGAGATCCCGACCGATTCGGAGCGCGCGTCGAAGGAGGCGTTCTGGCGCACCGCGATCGGCAAGACGATCACGCAGCAGTCGACTCGACGCTGGACGCCGATGGTCGAGATCGTCGGCGCCCGCGAGCTCGAGTCCGGCGCGCGGTCCCAATGGGACGTCGTGCCGCAGATGCAGGTCACGATCAGCAAGCGTCAACACATCATGATCAGCGGCGGCCTGCAGGTGCCGCTGAACGGCCGCGACGACCGCGCATCGCAGTTCCTCACGTACTTCCTGTGGGACTGGTACGAAGGAGGGCTGCTGGATGGCTGGCGGTAGGCGAATGTCGTTCGTCCTGCCGGCGCTCGGGCTGTGGCTCGCGGCGATCTTCATGACGGCGGGACAGCCGGTGGCGGCGCAGGCAACGAAGCGCAACGCGCCGGGCGCGCACGATGCGGCCATGTTCACGCCCTCGCGCGAGTGCATGGCCTGCCACAACAGCCTCGTCGCGCCGAGCGGAGAAGATGTGTCGATCGGTCTCGCGTGGCGTGCGTCGATGATGGCGAACTCGTCGCGCGACCCGTACTGGCATGCATCGGTCCGCCGTGAAGTGCTCGACCATCCGACGCGCGGCGCGGATATCGAGGACGAATGTGCCATCTGTCACATGCCGATGATTCGCGCACAGGCGCACGCGGCGGGACGCAAGGCGCAGGTATTCGCGCATCTGCCGATCGGGCGAGGCGAGGAAGACGACGATCTGCTCGCGGCTGATGGCGTGTCGTGCACCCTCTGCCATCAGATTACGGACGAGCGCTTCGGGACGCGCGAGAGTTTCGTCGGTGGCTTCGTGCTGGCGAAACCGGGACGCGGCGGCCGGCCAATGTTTGGTCCGTTCGAGCCGAATCAGGGACGGACAGCGATCATGCGTTCGGTCACCGGACACGAGCAGACCGAAGGCGCGCACGTGCGGCAGTCCGAGCTGTGCGCGACCTGTCACACGCTGATCACCGAAGCACTGGGTCCCAATGGCGAGGCGATCGGGTCGATTCCCGAGCAGGTGCCGTATCAGGAGTGGCGACACAGCGCGTATCGCGAGGAGCGCAGCTGCCAGTCGTGCCACATGCCCGAGGTGGTCGGTGAGACGCGCATCGCGTCGGTGGCCGGAGAGGCGCGAAGCGGCCTGCACAAGCACACCTTCATCGGCGGCAACTTCTTCATGCTCCGGATGCTCAATCGGTTCCGGCAGGAGCTTGGTGTGGGTGCGCTCGCGTCGGAGCTCGATAGTTCCGCCACGCGAACCGTGCAGCAGCTGGGAACGCAGTCAGCGGAACTCTCCATCGCCGGCATGTCTCTGGCCGAGGGACGGCTGCAGTTCGACGTCGCGGTCACCAATATCACCGGCCACAAGCTGCCGACCGGGTATCCGTCGCGACGTGCGTGGCTGCATGTGATCGTGCGCGACCGACAAGGTCAACCGGTGTTCGAATCGGGGGCGATCGATCCCGAGGGTCGCATTCGCGGCAACGATAACGACGCCGATCCCGCTCGCGTCGAACCGCATTACACCGAGATCCGACAACCCGACGCGGTCCAGATCTACGAGTCGGTGATGGGCGACTCGCGCGGCATGCCGACCACGGGCTTGCTCCAGGCGACCAGCTTCCTCAAGGACAACCGGCTTCTGCCGCGCGGCTTCGACAAGGCGAGTGCGGAGCCCGACATCGCCGTGCGCGGCGCCGCGCTGCAGGATGCCGATTTTGCCGGCGGCGGCGATCGCGTGCGCTACGTCATTGCACCCGGTTCGGCGTCGGGCCCGTTCGACATCGACGTGGAGCTGCGCTATCAGCCGATCAGCTTCAGGTGGGCGCAGAACCTTCGCCCCTACGATGCTCCGGAGCCGAAGCGGTTCGTGCGGTATTACGAATCGATGGCGAGCGGGTCATCGACCGCGCTCGCGCATACCCGCGCGATCGTGGGACCTTCGCGCGCGGACGACTCTCGATAGGCCGCGACCGGAGGGCCGAAATACGTCGTGTCCGGGGTCAGCCGACCGGGCGACGGGTTCCGCGATTCGGGCCGCGAATCCGGCCACGTGCGATACCATCTGCGGCCATGTTCAGCGAATTCAGAACCTTCATCGCCCGCGGCAATGTGATCGACCTGGCCGTCGGCGTCATCATCGGCGCCGCGTTCGGCAAAATCGTGACCACGCTGGTCGAGGGCGTCATCATGCCGCCGATCGGTCTGGCCCTCGGCGGCATCGACTTCTCGAGCCTCTTCGTAGTACTCGACAGCTCGAAGGGGATTCCCGCGTCGCTGGCCGATGCGAAGGCAAAGGGGATACCGGTGATTGCCTACGGGCAGTTCATCAACGACGTCATCACGTTTCTGATCGTCGCTCTCGCCGTGTTCGTGCTCGTGAGGGCCGTCAATCGGATCAAGGAAGCCGTGGAAGGCCCGGTCCCTGTAACGGCACCAGCGACAAAGGAGTGCCTGTACTGCGCGTCGGCAATCCCGATCAAGGCGACGCGCTGCCCACACTGCACGTCACAACTCAGCTGAAGCGCTCCGCGCACCGACGCGCGAAGTGAGTGCTACATCTCCACCTGGACCCCGAGCTCGACGACGCGTTCGGGTGGCAGCCGGAAGTACGCCGTCGCGCGGACGGCGTTGCGGGCCATCAGCACGAAGAGCTTCTCGCGCCACATTGCCATCCCGGGCCGGCGGGTGACGATGATTGTTTCGCGACCCAGGAAATACGTGACGTCGTCGGAATCGATGTTGACGCCGGCGCTTCGCGCCTGCAGCAGCGTCTCCGGCACGTTCGGATCCTGCATGAAGCCGTATTGGATGCGCACGTAGAAGATGCCGGAGCCGAGCGGATTCACTTCGATCTGATCGTCGGTGGCGACGTACGGTGTCTGTGAGGTCGACACGGTGAGCACGATCACGTGCTCGTGAAGGATCTTGTTGTAGCGCAGGTTGTGCCCGAGGGCCGGGGGCGTTCCGCGTGGCGAGGCCGTCATGAACACCGCGGTTCCCGGGACGCGGATCGGCGGCTGCGCGGTGACGGCGGCCATGAATTCCTCGAGCGGCAGCGCGCGCGCGTTCACACGCTCGGCCATGATCCGTCGGCCGGTCTTCCACGTCGTCATCAGGGTGAAGATGAGAGTCCCGACGACTAGCGGCAGCCAGCCGCCGTGGAGAACCTTCAGCAGGTTGGCGCCGAAGAACGACAGGTCGACTGACAGGAAGATCGCGGTCACGCAGGTCGCCAGCCACAGCGGCCAGCGCCATCGCTCCGTCGCCACCACGTGCAGCAGCAGGGCGGTAATGACCATCGTCATCGTGACGGCGATGCCGTATGCGGCGGCCAGCGCACTCGAGGATTCGAAGCCGATGACGATCAGGATCGTGCCGACGGCGAGCGCCGCGTTGACCTGCGGCACATAGACCTGGCCCATCTCGTGTGACGACGTGTGTTCGACGTCGAGGCGCGGCATGTATCCCAGCTGAATCGCCTGCCGCGTCAACGAGAACGCGCCCGAGATCAGCGCCTGCGACGCGATGATCGCGGCCACCGTGGCCAGCAGCACCAGCGGATAGAGCGCCCAGAGCGGCGCCATCATGAAGAACGGCTGCTCGGCCGCTTCCGGTCGCTGAATCAGCTGCGCACCCTGCCCGAAGTAGTTGAGCAGCAACGCCGGCAGCACGAGCGAAAACCACGCGACCCGGATTGGCTTCTTCCCGAAGTGCCCCATGTCCGCATAGAGCGCCTCTCCGCCGGTCACGGCGAGAAACACCGCGCCGAGGACGGTGAAGCCCGCAATGCCGTGCGCGCGAAAGAACGTCAGAGCATGGCGGGGGTTCACGGCCGCGAATACCTCCGGCGCCTGGACGATCCACACAATGCCGAGGACCGCGATCGTCACGAACCAGAGCACCATCACGGGACCGAAGAGTCCACCGACGCGATGGGTGCCGAACTTCTGCATCACGAACAGCGCCACGAGAATGGCGACCGACAGCGGCACCACGTACGGGTCGAAGAGTGGTGTCGCGACGCGCAGGCCTTCCACGGCACTGAGGACCGAGATGGCCGGCGTGATCATGCCGTCGCCGTACAACAGCGCCGCACCGAAGATGCCGAGCAGGATCAGCGTCGGTCGGCTGACGAACAGCCGCTCCGCGCCCTGTCGCTGCCCGGCCCGCCCGTCGTTTCGCGGCGGGACGAGCGCCGTCAGCGCGAGGATGCCGCCCTCGCCCTGGTTGTCGGCGCGCATGACGATCGCGATGTATTTGATGGAGATGACGACGATCAGCGCGTAGATGATGAGGGACAACACGCCGAGCACGTTCTCGTGCGTCGGCGGCACCCCGTGCTCGCCGAAGAAGCATTCGCGAACGGCGTAGAGAGGGCTCGTCCCGATGTCGCCGTAGACGATTCCGATAGCGGTGAGCGTGACTGCGAAAAGACTGCTGCGGCCACTATGGCTGGCCGGGCCGTGTTCGTCCATCCGAAACCGCGAGAATACCACGGTGGATGAGCGAGAATGACCCGCATGACTTCAGCAGAGAGCGCGGCACGGCTGCACGAGGCGATCGGTGACGCCTTGCAGATATTCCAGGGCGTCGACGAAACACGGACGACACGCATGAAGCCTGGCGGCGGCTGGTGTGCGCGACAGGTCCTCGGACATCTGATCGACTCGGCGTGCAACAACCACCGCCGGTTCGTGCTCGGCCAATCGAGCGATCCGGTGAAGTACGACGGCTACGAGCAGGAGGTGTGGGTCGCGCGCCAGCACTACGACAAAGTACCTTGGCGCGATCTCGTTACCCTGTGGACCGCCTACAACCGTCATCTCGCGCACGTGATGTCGTGCGTGCCTGACGACGTCGCTGTCCGCGAAGGGAGCGGTCCCGACGGCGAGGGTCGCGTGACGCTCGCGTTTCTGATGGAGGATTACGTCAGGCATCTGCGCCATCACGTCGAGCAGATTCGAACGCGGCTCGCCACCTAGCCATTCATCTCGACTGTCGCAGCCACTTCAGGTCATGTGACTTGCACCTTCTCCGCGCCAGATAGGCGACATCACACAGCTCATCGGAGGAGGATCACATGAAGAGGTTTGGCGTTCTGTTGATCGCGCTGGCGACCGTCGTGACGATGGCGTGCAAGAACACCCGACAGACGGAGAGCCAGCCAGCCAATGAACCGAACCAGCCGACGATCGGTACTGCGGGCGTGGACAACAACGCCGTCAGCATTGGTGACAAGAACTTTGTTCAGGACTTATGGGCAGACGGCGACGCAGAAGTTCAGCTCGGCAAGATGGCGGCTGAGCGCGGCGCCAGCGCCGATGTGAAGCGCTTTGCCGAGATGATGGTTCAGGACCACACCAAGGCGGGCGAACAGCTGATGCAGATTGCCACCCAATACAACATCCAGCCGGACGCGAAGGAGGCCGACGAGCACAAGGGCGCGATGGACAAGCTGTCCAAGCTGCGCGGTGCGGAATTCGACCGCGAGTACATCAACCAGATGATCGACGACCACCAGGACGTCGTGAACGATCTGCAGCGCCGTGTCGACTATAACGGCAGCGCGACCGACCGGATCACCAAAGGGACGACCGGTGCGGACAAGAACACGAACGTGAGGCCGGAGAAGGCGAACAACCCCGTCGAGGCGAAGCTGAATCAGTGGGCGGCCGACACGCTGCCGACGGCGCAGCATCATCTGGACGAGGCGCGGATAATCAAGGACAAACTGGGCAATCGCCGGAACACCACTAACTAGTCGATTTGTGATTCGTGATTAGTGATCTGTGATTTGTTTGGTGATTTGTGATTTGTGATCAGTGAACTATTTGTGATTCACCGATAGCTCACCAATCGCAGATCGCAAATCGGCCATCATTCACCGATCACAGATCACGAATCGCACATGACTAGCCCGCGTCCTATCTCTTGCCGTCAAGGAACAGGGACTTCAACTTGAGCTCGCCGA
>Ga0111538_10005552_pt1 | contig 17195 bp, 10 predicted proteins | sample SoiMethybrSBSTD1_FD_79669 | JGI IMG/M metagenome (GOLD analysis project Ga0111538, IMG submission 79669) | Bulk soil microbial communities from a Populus tree surrounding site in Tennessee, USA - Soil MetaG P. TD hybrid SBSTD1 (version 2)... | ecosystem: Environmental > Terrestrial > Soil >...
CAGGTGCGCGATAAGCAGGTCCCAGGCCTTCGCGTACTTGGGATCGGAAGCGAGCGTATCGAACGCGACGAAGGCGGGGTTGTTCGCCCGTAACTGGGCCTCGATGCCAAGGGCCTTGGCCGCGCCCGACTGCGTCCGCACTGCCTGCCAGTTGCCGTACTGCAGCACGAAGCCCGTGTTCAGAATGAGTTCGCGGCCGAAGTCCTTCTTGTACGTTTCGCGCAACTTGTCGAGCAGTTCGCGCGTCTCGGGCACGGTTCGAATGACGGTCTCGAGGTCCTCCGGAGCGTCGGCCACCTTGCGCATCCACGCGAGATACGGCTCGAGTTCCATCGGCGGCTCGCCCAGCAGGTTGTGCCACTCGCGGCACAGCTCGGTTTTGTAGTACAGGTGCGCATCGTCCGAGACTCCCTCGATCTTGTGCGCGAACCAGAACGAGAGATCGCGGTGCAGGCCCATGTCGTTGGGGTTGTAGCGCAGACCCTCGTTGCGCACGAGGCGGATGCCGGCGTTGACCCACTCCCAGCGCTCCTCCTTCGTGTTGCACGTGACGGAGATGTTGTAGGCCATGTTGTGGCCGTGGAACGCCCACACCTGCGCGAAGCGCGGCTGCAGTTTCGTGATCATGTCGGCGTCGGCCATCGCCTCGAAATACAGCCCCTTCTCCTTCATTGCATTGGCCTTGATCCAGTAGATGTCGGCGATCAGGCCGCGCAGCGCGCCAATGGCCGTACCCAGCACGACGATGGGCGGCGCGCCCTCGACGCTGACGTTGGTGTAGCGCAGGACGTTGGCGTCGGACTCAGCCAGCAATCCCGGCAGCATCGCGCCCGACGCTGTCAGGCACAGCACGAGGATGATCGGCGAGATGAGTTGGATGATGCGATCACGCGACATATCGATGCTCCTTCAAGACGCGCCTGCGCAGATCGGAGGCGCGTCGGCCGGCCTAGCCCTGGCCGCTGTAGATGGCCAGTTGCCGCTTGCGCAGGACCAGCCAGCCCAGCGCCAGCGAGATGCCCGTCCACACCACCCCGATGCGCAGCAGCCCCATCAGCACCTGCGACCACGGAATTACACGGCCTTCGACAAGGTCATTGGTTGGCCGGTACTCGCCGAACGCGCTCAGCAGCCATGTCAGACCCAGTGCGATGATGCGCGTGATCCAGTGAATCGCCCAGTAGATGACCAGGCCGACGTTGCTCCAGTCCATGCTCTTGGCCTCGGGCGGGTAGAACCAGTCGAGAGCCTCTCGCAGGAACGGCCCGAGCATGCCCGCGATGAAGACCGTGAAACTCAGCAGGCATGCCACGGGGAAACTGAGAAACGTCGAGGCACAGACGCCCATGGCCGCGAGGAACGAGAGTTTCACCCACGACACCAGCACGGCCCGCAGGAAGTTGCCCTCGAAGTTCGCGACCTTGTACATGATCTCGAAATCGGCTTCCTCGAAGTTCAACGCGCCGGTTGCGCGTGCGTCGCCGGTGTGCTGATAGAGGTTGACGATCGCGACGCTGAGTGTGCCATCATCCCTGATCAGACCCGGCCCGATCGGGAACGAGTGGGCCATCGTGGGCACGTACTGCACGGAGCGCTCGGTATTGCGATCCTGGTTGAAGATGAACAGCGCCGGGAAGGCCTTGTGCTCGTCGTCGCGCAGGATGTGGAAGCGGTAGCGCAGCGTGAGCGTGGAGTTCAGACTTTTGGCGCTCTTGAGGCCGTTGAAGTTGTATTCCTTGTAGGCGCCGGGGCCGATGGATCGCTGGCCCGCGCTGTATACCGCCTGCAGATCATCCTCGAACTTCTTGCGCAGACTCAGCGGGATCGTCTCGCGATTGGCGAGGTCCGGATCGTTGCGAATCAGGTCGTCGATGCGCTGTCGGATCTCATCGGCCGTCAATTGCTTATAGGCAGGGCGTGCCGCGGAGCGCGCAGTGAGCACTTCGTCGCTGACGGCGAGCGAGTCGAGGGCGCCGGCCTCATCGGAGCGAGGCGGCGGCAGGTTCCGCAGGTACTGCACGAACGTGAAGATCGACACGCCCGAGATCGCCAGCACGATCAGGTTCACCGCCATCACGCCCAGCCACTTGCCGAAGAGATAGTGCACGCGCTGCAGCGGCTTGGTCATGAGTTGCCAGATCTGCCGGTCGCGAATCTCAAAGGCCACCGTGGCGCAGGAGAGAAACAGCGTCATGCACGCCGCGACCATGAACGTCAGCCCCATGCTGCGCGCGATGAACGTCTGCACGCGGAAGCGCAGCGGCGAGGCGGGATCGAGCCAGAGCGGAAGCAGCGGCAGCGCGATCAGCAGAATCACGATGAACACCAGCGACAACCGCGTGCGCGACGCCTCCTTCACCACCGTGTGCGCCACCGCCAGCGCCTGCCATGGCCGGTTGAGCGCCAGCAGCACAACCCGCGTCAGCAATACGAAGGTGAACGTCAGCAAGCCGATGCCGGCGAATGCCAGCATCGCTCCACGCGCATCCAAGGCCAGGCAGGCCGTGACCGGGATCGCCGTGCCGATCAGCGTCAGCAGAAACGGCAGCGTGATGCCCATCCACACAATGGCCAGCATCCACGCAGTGGTGACCAGGGCGAGCATCCACGTCGTGCCCGGCCGCTCCAGCATCCAACTCGGAGCCCACGCGGGGCGCTGATCCGAAAGCAGCACATCGGCAAGAATCGGAACCGCGACGATGTTGCCGTCGGCGTCGAACAACGGAGTTGAAGGCGTCTTCAGACGTTCGCCGCCGTACGTGCGGCCGTTGATCGTCACCGTGCCGGTGGTGTTGAGGGAGACGGCGTGCTCATCGCCCCGCGTGAGATTCTGATTGCCAAGAGCATCGATGATCGCGCTCCGCTGCGTGTCGAGGCGATGCGTCGCGACGATCAGCGAGCCGAACACGGCGCCGCACAACAGCAGCACCAGCACGCTCGCTGCGACGCGGAATGCGAACAGATTCTGCAGCCCATCGAGGCGGCGGTAGATATTCTTGAGCAACTGCATGGCGTAAGACCGCGAGTCTCGAGGACCCGCGCGTGGTTGTTACGAGCCCTTCCCGGCGGTCGTTCGGTCCTCGCCCGCCCCCCCACCGCCCTCACCACTGCCGCCATCAAGCAACGAGTCGATGACGGACTGATCCACATCCTTCGGAGCCTTGGGAGCCGGGGCCGCCTCGCGCACCACGCGTGCCGGACGTTGCGGGCCAGCGTCTGGAGTTTCGGGTTTCGGGCGATCGACCGCCAGTTGCTCGAGCACGTTCTGGCGCGTGGCCTCGTCCTTCGAGACCTGCAGCGCCTCCTGCCGCGCTCGCACGCGCACCGGCCGCTCGGGCGCCTGCTCGGAGACCAGGGCATGGATGAGCGCCTCGCCTTCGGCGGCGCCGTCGGCCCTCAGGAATGCAGCGGTCTGGCCGCCGTGCTGCGCGCCGCTGGTTGCCACGTGCTCGGCACGGGCGCGCTCGACGATGTCCATGAACAACTGTTCGAGCCGCTGGCGCGGGGCGTGCACCTTGTCGATGCCGACGCCCTCTTCCTCGCGCAGCACTTGCTCGATGCGGCTGATCGTGCCTTCGCGCAAACGCTGCGTCTGGATCACGGTGCTGTTGGTGTCGGCGAGGAGTTCCTCAGCGCTGCCCTCGGCGCGGATCTTGCCGCCGTACAGCACGACCATGCGGTGACAGACGTCCTCGACGTCGGCCAGCAGATGCGATGAGAGCAGGATCGTCTTGCCGCGCTTGCCGAGCTCGATGAGCAGGTCCTTGACCTGCCGCGTTCCTATGGGATCGAGTCCCGAGGTCGGCTCGTCGAGAATGAGAAACTCGGGATCGTTGATGAGTGCCTGGGCCAGCCCGACGCGCCGCGTCATGCCCTTGGAGAACTCGCCGATGGGCCGGTGCGCCACCTGCGTAAGGCCGACCATGTCCAGTAGTTCGTCGGTGCGGCGCTTGCGCACGCGCGCGTCGAGCCCGAAGAGCCGGCCGTAGTAGTCCAGAGTCTCGCGCGGATTGAGATAACGGTAGAGGTACGACTCTTCCGGCAGGAAGCCGATGAACCTCTTGACTGAAACGTCGGTGGGCTGCTTGCCGAAGACCAGGAGCCGGCCGCTGGTCTTATGCAGCAGGCCGAGGATCATCTTGATGATGGTGCTCTTGCCCGAGCCGTTGGGACCGAGCAGGCCGAAGATCTCGTGGGCCCGGACCTCGAGGTCGACGTTGTCGACGGCCTTGGCTTTGGTGCGCATCCAGAAGTCGCGGAAGACCTTGGTCAGGCCGACGCACTCGACGATGGCCGGTTGTTGAGCGTGTGAAACCATGATGATCGTGTGACGTCAGTTGTTGCCCGTGCCCATGGGCACGAGTTTGCCGGTCTTGGGATCCTTGCGCAATTGGCGGCCGGCCTTGTCGATGGACATCTCCTCGCCGCGCGACACGTACGGACCCATGTACGACGACTGGGCGAACGCTGCATTCCGCTGCCTGCGCTTGAGATCCCCTCGGACATCCTGGACAGCGCTCGAACCGGAGATCGCCAGGTTGATCGACGCCAGCATCGGTGGCACGTAGACGATCTCGGTATCGGCCCGACCCAGAATGCTGTTGTAGGCCTCCAGCCATTGCTGGCGAATCACCAGTTGCGGATTCTGCTTGAACGCCGGCAGCAGGCCGAAGTAGCGCTGGTACTCGTTGCCCAGCGTGGAATCGATCATGTCCTTGTAGGAGCGGGCCCGGTTGATGATGTCGGAGACTTCGCCGGTGACTTCGTTGCTTTCGAGTTTGGCGCTGATGGCGGCCATCAACTCGGTGGACCGCTGCTCGTCGCCGGTGCCCAGCGCATCTTCGTACTGCTCGATAAGCGCGGAGATCTGCTCGTAGCCCGCGCCGGCGACGTTCTGCAGCGTTTGGGCTGCCTGCTTGCGCGCCTCTTCCACCATGGAAGCCCCCGCCACGCTCGCCTCCATGACGCTGCTCTGCATCTTGCGAATCGCCAGCGGCTCGCCGCCGGTGGCATCGGTGATGTCGACGAGGCGGATGCCGGACTTGATCTCGACCAGCACGGCCTGGGCCTGCAGCCGGATGTTCTCTTTCATCTCCGGGATGCGGGCCGGATCGCTGACCTCGGTCACGCTCATGCGGCCGACGACGTGCACCGAAGCGCGGCGCAGCGCCATGCGAACCATTTCGTCAGCGTCGCGTTTCATATCAGCGTCGTTCACGTGATGGACGAAATCGCTCGGCTGATCGATCTCGTACTTGGCGGCGACTTCGAGATGGGCCAGATCGTTGTCGCGCGTGATGAGCGAGCCATCGCGGCCGGGATTGAGCGGCGTGGACACCTCGGTCTGCTCGAGCATCGTCGCCTGCGGCCGGCCGCCGGACGCCATCGAGAAGTATTCACCGAGATCGACCATGCGATTCTCGGCCTTGAAGGTGAAGAATTCGCCGAAGGGATACGGCGCCAGACTGAACTTCAGACCGGGCGAGAGCGGCTCCTTGATCTCGCCAAAGAGCGTGCGCACGCCGCTCTGGCCGTCGTCAATGGTCTTGAGGCCCGACGCCAGGAACAGCACGACCAGCACGACGATGACCGCCTGCAGCACGCGGAAACTCAGTCGCAGCGCGTCGGCCAGCGACTGGTTCGCCGGATCCATCGCGTCGCGAAGCATCGCTTCGCTTCCCACTCCCGATTCGACGATGTAGCGAGCCGACGCGGCCCGGCGCGGCGTGTCGTCCTCCTCCACCTCGGGCGGCTCCTCGGCGAAGCCGTGCAGGGCGGCCGGATCGACCTCGTCCTCTGGATTGTTGAAGTCGAAGGATTCAGCCATCGTTGGGCCCCTTCGCGCCGGACGGCTGCGTGTTCATGCTCATGCCGGCCGGGGTGCCGGACGTGCCGGCGATGTCCGGCTGCGTCGTCGCAGGCTGCGGAATGCCGTGGCGATCGGTCGCCGAATCGAGATTGAGCAGGTGCAGCGGCGCGAAACTCGACGGCAGCACGACGGTCGTGTACTGCGAGAGCGAAGTCTTGAGCGCATCGAGCCACTGCAGGAACACCGCGAGATCCTGGGCTTCGCTCATGAGCGCGTAGTACTTGGCGGCGTCCTGTTCGCCTTCAGCGCGAATCTCCGCGGCCCGCTGGTCGGCGAAGGCGCGGATCTTGTCGGCTTGGGCCTTGGCGCGATTCTGCAGGGCTGAGGCTTCCGCCTGTCCCTTGAAGCGCTCGGTTTCCGACAGCACGGTGCGGCCGGCCTTCATGCGATCGAGCACGGCCTGCGCGGTGCGCGGCGGAAGGACCAGTTGCGTGACGCCCACGTTCACAGGTTCGATACCCTTGCTCCGCACCGACGCCATCTCGTTGGTGATGGCGGCCTCGGCCTCGGCCAGGCGGCTGTTGTCGCCGATGAGATCATCGAATGCGAAGCGGCTCAGCCCGCTGCGCATCGCGGTCTTGAACTGATCGCCGATGGCCGCGTTGGCCTCTTCGACCGTCGAGTAACTCTCGAAGAACTTCAGCGGCCCGTCGCCATCCTCGCGCACCTTCCACATCAGGTAGGCCCGCACGACGACCTGCTGGCCGTCGGTGGTCTGCACCGTCTCCAACGGGTTCTCGCGCAACTGCAGGCGCGTGTCGAAGGTGGTGACCTTGTCCATGAACAGCGGGAGCCGGAACTTCAGACCGGGGGTGCGGACGATGCTGTTCTCGCCGTCAACCTGCCCGAAGCGCGTCTTGATCGCCACCTCGTGGAAGTTCACGGTGTAGGTCATGCTGAACAGCATCAGCGCCGCCAGCAGGATCAATCCGATGATGATGGCCAGTGACTTGGTCATTGTTGTTGTGTCTTTGCGACCTCGTCGGCGCTGGCGCCGGCGAAATCAAGGATCGGGTTCACTTCCTTCAAGTCCATGTCGATGCGCACGCGCGAGGGATCGATGCCGAGGATGTATTTGTCGATGTTGGGAAGCAGTTGGGCGTAGACGCGCATGATCTCGCGCTGCCGGAAGAGTTCAGGTGCGGCGCGATACGACGCCAACTGGCTGCGCACGCCCGCAGCCTGGGCCTTGCGCGACATCAACTGCACCCAGCGGTCGCGCTCGGCGTCGGCGATGGTCTGGGCCGCCGCGCCGCCGCCGCGAAGCATCAGTTGTTCGACCTCCACGCGCTTCCGCGCGGCCTCTTCCGGCTTGTCGACCTTCAGCGCGTTGTAGGCGTCGATGCCCTCCAGCACCTGCTGCGTCAGCGTGTTGTCGCCGACGATGTAGGTGAACGTGGAGGCCAGGTTGCGCTGGGCCTCGGCGACGAACTTCTGCTTGCCCTGCAGGCCGATGCCGAGTTCTTCGAACGCCTCGGCCGATGAGCCCGACGGCCGCAGGTTGGGAATCTCGATCGCCACCACCTCCACGCCTGCCTTCTTCGCGTCCAAGGCCGCCTGCACCTTGGCGGCCAGGTCGCGCGTCAACTCGCTGCGGCCGGGCGAGAGCACATCATCCAACGACCGACGGCTGAGTTCCGAGCTCACCACCGACAGCGCAATGCTGCGCAAGGCGCGCTCGCGATTGGTCAGCGTCTGCAGCCGCGCGATGTTGTCGTTGGCGAAACGCAGGTAATCGAGCAGGCCGCCATCGGCCTTGATGCGATACTGCAGAACGACCTCGGCCTCGACCAGCGAGTAGACGGCGCTGACGGCCTGAGCTGCCACATCCGCGGCCGAAGGAGGCTCGCCGGTCGCCTGATCAGACGCGGGCGGCGTCACGACCGGCATGGTCGCTGCCGGCATCGTCGTCGGCAGGGCTGGAATAATCCCGGGAACCGCTGGAGTTGGAGCGACGCGCTGGGCAGCAGGCGTCGCGACGATGAACGGCTGCACCTCGACGTCGGTCTTGGGCGCCTCGTTCGACCAGAGATTGACTGTCCGCGCCTCGACCACTTTCGCGGTCAGCCACAGGCTGCGCAGGCGCGAGACGTCGTAGACCTCAGCCGTTTCCAGCGGCCACGGGCGCTTCCACATGATGCCCGAGCGGTAGGCTTTGTCGCCCACCATCGCGCCGCCGCGCAGACGGATTGCCTGTTGATGCGGCTCGACCACGACCATCGTGCTCAGCAGCACCAATGCAATGACGCCCAGCGCCACCAGCGATGCGATCGATCGCAGCAGCAACTGGTAACCCCACGAACTGGTCACGTCGAAGCCGAACTGATAGTTCACGGCCTCGTTAAGCGAGCGAACGATGTTGTCGGGCGCGGCAAGGAGGCTGAGTCCCTTGCTGTCGAACGCCGGACGCTGCACCTCGCCGGGAATGCGCGGCCGGTACAGATTCAGGATGAAGTTCAGCGTGACTTCGGCGGCGATCAATCCCATGAGAATGGGAATGCCCCAGGTCACCACATAGATGACCTTTTCGTTCTCGAGGAATCGGAAGATGATGCCGATGGCGATCGCCACCAGTACCAGCGCGTTGCCCACGGTGTATGCCGCGCCGCCGCGCAGATTGGCCCACGCCTTCTGCTTGGCCATGCCCGCGACGAAACGCGAATAGATGAAGGAGACGGCCGCCAGAAACAGGCAGATGGCTACCGCCCAGCCACGTTGATCGGTGACGGTGAAGTCCGCCCTGTTCGCGCCGGTCAGGCCGCGCATGTGCTTGAGCATCGGCCAGGCCAGCAGAACGAGCAGCGCCACCAGCAGCAGGCTCAGGCCGGGCAGGAACCACTTGTGCATGAGGCCCAGCCGCCGCTCCGCCACGCGCGATTCCTCGCGCGATTGGTCGAACACCGACTTGGTCGTTCCCCGCGCCGCCGCCAGTTCATCCTCTTCCAGCGATTCCAGTCGTTCCAGTTTGTGCTGGTGGAACACAATCACCAGTCCCAGCCACACCAGCACGCCCGGCAGCACGTACAGGGCTGCGTAGATCAGCGGCAGGTCGGGCGGGCTGCTGAGCATGCCGAAGACCAGCAGGCCGATGCCGATCACGATCTGCATCAGCAGGCCGACGCCGGCCACCTTGGTCGCTCGCTGGTAGGCGAAATGGTCGGTTCTCATGACAGCGGAATCACCGGGATCGGATAAGGAGAAAGCAGGCGACGCCCGCGCATGACTGCAGCCGACGACCTCCAGAGATGCCCAGAGGGAGGCCCGGCAATCGCACCACGGTCAATCGATGTCACCGCCCGGCCGATCAGGGCGGGCAGGTGTCGATTGGATTGCCGGGATGCCTGTCCGCCGCCCGCGGGATGCGCGACGAACACAAAACGGGGAAACTACGTACCATGGCCCGCTGCCGGTTCGCCCATTCTTAGCACAATTTCGCATGGGCTGCCCGTACACCACGTCTCACGCCGGTTATCGCCGAGCACTTGACTGATGGGGCCAGCTTCGAGGGCAGAGGTCGGCCGGCACTGCATCACGTCGTCTCGATGTTCACCGTCTCCGGCCGGCGTATCCGCGATATCGTCCTGATCCCGACCTCGCATGTTCCAGCAGACCTTCGCGATCCTCCGCAACACGTTCTTTGAGAGCATCCGCCAGCCCATCATGCTGGTGGTGCTGATGATCGCGACCATCGCCATCGTGCTGGCCAATCCGCTGGCAGCCTTTACGATGGAGAACGACCAGCGCATGCTCATCGACATGGGGCTGGCGACTGTGTTCATCTGCGGCTGCCTGCTGGCGGCGTTCATCGCCACCAACGTGCTCGGGCGCGAGATTGAAAACCGCACCGCCCTGACCGTGATCTCCAAGCCGGTGCCGCGGCCGCTGTTCGTCCTGGGCAAGTTCCTGGGCGTGGCCGGGGCCATCACGCTCGGGACGATCTACATGACGTTCGTATTCATGCTCACGGAACTGCACACGGTGCTGCAGACTGTGCGCTCGCCGCTGCATGGCCCGGTGCTGGTGTTCAGTTTCCTGGCATTCGTCATCGGCGTGGGCACGGCCGTGTGGTGCAACTACTTCTATGGACGGGTGTTCGCGAGCACCGTCCTCGTCGTGCTGACTCCGCTGGCGGGGCTGGCGTACTTCTTCAGCCTGATGTTCACGCCCATGTTCGAGTTGCAGCCGATCAGCGCCGGCTTCAAGCCGCAACTGTGGCTGGCGGTGATCACGCTGTGGATGGCGATTCTCATCCTCAGCGCCCTCGCGCTGGCGGTCTCGACGCGCCTCGGCCAGGTCATGACGCTGGTGATCACGCTGGGCGCGTTCGTGCTGGGCATGCTCAGCGACTGGATCTTCGGGCGGCGCATGGAGATGCTGCGCAATGTCTGGCTGGACCTGGCCCGCAGCGAGGGGCTGACGCAGAGCGTCGAGAAGGTGCAGACGGTGCACATGGCCGGCGGCGAGGTGCAGCACATCACCAGCACGGTGGAAGTGGCGACCCAGCCGCTGATGAGTTTCGCGACCATGCCGCAGAAACTCGAATACGCGCTTTACAAGGTGTGCTACACGGTGCTGCCGAACTTCCAGGTGATGTTCCTGAGCGATGCGCTGACGCAGGATCACCTGATTCCGATCGGCTACATCCTCCGCACGCTGATCTACGGCGCGCTCTACATCGGCGCGGCACTGGCGCTGGCGACGTTCCTCTTCCAGACCCGCGAGGTCGGCTGAGCATCGTCGTGCGCACCATTCGTACCCTGACGAATGCCGAATACCGGGCTATCATCGCCCTTCGTGCCGCCTGCCTCATCCGATTCGAAGTTCATCCGCGTCCGCGGCGCCGCTGAGCACAATCTCAAGTCGCTCAATGTCGATATCCCGCGCGACAAACTCGTGGTCATGACGGGGGTTTCCGGCTCGGGCAAGAGTTCGCTGGCCTTCGACACCATCTTCGCCGAGGGCCAGCGCAAGTACATGGAATCGCTCAGCGCCTACGCGCGGCAGTTCCTGGACCAGTTGCAGAAGCCGCACGTCGAGTCGATCGAGGGGCTGCCCCCCACCATCGCCATCGAGCAGCGCTCGGGCGGTCATAACCCGCGATCGACCGTCGCGACCACAACCGAAATCTACGACTACATGCGACTGCTGTTTGCACGGTGCGGCACACCGACGTGCTGGCACGTGGATGAACGCAACGGCCAGATCTGCGGCAAGCCGATCACGGCTTCGAGCGCGACGCAGATCGTCGACACCCTCATGGACTGGCCGGCCGGCACGCGCGTGATGGTGTGCTCGCCCGTGGTGCGCGGCAAGAAGGGCTTTCACCGCGAGGTGCTGGAAGGCCTGCAGAAACACGGTTTCGTCCGCGCCCGCGTCAACGGCAGGATCATGGACATCCGCGAAGCCCTCAAGGAAGGCGGCGACAATCCACTGGGCCTCGGCCGCTATGAACTGCACACGATCGAAGCCGTGGTCGATCGCGTGGTGATCGGACCGGAGCCCGCCTTGCGCCAGCGCCTGGCCGATTCGGTCGAGGTCGCGCTGCGGCTGAGCGAGGGGCTGTTGGTCGTTCTGCGCGAGAGGGCCAACGCCGGGTCTGACCGAAGGGAAGACCCGAATCGCGCCTCACCATCTGAGAGCGGCCGATCCGGGCCTTCCTCCCTTCGGTCGTCAGACCCGGCGTGGGACGAACATCGCTTCAGCGAGAAGTTTGCCTGCCCCGATCATCCGGAGTGCGCGCTGGAGGAACTCGAGCCGCGATTGTTCAGTTTCAACTCGCCGTACGGGGCGTGCTCGCGCTGCGACGGGCTGGGCGCGATCAACGAGTTCGATGAGAGCCTGATCGTGCCCGATGAGACCGAGGCGCTGTGCGAGGCGATCGAGCCGTGGCGCAAGAACGGCCGGCGGATGAACATCTTCTACGGCCGCGCCATCCGCGCCTTCGCCGATCGCATGGACATCAGCAAGGACACGCCGTACGGCAAACTCGCGAAGAACGCGCGGCGAATCCTGATGCAGGGCACGACCGAGGCCGACGAAGCGAAACTCGGATTCAGTTTCGAGGGTGTGATTCCCAACCTGCATCGCCGCTACCAGAACAGCGAGAGCGAGTTCGTGCGCGACCGCCTGCAGCAGTACATGAGCGGCACGCCGTGCCCGGTATGCAACGGCAAGCGGCTGCGCATCGAGGCGCTGCATGTGGTGCTGAAGACGAAAGCTCGTCGTTCGATATTCAACATCGCCGATGTGACCGCTTTCACCATCGAGCAGGCGCAGCAGTTCTTCGCCTCGCTCGATCTCAACAGCGAGCAGCACAAGATCGCCGAGCCGATCCTGCGCGAGATCAGCGCGCGGCTGGGATTTCTCGTATCGGTCGGCCTCAACTACGTCACGCTCGATCGCACCGCCGCCACGCTCTCCGGCGGCGAGGCCCAGCGCATCCGGCTTGCCACGCAGGTCGGCTCGGGCCTCGTCGGCGTGTGCTACGTGCTGGATGAGCCAACCATCGGACTGCACCAGCGCGACAACGACCGGCTTATCGGGACGCTGCGCAAACTCTCCGACATCGGCAACACGGTGCTGGTGGTCGAGCACGATGAAGGCATGATTCGTGCGGCCGATCATGTCATCGACATCGGCCCCGGCGCGGGCAAGTGCGGCGGAATGATCGTCGCCCAGGGCAGCGTGGACGACCTCATCGCGGTCCGGCAGTCCCGCACCGGCGCGTACCTGTCCGGACGGTGTTTCGTTCCGGTGCCCGACGCACGGCGCGATGTGCGCGAAACGAATGCAATCGTGGTCAAAGGCGCGCGAGAGAACAATCTGAAATCCATCGACGTCGCCTTCCCGCTCGGCGGCTTCATCTGCGTCACGGGGGTATCGGGCTCGGGCAAATCGACGCTCGTGAACGAGGTGCTGCTGAAGGCGGCGAAGCGCGAGATTCTCGGTTCGCGCATTGCGCCCGGCGCGCACAATCGAGTCAACGGCTTCGGGAAGATCGAGCGGGTGGTCGAGGTCGATCAGTCTCCCATCGGCCGCACGCCGCGCTCCAATCCCGCGACCTACACCGGCATCTTCGATGACATCCGCGTGCTGTTTGCCGCGAGCAAGGAAGCGAAGATCCGCGGCTACGAACCCGGCCGCTTCTCGTTCAACGTCAAGGGCGGCCGCTGCGAGGCTTGCCAGGGCCAGGGCGTCAAGCGCATCGAGATGCACTTCCTGCCCGATGTCTTCGTCACGTGTGAAACCTGCAAGGGCAAGCGCTATAACCGCGAGACGCTCGAGATCACCTACCGGCACAAGACCATCAGCGATGTGCTCGACATGACCGTGGAGGAGGCGGTGAAGTTCTTCGACGCGCATCCGAAGATCCTGCGCATGCTTCAGTGCCTGCACGATGTCGGGCTGGATTACGCGCAACTCGGCCAGCCTTCGACCACGCTCTCCGGCGGCGAGGCGCAGCGAATCAAGCTTGCCAGCGAACTGGGCAACACGGTCGGCAACATGACCAGCCCGCACACGCTGTACGTGCTGGATGAGCCGACCACCGGCCTGCATTTTGCCGACGTCGATCGGCTGATCGGTGTGTTGAACAGGCTGGCAGACGCCGGGCACACGCTGGTGGTGATCGAGCACAACCTCGATGTCATCAAATGCGCCGACTGGGTGATCGACCTGGGACCGGAGGGCGGCGACCGCGGCGGCACGGTGGTGGCGACCGGCACGCCGGAGGACATTACCGCGGTCAAAGTCAGTTACACGGGCCAATACCTCAGGCCCGTGCTCAAGAAGCGGCCCAGGGTTGCACTGGCGGCGGCGACCTAGCCGATGCATTGGGGTTGGGAGCCTTGACGGCGTTGCGCCCATGTTCGGCGGTACGATGCCGAGCACATCTTCAAGGAGACGTGTCATGGTTGAACTTGTTGACCTGTGGATGCCCATCCTGCTCAGCGCGGTGATTTGTTTCGTGGCCAGTTCGATCATCTGGATGGCTTCGCCGCTGCACAAGCACGATTACAAGAATCCCGGCGATAAAGAGGGACCGCTCCTGGAGTTTCTGCGCTCCGGGTCCTTCGCGCCGGGCGTGTACTACGTTCCGTGGTGTCACGGCATGGCCAACGATGCCGCGATGGCCGACAAGATGAAGCGCGGCCCGTGGGCGATGCTGACGGTGATGCCCTCAGGCCCCAACATGGGCAAGATGCTGTCCCTGTGGTTCGTGCATCTGGTGATCGTCGGCGTGTTCGTGGCGTACATCGCATCCCACGCGGGCCTGCCGCGCGGCGTGGAGTATCTCGAGGTGTTCCGAATCACCGGCACGGCAGCGCTGCTGGCGTATGCCGGCTACGCGCTGCCGATGTGCATCTGGCACGGCATGCCGTGGTCGCAACTGCCCGGGCGCATTCTCGATGGCGTGATCTACGCGCTGCTCACCGCCGGCACATTCGGCTGGCTGTGGCCCAAAGGCGCGGTCGCGATCTGACTCAACTCGGTCACGCAGCCCATGAATGGGGACAACGAACCGCCGGTTGATGACGCGGTCAATGTCGTTTCGATTGACTCGCCGGGCCGCGCCGTGGCCTTTTGCGCGATCACGACGTTCGTCACTGTCGAGCCGGTGCTCATCGTCATCGTCCTGATCATGGTGGGCGTTCCGAAAGTGACCGTCGCGTTGTTTGCGGGCGCTGGACTGGCGATTGTCGCCGGCCTCTTCTGGCTGATCACGCTGACGATTTGGAAGCCCATGCAACGGTGTTACCCCGCGCAGCCGATTCGGCCGGGAGCCGTCAGCCGCTCGTGGCAGACATTCGGATTCGGAAGGTTCCTGCGCCTGAGCAACTGCCTCATGATCGTGGCGGATGAGCGGCATCTGCACCTGACGCCCTTCGCGCCCTTGCGCTGGACGGGGGCGCGCCGCATGAGTCTGCCGCTCGATCGAATCACCGACGTGCGGAAAGCCGGCTTGCCGGGCTTCGACATGAGTGCTCGCCTCGATGATCGGCTCATCTTCGGCCCCGAATGGTGCCTGCGTCTCGCCGCTCCCCAATCCGAGATTGTGGCGTAAGGCGTGAGCCTGACGATACTTGCGCTGCACGCTTGGCAGGCCTGCCGGAGCGTCCTGCAGGGATTCGCTCCTTAAGGTCGGTTCGGTGCAACATCTCCCGGGAAACACGGAAGAATCACGTGGCGTGGCTCGGTATCGTGTGTCACACTTGGCGAAACTGAGCGTTTTCCGGCCAGCCGCGCACGTCTACCACGTTGGCAGACCGGCTCGCCGGACGAATCTCCTCGATATGAAGACACCCCACCCGATCTGACGACAAACTACGGCGGCTTCACACGCCGCCCACCTACCAAACGCCGGCTGCTCCGCCGGCGCCGCCACTCGATCCCGATGGCCCACCTGGAGAACGCGGATGCGGCTGTTCAAGAACCGGATTCAGGCGGCTCAGGAACTCAGTGAGAACCTGGCGTATCTCAAGAACTCCAGGCCCGTGGTTGTCGCGCTGGCGAACGGCGGTGTGCCCGTCGGCGAGATCGTCGCGCGGAGCCTCGAAGCGCCCCTCGATGTGCTGGTGATCGAGAAGCTCTTCGTCGCGAAGTATCCAGGTCAGTGCGTGGGCGTCGTCGATGAGCATGGCCGCATCAGCGTCGTGCATGGGTCATCGCGCTGGCACAGCCTGACCGCCGAGGATCTGGGCGACCCGGCACGCGATGTCTTCCCCGAAGTGCAGCGGCGTCACACGGCCATCCGCACCATCATGCCCGAGATCGACGTGCGCGGCCGCATGGTCATCCTCGTCGATGAGGGCGTCGCGACCGGCGCGAAGATGCTCGGCGCCGCCATGGCGATGAAGGAGCGCGGCGCGGGCCGCGTCATCGTCGCGGCCCCCGGCGGCGCCTCGCAGGGAACCTGGCAGTTGCACGCCCAGGCCGACGAGGTCGTCATCCCGCACCGTCCCGCAAAGTTCAAGGGCGTCGCGTTTCTTTACGAGGAGTTCCGCGAAGTCACCGACGGCATGGTGCAGGCGGTGCTTGAAGGCTGGATGCGCGACCACCCCACCGACCATGGCGGCGTCAAGAGCGTTGTGCTCAAACTCACCAACACGCGCGGCGAATCGCTGATGTGCGAGATCGACCTGCCCGTCAATCTGCAGCGCGGCCAGCGCTATCCGGCCGTCGTCTTCGCCCATGGCATGCAGTCGAGCGCCCGCAGTTGCCGCGCACTGGCCGTCAGCGAACGGCTGGCCCAGCGCGGCGTCGTGGGCGTGCGCATGGACTTCACCGGCCACGGCCGCTCCGGCGGCAGCATCCACGAGGCGACCGACCGGCAGATGCGCGACGATCTGCGCACGGTGCTGCAGTCGATCGTCAAACTCAAGGAAGTGGATCGCGGGCGTCTGGCCGTGGTGGGCTCAGGCACGGGCGCGATGATCGCACTGCAGCATGCCGAGGATGATCCATCGCTTCGCGCCCTGGTGTTGCGCGGCCCGGTATGCAAGATGGACCTGGTGCACGCCAGCGCCGTGCAGGCGCCGACGCTGCTGATTCACGCGGAAGAGGACACGCAACTGCTGAATTCGGTGCAGACGCTCGATCGCGAACTCGCCTCCCGGCACAGGCTCGTGCGGATTGCGCACACCAACCGAATGTTCCCCGACGCCGTAGGAATGGATGCCATGGTCAGCGCGACTGTGGAATGGCTAGTGGAGCAGTTGTTTGGTGAGATGCCGCTGGCGCGCGGCATCGATGCGGGCAACGGCCACGTCGATTCATCGCGAGCCCAGCCTACGCCGGCGTGAACAGCTTGGTGTTCAACCCACGCGGTCGAATACAAACGCTCGCAGCCGCGCGATCAATTCAGGTGATGCGGCGCCACCGATCTTGGTGCGCGGCTTGAACGTCTCCAACTCGCGCATTCGCTCCGGCAACTCGCTTTCGTCCTTCGCCGCCAGCACATAACCCGCATCGGCAAAATGCTTCGCCGTCGGCACCTGGTGGTCATTGCGCGTTTCGCCGAATCTCGAAAGCCGCGGGAGCACTAGCAAGGGCGTGCCGCGCTGCAGGGCGGCAATGATCGTACCCGTGCCCGCATGCGCCACCACGGCGCTGGCTTCATCCATGCGCTGCTCGAACTCGCCGGGCGAAAGGAAGTCCGTCGCGCGGATTGACTTTGGCCGATACTCGGCCCGACCGACCTGCGCGAACACATCGTTGCGAGACTGCGAACCGGCCCACTCATCCACGGCGCGGATAAGCCGATCGAACGGCATCTGATGGCCGACGGTGACGAAGATCACAGCACAGCCCCCCCACATTCCGGTCG
>Ga0111538_10005556_pt1 | contig 17192 bp, 18 predicted proteins | sample SoiMethybrSBSTD1_FD_79669 | JGI IMG/M metagenome (GOLD analysis project Ga0111538, IMG submission 79669) | Bulk soil microbial communities from a Populus tree surrounding site in Tennessee, USA - Soil MetaG P. TD hybrid SBSTD1 (version 2)... | ecosystem: Environmental > Terrestrial > Soil >...
AAGGTCGAGAAGTTCGGGAAGAACAGCGCGAACCCCGCCACCTCATCGCCCATTCGCGCCATCACGACCTCGGCGCCCGGGCGTGGACCGAACAGCTGCTCGCGCAGCTGCTCTTCGGTGGCCTGCACCTCGTCCAGCAGGCGCTCGAACTCCGCGAGCTCGCGGATCAGCTGCAGGATCATGGGGACATCGGCCGGCGTCGCCGGCTCGATCCGCAGGGGCAGGGTGCTCGTCATAGTGATCTCTGGGCAGACACTTCGACCTCGGGAATCATAGCTTGCATCGTTAACTGAATGGATATACTTTTGCCGCCGACCCGCGACTTTATGTTCATGCACTCAAAAAATACTGAACGATGACGGACGCCGCGACGAAGCTGCCGTTGAACGCGCTGCGGGCCTTCGAGGCGGTCGCCGCTCACCTCAGTTTCACCGGCGCCGCGCATTCGCTCAACGTCACCACGGCCGCGGTCAGCTCCCACATCAAGTCGCTCGAAGAGTTCCTGGAGACACCGCTGTTCGTGCGGCACAGCCGCTCGGTCCGCCTCACGCCGCAAGGCGCGCGGCTGCTGCCGGGCATCCAGCGGGGCATGGGCGAGCTGACCCGCGCGGTCGAGCAGCTGCGGCACGATCGCAGCAGCGGCCTGCTCAACATCAGCCTGCTCGGGTCGTTCCTGCAGAAGTGGCTGCTGCCGCGGCTCGGCGATTTCTATCAGAAGCATCCCGAGGTCGATCTGCGCTTCAACGCCAGCCGCGAGCTGGTCGATTTCATGCAGACCGACTTCCATGCGGCCGTGCGTTACGGCGGCGGCGACTGGCCGCAGCTGCATGCGGAGAAGATGCTCGACGACTGGGTGTTCCCGGTCACGAGCCCGGCGTTGCTCGCGAAGCTCGGCCGCGTCGATGCGCTCGTCGATCTGAACAAGTACAAGCTGCTGCACAGCTCCAGCGAACCGTGGCAGGACTGGCTGCGCCGCGTCGGCGGCGACACGATGCGCGCAGAGCGCGGGCCGGTGATGGACGATTCCGCTTCCGTGCTGGCCTCGGCCGAACAAGGCCACGGGCTGGCGCTGGCGCGTTGGTCACTCGTCGCGGGCGATCTGGCGTCGGGCCGCCTGGTGCGGCCCTCGGGGCAGAGCGTGCGCCAGCACAACTCCTACTACTTCGTGGCGCCGCCCCACCACTTCGAGCTGCCGAAGGTCATCCGTTTCCGCGACTGGCTGCGCGAAGTCTGCAATCAGTTCCCGCCGCCCGAGGGCGAGCGGTTGGAACCGTGAGCCTGAGCCGCCACGACCAGGCTGGTCACGATCAGGAACAGCGGATATTCCCAGCCGCCGTTCGGCGCGTTGAACACCCAGCCGTTGCCGACGTGCACCCAGGTCGCGCCGAGCAGCACCGGCACGAGACCGAGAGCGACCCAACGCGTGCGGATGCCGAGCACCAGTAACACGCCGCCGACAGCTTCGAGCGCGAACACCACGTAAGCGAGAAAGCCCGGCAGTCCGATCGACACGAAGTACTGCGCCGTGCCCGGCAGCGTGAACGTGAGGTACTTCAGTACGACGCTGTGCGCGATGAACATGATGCCGAGAGCGACGCGCAGCAACGTCGCGCCCGCGCGGGACAGATCGGTCGGCGAGAAGGCAGCCGTTTCGACAGTAGAAGTTTTCATGATGGCGCTCCTCACTGCTCGACCGGCAGGCCGCTCTTTTCCCAGGCCTCAAAGCCGCCTTCCATTTCCACGACTGCGATGCCCGCCGACGCGAACTCCACGGCCGCGGCAGCTGCGAGCTTGCAGGTCTGGCTGTAGCAGTAGATGACGGCGGTGCGGTCCTTCGACAGGCCGGCGAGCGTGTGCCACTTGCCCTGCGGCAGGTTGATCGCGCCCGGAATGTGGCCGGCGCGGTAGTCGCTCGGCAGGCGCACGTCGACGATGGTGATCGCCTCGCGCCGCTTGATCTGGCCGTCCAGCTCGAACGGACCGGTGACGAAGGCCAGCTTCTGCGCGAAGTAGTCGCGCGCCTGGCGGGTATCCTGAATCTGCATGGTGAGCACCTCGATGAGTGAGTGAGTTCCTGGGGTGCTACGGTATCGATCGGGAGCCCGCCGATCATCGGGCCGCGGGGCATGAGATTTATTCCGATGCAGAACCTCACCGACATCGCGATCTTCGTCAAAGTCGTGGAGCTGTCGAGCTTTACCGCGGCCGCGGAGGCGCTCGACATGTCCCAGCCGGTGGTGAGCAAAGCCGTGACCCGGCTCGAAGAGAAGCTCGGCGCGCGGCTGCTCAACCGCACGACCCGCCGGCTCAGCCTGACCGAGGCCGGTTCGGAGCTGTACGGGCGCAGCGTGCGCGCACTCGCGGAGATCGAGAACGCAGAGCTGGAAGTGGCGCGCTTTCAGACCGAGCCGCGCGGGCTGCTGCGCGTGTCCGCGCCGATGAGTTTCAGCATTCTGCAGCTCGGGCCGGCAGTGCAGTCGTTCCTGACGCGCTTTCCCGGCGTCACACTCGAGCTGAGTCTCGACGACCGCCAGGTCGACCTCGTGGACGAAGGCTTCGACGTCGCCGTCCGCATCGGCCGTCTGCAGGATTCGAATCTGATCGCTCGCAAGATCACGCCGTGCCGACAGGTGCTGTGCGCGTCGCCTGCCTATCTCGCGCAGCGTGGCGAGCCGGAGCGGCCCGAGGACCTGCTGGAGCACAGCTGCATTTTGTATTCCTTGCTCAGTGCTCCGCGCGAATGGCGGCTGGTGGGGCCGGAAGGCGAGCTGCACACGGTGCCGATCAACGGCACGATGCAATCCAACAACGGCCTGGTGAATCGGGCGGCAGCGCTCGCCGGCGGTGGGATCGTGCTATTGCCGACATTCTATCTCGGCGAGCAGTTGCGCAGCGGCGCGCTCAAGCCGGTGCTGTGTAAGTTCAAGCCGCAGGAGCTGGCGGTGTATGCCGTCTACCCGGAGCGTCGCAATCTGATGCCAAAAGTGCGCGCTTTCGTTGACTTTCTTGCCACGACTTTCGGGCCCGAGCCGCCCTGGGAGTCAGGATGGTCGCTCCCGGACTAAAGTTTTCCGGGCCGCAATAAAATTGGGGCGGCTCGCAAGCCGCCCCAGAACGGTCAACATCCCCCTGACGCTTACCTTTTACTCCGCACCGAAGCGCTTGCGCAATCCCACCTTGTAGGTGCGGCCGAGCGCGCTCGAGGTGAACGGGTCATACGACAGGTCCAGCCGCGCAAACGACGGGTCTTCGTCCGTCAGGTTCTCGACCGACGCGCTCAAAGCCATGTCCCACGGCAGCTGCACGAGGTAGTGCAGGTCGTGGAAGACCGTCTTGTCGATCTCCTTACCGCCCGTTATCGCGATGTTGTTGGTGGCCGGGGACGCGTTGAACTCAGTGACGCGCTGATCCGTGTAGCTGTCGATGTAGTTCATCACGTAGCGGAAGTTGTGCGGACCGAACGCGTATTGCGCGAACAGGTTGCCCTTCAGCTGCGGCAGCGGAAACGCCGTCGTCTGATAGTTCAGCTTGCCCGCGGCGTCGAACGGCTGCGACACGAGGTTGCCGTCGACGATAGTCGCGTCGATGTCGTACTTCAGCACGTAGGTACCCTGCGCTCCGAGGGTCGCCGTGCCCGGCCCCATGTCCCAATCGAACTGCACGTTCAGGTCGAGGCCGTCGGTCTTGACGTTGGGACCGTTGAACACGTTGATATCGAGGCGCTGGATGTTCCCCGTATTGCAATCCAGGTCATCGATCACGCCATCGTTCGCACCCTCGCCATCTGCATTGCCGCCGTCCCGAAACCCGAACCGGCCTGCCAGCGGATTGGACAGGGTGCAGGTCGGATTCGCACCGAACACGAAGTTGGTGATGCCCGCGACCGGCTCGTTGACGATCTGGTCCTCGAAATCAAACGACCAGTAGTCGAGCGACGCGTTGAAACCGCCCGCCTTGACCAGCATGCCGACGTTGAACGTCTTCGCGCTTTCCGGCTTGAGGTCCGGATCGCCGAACGTGCGGATCGCGCGGAAGGTGCCGGCGACGTTCTGCAGCGAAGTGATGCTGCCTGGGTCGGTCTGCGCCAGCGCCGGACCGCGGAACGTAGTTCCTACAGAGCCGCGCAGCGCGAACGCATCGGCGAGCTGCCAGCGCAACGACAGTTTCGGATCGAACGTCGAGCCGATGCCGCCGCCATAGTCTTCGTAGCGCGCGGCGAGCTGCGCCTGAAAACTGTCGGTGACCGGCAGACTCAGCTCGGCGAACACCGCGCTGACGTCGCGATCCAGGTCGCTGTCTGCCGAGCCGAAGAGGAACAGCAGTGCGCCAGTCGGCGCCGCCAGTTGCGCGTCGGTGCAGGGATCCGGTCCGAGAATGTCCGTCTTGACCGAGTTCACGCACGGGGTCACCGCGAAGTTGTTCAGATCGCTGTATCGCGATTGGAACTCGTCCTTGCGGTACTGCACGCCAGCCGCCCACCCCAGCCCGCCGCCCGGCAAGTTGATGCCCGTCGTACCGGTCAGCACGGCGTCGAACACGAGGGTCGTGGTCTGCTGATCGGTCGAGACTACCGGGAACATCCAGTTGATGAGATCCGGATTCTCGTTGCTGGCGCCGGCGACGAATTGCGGGTTGGCGACTCCGGTGATCGGATTGCCCGGAATCGCATTGTTGAACGGGTTGTACCAGAGGCAGCCGTTCTGGCCCGGCGTGTTGGCAGCGATGTCGCAATCCGGTCCGCCCAGGCCGCGCAATGCCAGCTGGTAGCGATTCACGACGGTGTCACGGCCCTCGCGTTTCGCGTTCTGCTCCATGTAGGTTCCTGCGACGTCCCACGACAGCGAATCCGAGAAGTCGCCGCTCAGGCCGGTCGACACGCGGAAGCCGTCGTAGTTGCGTGGCCCCTCCGACGAGCCATGGTTGAACAGCGGATTGCCGCCGAGCGCGAACGGCCGGTTCGCAATCAGCAGCGCGCCGACCGTGCCCGCCGGGAAGATTCCAGGATTGGCCGTGACGAACGGCAGAAAACCGGGATTGTTGCCGGGCACGAAATACTGGCCGTTGACCGGAGACGTACCGCCCACCGTCTCGCCCGCCACCGGCGCCAGCCCCGTCGGCGTCTGCAGTGCTGCGTACGAGGGCGACGTACGATAGATCGGGATCTCGGTGTCGGCGTACATCGCTTCGATGCGCCACCGCGTCGACTCCGTAATGTCGAGGTTGAAGTCGGCGTAGACCTGCCACCGATTTTCCTTTTCGGTCAGCGCGTCGTACTGCGTGTACTGCCAGTAGCAGACCGGCGCGCCGGTAGCAGTCGTGCCGGCGAAGCCGCCGAGCGGCGTGCACCCGGGATCGCGCGTGACGCCTGCCAGAGGTCCCGTCAAGCCGATGGGTACGAACGAATGCGGATTGCCGGAGGCCGACCAGCCGCCCTGCGGATTCTCCAGGTAATCCCGCGCCGCCCAGTCGCGATCGCGCACCAGCAGTTCGGAGCGGTGCTGGTAGCCCACTGCGAACAGCCCGCTGGCTCGATCGTTGCCCCAGCCATAGGCGCCGCTGGCGGTGTAGTCGCCATCCGAGTCTTCGATCTGCTTGAAGTCCGCGCTGATGTCGATGCCGCGCAGATTTTCCTTCGTGATGAAGTTGACGACGCCGCCGATCGCGTCGGAGCCGTACGTCGCCGCAGCGCCGTCCTTCAGCACTTCGACGCGGCCGACCGCGGCGAGCGGAATGAAGTTGGTGTCGACAGCGCCGAACAGGAACGGGCTCGCCACCATGCGGCGGCCGTTGAGCAATACCAGCGTGCGCTGCGGGCCGAAGCCGCGCAGGTTGACGCTGCCGGAGCCTTCGGTGCCCTGCGCGCGTGCGTCGAACTGGTTGGTATCACCGAGCACGCCATTGCTGACGGGAAGCTGCTTGATGAGCTCGAGCGCCGACGGCGAGCCCTGCTTCGCCAGATCCTCGGCGGAGATGACGTCGACCGGCAGCGCCGCATCCTCGGCAGTGCCGCGGATGTACGAGCCGGTGACGATGACGACTTCGGCGACCTCGCTGGTCTGTTGCGCCAGCGCGGTACTGACCGCAGTGGCGAGAATTCCGCAGGCGCCGGACATGAGCAATGCGCGCTTGATGTTCACTGTGACCCCCTAGGCCGGCTGGAAGCGGGCCTGTAATCCATGAGTTCTGTTTTGCGACACGACCCGGCACCGCTCGCGCTCGCGCGCGCCTGGTGCCGAAACTTTGAGTACGGACAAAAACGAAATTCGTTCTGGAGCGGAGAACGCGAAGGGAGCAGCGCCCGCGCCATGTTGTTATTTACGTGGCGTACGGCAACCGGATGCGTTGTCGTCACAACCGCGACAGCGTGCTCGACACGCTTCACGTACAACCCCCTGTGCTCACTCCATCGACTGTTTTTTCCGCACGACAAACTCCACGCGCGGAAGGACCTTTGTAGGCCGGCGTCGGCATTTCCGCCACGCAGGCAACGCACCCATGACATGCGGTGCGCTCTGCAAAACTAGGCAAAAACACGCGCTGTATACTTCGCGAAGCGTTTTACGTGAACAACTCCGCGGCGGTCAAGAGGTGCGCGTAGCACCCAACCAACACTCGCAAACTCAGCGCTGCTCGTTGCGCGCAGCGAGCGCAACTTCGAGCGCGCTCGTCAGCGGCTTCATGAAGAACGAATCGGTGGGCATCGACGCGGCGCGCACGTCGCGTTGTGCGAGCGCGTCGGCGACGACGGGTCCGACTGCAGCAACGTGCGTGTGTGCGAGCGCAGCGAGCACTTGCGTTGCGGGTGCAACAGCGAACAGGCGATCGACCTGCGACGTGCTCGTGAACGCGATCGCATCGATCTCGCCGCGAGTCATGCGATCGAGCAACGCGCTCACTGCCGAGTCGTCGGCCTTGTTCGCGTAGATGTAAGGCGCAACCGTGCGCACGCGCGCACCGGCCGCTTGCAGAAAATCGATCAGCGGCGCATTCGGCTCGGTGCCGTAGAGCTGGACTGCGACGGTGCGATTCGCGAGCTGCTCTGCGCGCAGCGCGTCGATCACTCCGGCAGTCGTTGGAATGCCCGCGGCAATGTCGGACTTGAGTCCGAGCTCGCGCAACGCGCGCGCCGGTTTGGGTCCGCGAGTGATCTTGCGCACCCGCGCGAGTTGCGCAACGAAGTTGCCGCGCAACTGCGGCTCGTTCTTCTCGATGCACGCGAGCAGCCGGCGCAGTCCTTCGCCGGTGAGCAGGATCAGGTCGTCGCACGCGCCGCCGCCGAACCAGCGGATCCAGTCGAGCACCGGCGCCGGATCCGGCGCGTCGAGAATCGCGACCAGCGGACAGCGCACCACGCTCGCGCCGCGCCGTTCGAGCATCGCAGCGAACACGTCCAGCTCGCGCGTCTCCGGGACGGCGATGGTGCGACCTGCGAGAGTTTGCTCTTGCATGGGAAGATGGCGCGCCCGGCCAGATTCGAACTGGCGACCTTCGGCTTCGGAGGCCGACACTCTATCCAGCTGAGCTACGGGCGCATACCTTGCGGGGGGCGGTAATTTAGCAGCTTTGCCCCTATACTTGCGCGCCTCGTTTCGAGCGTTTCAGACCCGCGGAGCCGCTGTGACCGTCGCCCACGATAAGAAATTTTTCGACACCTTCATGCTCGTCCTCGGCATCCTGGTCGGCATTGCGGTCATCCTCTACATCCTCGCGCGGGTGGTCGCCACGGATACGCAGGTCGCGGAGGTGCAGGCCAGCGATGAGATGCGGCGCGCGATCAACGACCGCATCAAGCCGATCGCGAAGGTAGCGGTCTCGGGCCAGGACAACTCCGCGCTGGAGCCGGCGAAGCCGGCAGCTGCAGCGATGGCGGATCTGGGCGGCGAAGAAGTGTTCAAACAGACCTGCACGGCCTGCCACGGCGCCGGCGTCGCGGGCGCCCCGAAGGTCGGTGACGCTGCGGTTTGGGCACCGCGCATCGCGAAAGGCGCCGACACCCTGCACAAACACGCGATCGAAGGCTTCCAGGGCTCGGCTGGCTTCATGCCCCCGAAGGGCGGCGCCACCAATCTTTCCGACAAGTCGATCATGAACGCGGTCGACTACATGATCAGCCAGTCGAAGAAGTGATGGAGGTCGGCCTTTAGCCCGACACGTTCCTGTCCAGCACCCGCAGCGCCAGGGCTTCGCCCACATGTCGCGCCTCGATCGGCTCGGCCTGTGCTAGGTCCGCGATCGTTCGCGCGACTTTCAGGATCCGGTGATACGCGCGCGCCGATAGACCCAGCGTCGTGGTCGCGCGATTCAGCAGCACAATCGCCTCGCGCGTCGTCGTGCAAAAGCGCTCGACTGCTTTGTTGTTGAGCCGCGCATTCAACGTGCCCTGCCGCGCTATCTGCTGCTCGCGCGCACGAGACACACGCGCGCCGACAATCGCACTCGACTCCGATCCCGTCTTCGCCGCAAGCAACTGCGTCGGCACGCGCGGGACTTCCACGTGCAGGTCGAGCCGGTCGATGAGCGGACCCGACAGCCGGCCTCTATAGCGCTGCACTTGCTCGGCGGTGCAGCGACATCGGCCCTGCGTGTCTCCGAGGTAACCGCACGGACACGGATTCATCGCCGCGACGAGTTGGAACGATGCCGGAAATTCCGCCTGCCGCGCGGCGCGCGAGATTGTGACCGCGCCGTTCTCCAGCGGCTCGCGCAGCACTTCGAGCACGCCGCGATCGAACTCCGGCAGCTCGTCGAGAAACAGCACGCCGTGATGCGCGAGCGACACCTCGCCGGGCCGCGGCCCCGATCCGCCGCCGACCAGCGCTACTCCCGACGACGTGTGATGCGGACTTCGGAATGGCCGCGCGCGCCACAACGCAGGCTTGAGCGGCAGGCCCGCGATATTGCGCAGGGCTGCGACTTCGAGCGCTTCGCCTTCGCTCATCGGCGGCAACAAACCCGGCAGCCGTTGCGCGAGCATGCTCTTGCCCGTGCCTGGCGGCCCGATCATCACGAGGCTGTGCTCACCGGCAGCAGCTATTTCGAGTGCGCGCTTGGCTTGCACCTGTCCCTGCACTTCGCTCAAGTCCGGATGCTGAGCGGCGACGACGGGTGGCGCAGCGCCGTCCGCGAACTCGAGCGCGCGCGAGCCGGCAGCGTGGGCGACGACATCGAGCAGATGCTTAGCGACTGCAACGCGACAACCCGATACGAGCAAGGTCTCTGCAATGTTGCCCGGCGGCACGATCATGCGATGACCTGCACGCCCGGCGGCGATTGCAGCGAGCAGCGCGCCACGCACGGGACGAATCTCTCCGCCCAGTGACAGCTCGCCGTAGAGCTCGCAGCTTTCGAACGGTGGCTGCACCACCTGCTCGGACGCAACCAGAATGCCGAGCGCGATCGGCAGATCGAACCGCACGCCTTCCTTCGGCACGTCCGCCGGGGAGAGATTCACGGTGATGCGCCCGTCGGGCATGCGCAGCCCGGAGTTGACAACGGCTGCGTGCACGCGATCCCTGCTTTCCTTCACGACGGCTTCGGGCAACCCGACGATGGTTACGCGCGGCAGACCGTTGCCCAGGTGAACTTCGACGCGCACCAGCGGCGCTTCCATGCCGTGCTGCGCACGACTCAATACCGTAGCCACCATCCCTGGCTGCTCCCACGACTCTGCTTGCGCACTCCTCAGCCGGAGTGTCGCACCTCGCTACGGGTTGACGCCGGGCGCTTTCTGGCCGTTTTCCAGCGTTGCGAGCCGCGTTTCGAGCGCCTCGAGCTTCTCGCGCGTGCGGCGCAGGACCGCGGCCTGCACGTCGAACTCCTGCCGCGACACCAGGTCGAGGCGCGCCAGCCCCGACTGCAGCACTGCTTTGAAGTTGTCCTCGAGGTCGCGGCGCAGCGCGGTGAGGCCAGGAGGGACGGCAGCTGCCAGCCGCCGCGCCAGATCGTCGATAGAGCGTGCATCCATGGCGGGCAATTTAGAGAGATGCCCCTCCTTGAAGCAAGAGCGCGGAAATACCGCACCATCGCAGTGCGCAGCGCGCCTGTGCAGGCGATGCCGGCACCGTTTTGATTGCGCGAATTCGTGGCATAGAAGATGCATTTCCGAGCCGCAACGCCATGAAGCTGATCACCGCGATCATCAAGCCGTTCAAGCTCGATGACGTCCGCCAGGCCGTCGCGGACATCGGTGTGCAGGGCATCACGGTGACCGAGGTGCAGGGCTTCGGACGACAGCGCGGCCACACCGAGCTGTATCGCGGCGCGGAGTACCGCGTCGATTTCCTGCCGAAGACCAAGATCGAGCTCGCCGTCGACGACTCGATCGCCGAGCAGGTCATCGAGGCGATCAGCAACGTGGCGCGCACCGGCAAAGTCGGCGACGGCAAGGTGTTCGTGATCGAGCTGACACAGGCGGTGCGCATCCGCACCGGCGAAATAGGCGTCGAGGCAGTTTGAGCGGACTGTGAAGGGCACTGGGAGAACGACAGTGAGAAAAATCTTGGCAACGAGCCGCGCATTCATGGGGTCGCAGGGCACGAGGCTGGCGCTCGCGCTGCTGGGGCTGGCGGCACTGGTCCTGTTGATCGGCATGCAGACGGCGGCGGCGCAGGAGGCCACTGAGGCCGCTGCAGCTGCAGCACCGGCGGCGCCCACGTACGACAAGGGCGACATCTCATGGATGCTCGTCAGCACACTGCTGGTGTTGATGATGGCCGTGCCGGGACTGGCGCTGTTCTACGGCGGCATGGTGCGCGCGAAGAACGTGCTCTCCGTATCGATGCAGGTGTTCGTCACCTTCAGCGTGCTGTCAGTGCTCTGGGCGCTCTACGGCTACAGCCTCGCCTTCACGGGCGGCAACGCATTCTTCGGCGGCTTGGGTCGAACGTTCCTCTCCGGAATGCTGGACGCGGCCGGCAATCTCGCGCCGGCAGCGACCTTCAGCAAGGGCGTGTACATCCCGGAATATCTGTACGCAGCGTTTCAGATGACCTTTGCCGGCATCACCGCGTGTCTGATCGTCGGCGCGTTCGCAGAACGCATGAAGTTCTCAGCGGTGCTGCTGTTCATGGTCCTGTGGTTCACCTTCTCTTATCTGCCGATTGCGCACATGGTGTGGTTCTGGGCGGGACCGGACGCGTACACGGACGCGACCGCGGGAGCCGCTGCCACCGCGAGCGCGGGATTCCTGTTCCAGAAAGGCGCCCTCGACTTCGCGGGTGGCACGGTCGTGCACATCAACGCGGGCATCGCCGGACTCGTCGGCTGTCTGCTCGTCGGCAAGCGCAAAGGCTACGGCACGATGGCGATGGCGCCGCACAACGTGCCCTTCATCATGATCGGCGCGGCGTTGCTGTGGGTCGGCTGGTTCGGCTTCAACGCCGGCTCGAACCTGGAAGCGAACGCGTTCGCGGCGCAGGTCTTCATCAACACGTTCCTTGCAACCGCCGCAGCGGTGTGCGGCTGGACGTTCGCCGAGTGGATCTTCCGTGGTACGCCCACGATGCTCGGTGCGGCATCCGGCGCGGTCGCGGGCCTGGTTGCGATCACGCCGGCGTGCGGCTGGGTCGGTCCGATGGGCTCGCTGGTCATCGGCGCGCTCGCGGGCGTCGTCTGCCTGTTCGCGGTGACGAAGCTCAAGTCGGCGCTCGGCTATGACGACTCGCTCGACGTGTTTGGCGTGCACTGCATCGGCGGCATCCTGGGCGCGATCCTGACGGGCGTGTTCAACAATCCCGAACTGGGCGGTACCGGCGTCTATGACTACGTCGCCGGCACCTGGGGATTCGCCGGCACGTTCACACAAGTGACCTCGCAGCTGTGGGGCGTCGGCGTGACGCTGCTGTGGTCCGGCGTGGTCTCGTTCGTCTGCTACAAGATCGTCGACCTGGTCGTCGGCCTGCGTGCCTCGGAAGAGAACGAAACTGAAGGCCTGGACACCGTCGAACACGGCGAGCGCGGTTACAGCCTGTAGGCCGGTCGCCGACTCTCCTTTGCCGGGCGCCGCAAGGCGCCCCGCGCTTTTTCCCGACTGTGATCCAGTGCTCATTCCGCCGAGTTGGCAGGGACCGCCTCAATAACGACGGTACGGGGTTCCTGTTACACTCCGGCCGGTTTCCGCATCCTGTTCAACGTCCGAGCGCAAGCCGTTGGGAGCGCTCACTAAACCACTCGGCGCCGGACGTACAGATGGAGAACGTTATGTTGCGAACCCTGCTGATGCTCACCGCTGCTGCCGCTGTGTTTGCGGCCGGTCCGGCTGCGGCCGACGTCTACAAGTTCAAGGACGATCATGGCAACGTGCTGTACACCGACAAGCCGGCCACGCTGCCGGCCGAGCGTCTCAACATCCAGTCGCAGAAGACTGATACGGTCGCCGTGCAGGCGCGCGCCGAGGAAGAAACGAAGCGCCAGCAGGATGCCGATCGTGCCACTCAGCAGGCGTCTGGCCAGAACAAGGATCAGCAGCAGCCCACGCAGCTGAGCGCGACGCAGAAGGCGGACCAGTGCACGAAGGCGCGCCAGCGCTATGAGACGTACATGAATTCTCAGCGCCTGTATCAGCAGACGCCGGACGGCCAGCGCAAGTACCTCAGCGACGACGAGCTCACCGCCGCCCGCGCTTCCGCCAAGGCGTCGATGGACGTGATGTGCAAGTGATGCGGGTCGGGTTCGTCGGCCTGGGCGCGATGGGCCTGGGCATGGCGCGCAATCTGCACAAGCAGAACCTGCTCAGCGCAGTCTGGAATCGCACTCCCGCCAAAGCCCAGGCACTCGCCCAGGAAACCGGCTGTACGGCCGTCGCGAAGGTCGCCGATATCGCGGCGCTCAGCGACGTCATCGTGATGTGCGTCTCCGCGGACGCCGACGTGCTCGAAGTGGTCGACGCGATCGCGCCCGCGCTTCGTCCCAACACCATCGTCATCGATTGCTCTACCGTCAGTGCCGATACGGCACGCAACGCCGCGCACAAGCTGCGCGAGCACAATGCGCAGTTCCTCGATGCGCCGGTGAGCGGCGGCACCGAAGGCGCGCGCGACGGCACTCTCGCCATCATGGTCGGCGGCGATGCGCAGGCTTTCGAGCGTGCCTTGCCGGTGATGCAGGCGATGGGTCGCGCAGTCACGCATTTCGGCGCGAGCGGCTCGGGCCAGGCCGCGAAGGCGACCAACCAGATCATGTGCGCCGGCGTCATCCAGGCGGTCGCCGAGGCGATGGCGTTCGCGAAGTCCGAACAGCTGCCGCTCGACAAGCTGATCGAAACGCTCGGCAAGGGCGCCGGCTCGAGCTGGTACTTCGTGAACCGCGCGCCGAACATCCTGCGCGACAGCTATCCCGCCGGCTTCCGCGTGCGTCTGCACGAGAAGGACCTGAAGATCTGCCGCGCCATGGCCGCACGCCACGGCGTGCAGCTGCCGCTGATCGAGATGACGCTCGTGCACTACCGGCGACTGATCGAGCAGGGCCACGGGGACGAGGACATCTCGACGCTGTTCCGACTCAAGGACGCCCTGTTCGCCGCAGCCGAGGCCGGGAAGACCCAGCCAGGTTCCTGAGGCCCGCGATGGCCGCGTCCGCCTCCGATACCCGCGGTCCCCCTTCGAGGCTGTTCCTGCCGGATTTCTGCGAATCGCGCGCGGTGCTCGCCGTCGTGCTGATCGTCGAGCTCGTCGCGATCATGTTCGCCATCTCGCGCCAGGCGCTGCACGACAATTTCTGGCTCGACCTCGCCGGCAGCTCGCTGTTCCTGCTGTGGATCGGCCTGAGCTGTGCCGCCGTGCTTTGCCGCACGCGCGCCTGGCTGCACACACTGCCCGCGGCGCGAGCGTCGCTGATCGCGATCGCGATGCTGCTCGGCTGCGTCTTCCTGATCTCCGAGCTGGTTTACCAGATCGGGCGTCTGTGGAGCGCGGGCGTGCCGGGCGTGATCGTCGCGTTCCCGACCGAACATGCCGGCTTTCTGCTGCGCAGCCTCGGCGTCGGTTTCATCGTGAGCGCGCTGGCGCTGCGCTACTTCTACGTCAGCGCAGAGTGGAAGCGCAGCATCGAGATGGAAGCGCTAGCGCGCATCCGCGCATTGCAGGCGCGCATCCGGCCGCACTTCCTGTTCAACAGCATGAACACTATTGCGGCATTGACGCGCTCCTCGCCCGAGCGTGCCGAGCAGGCCGTGGAGGATCTGGCCGATCTGTTTCGCGCCAGCCTGAGCGACGCCACTTCGCGTATCTCGCTCAAAGACGAGATCGACATCGCGCGCACGCACGAGCGCATCGAGCAATTGCGCCTGCGCGATCGGCTGCGCGTGCAATGGGATGTGGACGGATTGCCGATGCGCGTGGAAGTACCCAGCCTGATCCTGCAGCCGCTGCTGGAGAACGCCGTGTACCACGGCATCGAGATGCTGCCGGGCGGCGGCGCGGTCTCGATCGTCGGCAAGCGCGTCGACGGCATGCTGCAGATCGAGGTCCGCAACCCGATCCCGGCCCAGCAGGGCTACAGCGAGCGCGAAGGCAACCGCATGGCGCTGGAAAACATCCGCCAGCGCCTGGAGCTGGCGTGGCCCGGCCGCGCCCGCATCGAGACCGAGCAATCTGGAAACGAATTCTGCGCGCGACTGATCTTTCCGGCCGATGAAGCGGTTAGCGGTTAGCGGTTAGCGGTTGGGGTTGGTGCAGAAAGGACGCTAAACTTTTGCGCCGCGGCCTTCAGCTGGCCCTCTGAACTAACCGCTAACCGCCAACCGCTAACCGCTTCTATGAAACTCCTGATCGTCGATGACGAGCCGCCCGCGCGGGAGCGCCTGCGGCGGCTGCTGGCCGAAATCGAAGATTGCGAAGTGGTCGCCGAAGCCGCCAATGGCGAGGAGGCGCTGAGCCGCTGCGGCGAGCTGCGCCCGGACGTCGTGCTGCTCGACGTGCGCATGCCGGGACTTTCCGGCATCCAGATCGCGCGCCACATCGACACGCTGGAAGACCCGCCGGCCGTGATCTTCACCACCGCGTACGACCAGTACGCAGTCGAAGCCTTCGAGACCGAGGCCGTCGGCTACCTGCTGAAGCCCGTGCGCAAGGAAAAGCTGGCGCATGCGTTGCGGCATGCCGCGCGCATCTCGCCGAGCCGGCTGGTCAAAGTGGCGGAGACGGCGCGCATCGAGCATCGGCGCGACCAGATCTGTGCGCGCCTCGGCGAGCAGCTGCGCCTCATCCCGATTGCCGACATCTTCTATTTCGTCGCCGACCAGAAATACGTCACGATCAAGCATCGCGGCGGCGAGAGCCTGATCGACGAGTCGCTGAAGACGCTGGCCGAGGAATTTGCGCCGGATTTCGTGCGCATCCATCGCAACGCGCTGATCGCCGAGAAACAGATCTCCGCGGTGGAGCGCACCGACTCAGGTCAGTACGTCGTACGCGTGCGCGAGTGCGGCGATGTGCTGGAAGTCAGTCGCCGTCATGCGTCGGAGCTGCTGCGACGGATTCGCGGCGAAGCCTGAGCAGATTTCGCGCGGTCGAATACAGCATCAGACCGTTCGTCGCCCAGCGCAGCAGGCGCTTCGGTCCGACCAGCGCCACGACCGCGATCGCGCCGCCGATCATCGCCGGATGACGCAGCACGCGGCGCACGACTGCCACGCCGTGATCCAGCCGCCCGAGCTCGTGCTCGATCTCTTCCGCACTCTCGCCGAGTTGCCGCCGTTGCACGGCGCAGCGCGCCAGCAGGTTGCTGTGATGAGCAGAGAGCTGATCGAAGCGCTGACTCATGGGCAACGACTCACATGCGCGACTTGAGGTTGTCGCGGTCCTTCGCCAGCTCGGCGAGCGTGTCGTCGAGCATCGGCGGCTTGTCGCGCAGCTTCTTGCGCAGCACCAGCGCCGCGAAAATTGCCATGGCGACGAACATGCCGATCATCGCCAGCGAAGCGGCGATGCGATGCGTTTCCCAGAACGCGAAGATGACGACCAGCGAGGCCAGGAACAGGCCCAGCAATGCCGTGAACGCCGCGATGAACGCCCACAGCAGGATCGCGCCGACTTGCCGCACTTCCTCCTGCAGCTCGGTCGTGAGCAGCTGCACGCGCGTGTGCGCGATCGCAAGCAGCGTACCGGCAAAGTTGCTGAGCGATTGAAACAGCCCGGTGACGGGCTGCTGCTGTTCCTGCGGGAGGGCTGCCATCGATTACTCGTCGATTGCGGCTCAGCGACGCGCCAGCAGGAGTCCGAGCAGCAACCCGACGCCGGCAGCGATGCCGACCGATTGCCACGGATTCTCACGTACGTATTCGTCGGTCGCGTCCGCGACCTCGCGCGCCCGGCGCAGCGCTTCGTCCTCGATCGAGCTCAGCCGCGCCTTCGCCTGGCGCAGCGATTCCTCGGCGCGGGCGCGCACTTCCTGGATCTTCTCGCCGGTCTGTGCCGACGTCGCGCGCAGCAGCGCCTCGGCGTCGCTCATGACGGTCTTGAGATCTGCCAGCAGCTGGTCGGTCGTGACTTCGTTCGGGGTAGCGGTGCTCATGGGACGGATCCTCTTGCTTCGGCAGTCAGAGTAAACCTGGAGGCGATCCCGGTGCTAGCATTGCACGCCCTTATTTCAAGGCGCATGGCCAGGAGTCGCCGCCGATGAATTCGCCGCAGCGCGCGGTGCCGGTTCGTGACCGCTTCTACGCGCGTACATTTGCATTGGTCACGGCCCTGCTGCTCGGTATTGCGCTGTTCAAGATCGTCCAGCCGTTCGTCGGCCCGCTGCTGTGGGCGCTGTTCATCGCTTTTCTGCTGAATCCGCTGCACGAGTGGCTGACCCGTCGCCTCAAGGGCCGCTCGCAGCTTTCGGCGGCGCTACTGACGGTGCTGACGCTCATCGTCCTGCTCGGCCCCCTGGCGGCGCTCAGCGCAGCCTTCGCAGCGCAGGTCGGCGACCTGCTGCAGACGGCGCAGAGCACCGTCGCGGACCAGACCCGAAACAACGTGTTCGATCTGGCCAAGGTTCCCTGGATCGCCGGCGCGCTCACGTGGCTGGACACGACCTTCGGCATCAACGTCGCCCAGGTGCGCAGTTACGTCATCGAAGGCTCACGCGCGGTGCTGCAGTCGCTGGCTTCGCTCGGCGGCAAAGTGTTCCTGGGCGCGATCGGCACCGTGTTCGGCTTCGTGCTCATGGTGTTCCTGCTGTTCTTCATCATCCGCGACGGCGCCGGCATG
>Ga0111538_10005560_pt1 | contig 17186 bp, 13 predicted proteins | sample SoiMethybrSBSTD1_FD_79669 | JGI IMG/M metagenome (GOLD analysis project Ga0111538, IMG submission 79669) | Bulk soil microbial communities from a Populus tree surrounding site in Tennessee, USA - Soil MetaG P. TD hybrid SBSTD1 (version 2)... | ecosystem: Environmental > Terrestrial > Soil >...
GCCGACCGAGAATTCTTTCAAAACCTCCACCGCGGCCTTCATGACGCCGAAGTCCGAGTCGCTGCCCATCAAGATGAGGACTTTTTTGTCCATGGAGATTTCCTGAAGGTGATAGGGTTGGGCGGCGTCAGCTTGAGGACCAGCGGCTGCCTGTGAGACGCTCGAAAATCTCGCGGTACTTCCGCGTGGTCTCGTCCACAACGGCGTCGGGCAGCTCGGGGCCCGGGGGGGTCCGGTCCCAGCTCAGCGTGATGAGGTAGTCGCGGACGTACTGCTTGTCGAAAGAAGGCTGGGCGCGCCCCAGCTTGTACTCGGAAGCGGGCCAGAACCGCGAGGAGTCCGGCGTGAGCACCTCGTCCGCCAGGACGACGGGCCCACCTTCGGGCCGGATGCCCCACTCGAGCTTCGTGTCCGCCAGGATGATGCCACGCGGCAGGGCGTATTCGACGGCTGCACGATAGACCTCGAGCGTCTTCTCCCGCAGCTCCTGCGCGCGCTTTTCCCCTACGGTCCGAACGACTTCCTCGAAAGGGATGTTCTGATCGTGCCCCGTCTCCGCCTTGGTCGAGGGCGTGAAAATCGGCTCCGGCAAACGATCGCTCTCCTGGAGGCCAGGGGGCAGGGGGATCCCGCAGATCGACCCGGTCTTCTTGTATTCGTTCCATCCCGAGCCGGACAGGTAGCCGCGCACGACGCACTCGATCGGCAGCATTTCCAACTTCTCGACGAGCATGGATCGGCCGTCGAGCTCCGCCCCGAAAGGGTGGAGCACTTTCGGCATCTTCGCGAGTTCGTCCGTGATGAGGTGGTTCGGGGTCTTGAGCACCCGAAACCAGAATGTCGTCAGGCGCGAAAGCACCTTGCCCTTGTCGGGGATTCCGTTCGGCAGGACGACGTCGAACGCGGAGATCCGGTCGGTCGCGACAACGAGCAGCTGCTGCCCGAGGTCGTACACGTCGCGCACTTTTCCCCGCTTGAGCAGCGGCACGCCGGGGATGTTGGACTCGAGCAGCCCCCGGGGCGCTCGGGACGGGTTTAGATCCTGGTTCATCTCTTCTCCTTGGGCTAACGCCGACTGCGGGCTCGGCTCTTGGATGCCCTCGGCAGCTCCCGAGCCCTTCCGCTGCGTAGCAGGGCATCGAGGTCCAGCCGTTGTGCCGCACGGGACCCTCGGGGCAACCCCCGCGGGAGTTGTTGCGCATCGTTTCGGGCCGCGGCAACCGCTAGCCCCGGGATCGGTCGGGTCGCCCGGTGATCTGGGGCGGCTTGCGCGACCTTGCTCCGCCAGATTCGCTGGCCGTGGCAGAATGCTGCTGCCAGCGCGTCCGCCGCGTCCTGCGGCACAGGCGCGGTCGCCATGCGTAGCAGGCGCGCCATCATTCCCTGCACCTGGTCCTTGGAGGCGTTTCCGTTGCCCGTAGCCGCTTTCTTGATCATGGCAGGAGCGTATTCGCTGATCTCGAGACCCGCCATCTGGGCAACCAGCACCGCCACGCCGCGCGCTTCCCCCACTTTGAGCACGCTTTCGAAACTTTTGCCGCGAAACACGCGCTCGATGGCGAGGACGCGGGGAGCGTGCTCGCGGATGACTTCGCGGAGCTCCCGGAAGAGCGTCTCGAGCCGCGCAGCGAGGGGACTCGCCGGCAGCCGAATGGCTCCATGCGCCACGAGAGCGGGCGGCTTGCCGGGCTCCAAATCGAGGATTCCGAAGCCCGTTACCCGGGTGCCCGGGTCCACCCCTAGCACCCGCACTCCGCTCGAACCTTGTTCCACCTGCGAGGCCATGGCGGACCGAAGATAGTCAACGAGCCCCGGTGTGTAAAGTGCATCTCCGTGCGCCGGCGGGCCGCCGAAGGTCACGACCCCTGCCCGTCGTCCTCGCGCTGCCGGGCCCGGTAGTGGATTCGCAGCGGGATTTCCGCGAAGCCGAGCGATTCCCGGAAGGCGCCCTCCACGTAGCGGCGGTAGTCGGGGGGGAAGATCGAGGGGTCGTTAACGAAGATGACGAACGTGGGCGGAGCGGTGGTGACCTGGGTGCCGTAGTAGATCCGCGGAGCTTTTGTGCCGCGGGAGCGGGGGCGATTCTGCTCGCGGACGACCTTGAGCACGCGGTTGAGCTCCCCCGTGCCGACGCGCCGGAGGGACGTTTTGAAGAGGGCTTGCGCCAGGTCAATTGTTGCCTGGATGTTGCGCGACTCCTTCGCCGTGACGCAGGAAATTGGCGCGTAGCGCAGCCCAGGCATTCGCGCGCCGAGATACTCGGCGTACTCGCCCGTGGTCATATTGCCGGCGGCAAGGTCCCACTTGTTCGCGACGACGATGCAGACTTTCCCTTCGTTCGCTATGAACTCCCCGAGGCGCTTCTCGGACCTCGTGACTTCCTGGGTTGCATCGAGCAGCAACAGGGCGACGTCACAGCGCCGCACGGCGTCCTCCATGCGCACCTGACTGAAGAACTCGATCGAGCTCTTCACTTTGCTCTTCTGCTGGATGCCGGCCGTATCGATGATGACGAACTTCCGTCCGTCTTTCTCGAATTGGACGTCCACGGCGTCGCGGGTAGTCCCCGGCACCTCGCTGACGATCACTCGCTCCTCGCGGGCGATGGCGTTGACGAACGTGGATTTACCTACGTTCTGGCGCCCCACGACGGCCAGCTTGAGGACGGGCTCGGTCGCCCGCGCCGGCCGCCCCGGTCCGGCGAGCTTCTCGATCACTTGGGCGAGGAGATCCCGCGTGCCGAGGATTTGCTCCGCGGACACGGCGATCGGCTCCCCCATGCCGAGCGAGAAAAAATCGGCTACGTCGGGCTCCTGGCGGGCGGAGTCGACTTTGTTGACGACGAGCAGAACCGGGATCGAGGTTGCGCGCTCGCGGAGCCGCTGAGCGACCTCACGGTCGAGCTGCTTGACCCCCTCCCGCACATCCACGACGAATAGAATGAGGCTTGCGTCCGCCATGGCCCGGGCGATCTGGCTCTCGACGTGGACGCCAAGATCGTCCCTGTCGACGATGCCGATCCCGCCCGTGTCAACGATCTCGAAAGCGAGACCGTCATACTCGATCGTCGCGCTGACGCGGTCGCGCGTCACTCCCGGAGTGGGGTCCACGATGGAGACTCGGCGCCCCGCGAGGCAGTTGAGGAGCGACGACTTGCCCACGTTGGGCCTTCCGACGATGGCGACGAGGGGGAGTTTCATGCGAGGCAGCAGCCGCGACGGGCCGTCTAGGTTTTCAGCCATCCCAGCTCGAGCGCGGCGTGGAGGAGGCCGACGTGCGTCTTCGCGTCGACGATGTGGATCGGGCCTTGGCCGCGCAGCGAGGCCAGGAGCGAGGCCGCAGGGAAGGTCCGCACGGCGAGGCACTCGGCAGCCTCGAGCTTCTGCTCCCCCGGCCGCAAGCCCTCGGCGAGGTAAATATGCATGCGATGCGCCGAGGTGCCGGGGATCGGAAAGAACTCCGCCAACGGCCGCAGGCTCGACGCGGTGTAGCCGGTCTCTTCCTCGATCTCTCGAGCGGCGCAGGCCGCCGGGTCCTCTCCTTCCTCGAGGATGCCGGCGGGCACCTCGTGGATGTAGCCCTCCACCGCATTGCGGAACTGCTCGACGAGGACGATCTCCGGAGGTCGCCCCGGCGCAGCGAGAACGGGCACCACTGCGACCGCGGAAGGCAGGTGCAGCACTTCGTGGCGCGTCTCATGCCCGCCCGGAAGGCGGATCTCGTCGACGGAAACCGTCACGATGCGTCCGCGGAACTTGACGTCCCGATGGATGATCCGGAACGCCGCGTCGGGGCGCACTCCCGGCAGGCTCAAGGGGTTCATGGTCACGACGCCTCCCGGCTGCGGCGCGCGGGCTCCTCGAGGTAGACGAGCAGCACGTTGAGGTCGGCCGGAGTCACTCCGGCAATTCTCGAGGCCTGCCCGAGTGAGCGAGGGCGCACTTTCAGGAGCTTCTCGCGCGACTCCGCGCGGATCCCGCGGATCCTGGCGTAGTCGAAGTCCTCCGGAATGCCGCGGCTTTCCATGCGCTTCCACTTCTCCACCTGAGCGTTCTGCCGCTCGATGTAGGAGGCATACTTCGCCTCGATCTCCACTGCCTGGGCCGCGGCGTCGTCGAGCGAGAGAGCGCGCAGCCCGTCGTCGAGGGCCTCGACGGACCTGTAGCCGTGTTCGGGCTGGCGCAGGATACGCAGAAGGTCCTTCCCGGCGTGCGCGTGGGTCTCGAGGTACGCCAGCGCCCCGCGCAAGTCGGACCGCTTGCGCTCGAGCCGCTCCAGGGCGCCCGGAGGCAACAAGCCGAGGTGATGGCCTATCTCGAAGAGGCGGAGATCCGCGTTGTCGCTGCGCAGGAGCAGGCGGTACTCGGCCCGCGAAGTGAACATGCGGTACGGCTCCCGGGGGCACTCGATCACGAGGTCGTCGACGAGGACGCCGAGATACGCCTGCGAGCGATCGAGGACGAGCGGTTCCCTCTCGCGCAGCTTGAGGACGGCGTTGACACCGGCGAGAAAGCCCTGACCTGCAGCTTCTTCGTACCCACTCGTGCCGCAGACCTGGCCGGCGAGATAGAGCCCCTCGACGAGCTTCGTCTCGAACGTAGCCTGGATCTGCGTCGGCGGAAAGAAGTCATATTCCACGGCGTAGCCGTACTGGAGAATCCGCGCGCGTCCCAGCGCGGGGATGGACTTCACCATGGCGTCCTGCACGTCGCGCGGGAGGCTCGTCGAGATGCCGTTCAGGTAGATCCAGGACGAGCTCAGGCCTTCGGGCTCGAGGAAAAGCTGGTGGCGGTCTTTCTCCGCGAAGCGCACCACTTTGTCCTCGATCGAGGGGCAGTAACGAGGGCCCACACCCACGATCGCGCCCGAGTACATCGGGGACCGATGGAGGTTTTCGCGGATCACCGCGTGCGTCGCCTCATTGGTATACGCGATGTGGCAGGGCACTTGCGGCAGAGGGATGCGCTTCGTGAAGTGGGAGAACGGAACGGGAGGGTCATCGCCCGGCTGGATCGTCGTCTGGGACCAGTCGACCGTGGACGCTTCGACGCGAGGCGGCGTCCCGGTCTTGAGCCGGCCCCGCTCGAACCCGAGCTTCTCGAGGCAGGCGGACAGGCCGGTTGCAGCCGCCTCTCCGATCCTGCCGCCGCTCTTCTGCTCCGCACCGCAGTGGAGGAGGCCGCTCAGGAAAGTCCCGCTCGTGATGATCACGGCGCGGCAGCGAACCCGGCTACCGTCCGCAAGCAGCACGCCACTCAGACGCCAGGACGCACCGCTCGAGGCATTGCCCGCGGGCTCCGCCAGCACTTCGAGGACCTGGCCCTCGATCACGTCGAGCCCAGGAGTCGAGCCGCACACGCGCACCATCCGCTCCTGGTAGAGGTGCTTGTCGCACTGAGCTCGCGGCGCCTGCACCGCCGGCCCTTTCCGCGTGTTCAGCATGCGGAACTGAATCCCGCAATCGTCGGTGGCTTTCGCCATCTCCCCGCCGAGCGCGTCGATCTCGCGCACGATCTGCCCTTTGCCGAGACCTCCGATCGCGGGGTTGCACGACATGCGGCCGATCGCGCGCCGATCGAGCGTCACGAGCGCAGCGCGCGTCCCCATCCGCGCCGCGGTGAGCGCGGCCTCGATGCCGGCGTGGCCGCCCCCCACGACGAGGACGTCGTAATCGCCCCCCCCACTGGTGGTCATGGCGCTACCTCGCCGGCCGGCCGTTCCGGGGCACCGGGAAGCGTGCGGCCGTCTTTCTCGACATATTCGACTTTCACGCCGAGGCGGCCAAGCTCGTCGAAATACGTCGGGAACGACTTGCGGACGACCTGCGGCGCGGCGATCACGACGCCGGGGACGACGAGGGCCGCGACTGCGAACGCCATGGCGATGCGATGGTCGCCCCAGGTGTCGACGACCGTCTCGTGCAGCGTGTTCGGATTTGGCCCCAGGGTGCCCTCGACCTCGAGCCCGTCGGGAAGCTCGCGCACCTGGCCTCCCAGCTTTCGGATCTCGGCGGCGACGCTCGCGATGCGGTCGCTCTCCTTGTGGCGCAGGTGCGCGACGCCGCGGAACCTCGACCGGCCGCTCGCGAAGAGCGCTGTCACGGCCAAGGTCGGGACAACGTCCGGAATGTCGGCGCAGTTCCAGTCGACGCTCCTGAGGAGGCCGCCCGTCACCGTGATGGCCTCGCGGTCCTTCTTCACGAAGCATCCCATCCTGGCGAGTACGTCGGCACAGCGCGCGTCGCCCTGGCGCGACTCCTTGCCCACACCCTCCACTCGGACCGTACCGCCGGTCACAGCAGCGCCGGCGAAGAAATAACTCGCTGCGGAGGCGTCGCCCTCGACGAAGTAGTCGCGCGCCCGATAAGACCGCGCGGGCACCACCTCGAAGAGCGGCTCGCCGTCCGCGCGCTTATCGTCCGCGAAAACTTTCGCGCCGAACTCCCGCATCTCGTGGAGCGTCAGGTCGATGTAAGGCCGGGAGACCAGCTCCCCCGTGACGCGGAGCTCGACTCGCCGCGGAGCCAGCGGAGCGGCCATCAGGATCGCGGAGATGAACTGGCTCGACACGCTACCCGGAATGTCGACGCGGCCGCCGACGAGAGGCCGCGGGCCGATTTTCACGGGCGGGCAACCGGTCGCCGTGGACGCGTCCCCGCCCAGGCTGACGAGCGCCTTGACGAGGTCGGCGATGGGCCGCTCACGCATGCGCGCGTCGCCATCGACCACGAAATTGCCCCCCGACGCGCTGAGCGCCGCGGTCAGGAAGCGCAGCGCTGTGCCAGCGTTGCCGAGAAAAAAGCTCCCTTCCTTGACGGGGAAGGGGCCTCCGGCGCCGCGGACGAGGATCGTCTCCTCCCCATCGCCGCGGCGGGTTTCGATTCCGAGCGCGCCGAGAGCCTCGAGGAGGTAGCGGGAGTCGTCGCAGTCGAGGGCATTGCGGATGATGCTGGTGCCTTCCGCAAGCGCGGCCATAAGGAGCGCCCGGTTCGTGATCGATTTCGAGCCGGGCAGGCGCACCGTCCCGCCGAAAGACCTTACTGGGTGGACCCGCGCCGCCACCGCGGTGGCGGGAATGCTGGACGGTGAGGGCTGCATGAACTGGGGTCCCTGGGCCGGGGCACAAAACCCCGGATTATAGGCGCCTCACAGGGGGAGTCAATGTAACCAGCAGGTCGTGATCAACTCCGAGCCCCACGGGGTTCGAAGTAAGGAGAGACATGACGCTCCGCAGATATCGTCAGGGTGCTCTCTTCGCGCTGCTCATCGGCGTGAGCGCTTGGGGGCTGGCCATGTGGCGGGCCGACAACCACGTCTTTGCATGGGACAGGCCCGTCTCCGTCCTGATCGCCGTCGTCCTCGACCCTCGCGTCGACCACGACGACGACGTGCTGCGCGGATTCCTCACGCGATTCCTCTCCAAGTCCGTGAGCCATCGCGAGAACCTCGCGGGCATCGAGTTCTGGTTCCAGCGCGAGCACGAGCGCTGGACGGGGCCTTCGCCGCCTCCGATCGCGCTCTCGTCGCGAGGTCCCATCGCCGCGACGGAGCCGCCCCCCTTGCCGCCGCCTCCTGACGCCCCCTTCCTCGAGCGCTGGCGCTCGACGCGCCAATTCCTCCAGTATTTCGAGACGATCGACCAGCGCGAGAATCTCGCGCGCAGAGGTTACGACGCGACGATCGTCGTCTACTTCTACGACGAGGCCGACGCCCCCAGGTACACCGGCCAACACTCCGTTGCCTCGCGCAGGGATCGCCTGGGTGTGGTCTTCTCCGCGGTGGGCCCACGCCACTTCGCGCGCTGCGCGGCGGTCGTTGCGCACGAGCTCTGCCACACGCTCGGAGCCTCGGACAAGTATGAGGGCCAGCGGTGCACATTCCCCGACGGCTTCGCCGACCCGCACCGAGAGCCGCTCTATCCCCAGGACCGGGCCGAGATCATGGGCCTCGGAATCCCGCTGGGGCCGGGCGTGGAGCGCCGCGTCGAGGGGCTCGACGAATGCGTCGTGGGGCGCAAGACGGCGGAAGAGGTCGGCTGGGTCGCAGCCGGCGGAGGGAATTCCTCGGGATCGTGAGGAGCAGCTCGGCGGCGCGCCTCACTCATCCACTTCGACGAGCGGCTCCCCGTGGCACATGCCGCCCACTTTCTCTCCCCTCCGATAGACCGTTCCGCAGATGGTGCAGCGGTACTTCGATGCCCCCGCGGGCTCGGCGCTCGTCGATGGCTCGGGAGGCTCCCACAGGGCCGAGGCTCCGGCCGGAGGGGGCGCGAGGGCGTCCGCGTTGCGCGGCTTCCGGCTCGGCCATCCCGTCACGAACGCGGCGCTCAGCGCGGCCAGCACGGTGATCACCGCCGTCCAGAGCGGGACCGCCGCCCGCGAGCGCAGCTTGCCGGTTTTCGGCCCAACGTTCTGCGAAGCGGGAGGCAGCGCGGGCGTCTGGCCGGTGCTGATGGCATCGATGCACTGCAGCACGGCCTCGGCCGTGGCCGGCCTCGCCTCGGGATCCTTCTCAAGCAGTCGAAACACGAGCTCGCGGAGGTGCTGCGGAGCCTCGATTCCCGGCCGGAGATCCTCGAGCTGCGGTGGCGGAAGCGTTAAGTGCGCGAGGAGGATGGAACGGGTGGATTTCCCGGTGAACGGCGTGTGCCCCGTGAGCATCTGGAAAATGATGCATCCGAGGGAGTAGAGATCCGACCTTGCGTCGATGGAGTCGCCGCCCGCCTGCTCGGGAGACATGTACCGGGGCGTCCCCAGCACGTTGTCGCCCGTCAGGTCCTCGTCGGACCGGCCGGCTTCGAGGATTTTTGCTATGCCGAAATCGAGCACCCGGACGCGATCGACGCCGTCCTCTCCGTTCTCGATGAGGACGTTGTCCGGCTTCAGGTCCCTGTGAATGATGCCTTGCTTGTGGGCCTCCGCGAGCGCGAGCAGGATCTGGCGCGCGATGACGAGGACGCGCTGCGCCGGCATCGGGCGGTCGCGGTGGATGATCGTCCAGAGGCTCTCGCCGGAGAAGAAGTCCATCGTGTAGAAGAGCAGGCCGTCTTCCGTCCGGCCGAAGTCCCGGATCTGGATGATGTTCTCGTGGGTCAGGCCCATGGCGATCTCCACCTCGCGCAGAAACCGCGCCTGGAGGGTGACCTGCGTGCTCAGCTGGGGGTGGAGGATCTTCAGTGCGAAAGTGTTTTTGTTCTGGAGGAGGAGGTGTCGTACTTTGAAAACCACGCCCATGCCGCCTTCGCCCAGGATGGATTGGACCTGGTACTTGCCGTTGATAATGCGGCCGATGAAGTGATGGTGCGAAGCGGTGGATTCGTCGCGTTGCGACCGCCGCGAGCGGGGAGGCTCTTTCGGGATGATTTTGGACTCGACGACCGGCAGCGCCGCCCCACCCGCCTGCGACACAGGCTTGCTCCCGGCTTCCACGGCGCCTTCTTTCGGACTGCCCCCTGCGCCGGACGCCGCTTGCGGGGCGACGCCTTGCGGCGGGCCGTTCCCCGCACCGGCAGCGGCCGGCGCCTTCGCGTCAACCTGCGGATCCATGAGCCAACACCACCTCGGGGCTTTCAAGGCTCTGGAACTTGCCCCCTTCCCGCGCCAGGCGCGTGAGCAGCTCGCACGGTTGGAGCCGCGGCTGCTTCGTGCCTTCGAGGAAGCTCACCACCTCCGCGAGCCCCACGGAATCGGCGTACCGCAGCGGACCTCCGCGGAACGGCGCGAAACCCGTTCCCAGCACCATGGCGAGGTCCACTTTGCTCGGCCGGTCGACCACGCGCTCCTCGAGAGCCCGGGCCGCCTCGTTGATCATCGGATAGACGAGCCGCCGCACCCACTGCTCGGGGCTGTCCGGCAAGAAGGCTGCGGAGCCGCGGCCGGCCAGGTTGAGCACATCGCGGTTCAATGCTGGCTTCTTCCGCCAGGGGAGTCGCTGCGAGGAGTAGTTGTAGAATCCTTTGCCGCCCTTCTTGCCGAGTACTTTCGCGTCGACGAGCCGGGCCATCGCCGTGGGAGGCTTGGCGCGATCCCCGAAAGCAGAGTGGAGCGTCGTCGCGACTTTCGCGGCCACGTCGAGCCCGACTTCATCGAGGAGCTCGAACGGCCCCATAGGCATGCCGAAAGCCCGGAGAGCGGCGTCGACGGCGAGCGGCGAATAGCCCTCCTCGAGGAGGCGCACCGCCTCGTTAAGGTACGGTGCCAGCAAGCGGTTGACGAGGAACCCGGGCGCATCTTCGACGCGCACGGGGATCTTCCCCAGCTCGCGCGCCAGGCTCTCCGCCCCGAGGAGCGTCTCCTCGGCCGTGTCGCGGCCCCGCACGATCTCCACAAGCGGCATCTTGTGGACGGGGTTGAAAAAGTGCAGGCCGGCGACGCGCGCCGGGCGCGCCAGGCCTGCCTGGATCTGCGTGATCGGCAGCGCCGACGTGTTGGTCAGGATCAACGCAGCGGGTGAAAGCCGCGTCTCGAGCTCCTGCAGCACTTTCTTTTTCACTTCCAGGTTTTCTACGACGGCCTCGATCACTGCGGAGACTCCCTCGAAGCCGGAATCGTCGGTCGTGGGAGAGATCGAAGCCATGTAGTTCGCAGGGTCGCGTCGGGAGATGCGCCGCTTCCGGACGAGATCGGAAAAGAGATCGTGCGCTTTGCGCAAACCGACCTGCAGAGCTTCCGGCGTGATGTCTTTCAGGCGGACGCGGTAGCCTTTTTGCGCGAGGAGCGCGGCAATTCCCCCGCCCATGACTCCGGCCCCCAGGACGCCGATTCTCCCGCGGGCCCCGCAGGTCGGCAGGTCAGCAGTGGACCGGGAGGCTGCCGGCGCCGCTTCGCTTCCTCCATCTGCAGCATCCACGCGTTTTCCGCGGCGAGACTCCTCGCTCGCGAGGAAGAGCGCCATCAAGTTTTTCGACACGGGGCTCGCGATCAGCTCCCCCACGAGCGACGCTTCGAGAGCGAGCCCATCTGCCAGACTCTTGGGGAAGCCGTCGATGACGGCGTCGAGAGCCCGGAACGGAGCGGGGTAGTGGGTCCCGGAGACGCGCATGATGTTCTTCCGGGCCTGCCGTCGGATCCACGCCCTCCCCCACGGCAGCCGCTCGAGGGCCCGCGCGAAGAAAGACCTCCCCCGGCTTCCGCTCGGTCGATACCGCTTGCCTCCGTGGAGGAGCGCGTGGTTCGCCAGCGCCTTCGCCTCTTCCCGGAGCAAGTCCGGATAGACGACGGCGTCGACCAGGCCAATTTTTGCCGCAGCCTCGACCGAGAGCGGCTTTCCCGTGAGGATGATCGGGAGAGCGTTCAGGATCCCGACCCGGCGTGGGAGGCGCTGCGTGCCGCCGAATCCCGGCAGGATGCCGAGCTGGACTTCGGGCAGGCCGATCCGGGTCTTGGGCGAGTGCGACGCGATGCGCAGGTCGCAGGCGAGTGCCAGCTCCGTGCCGCCGCCGAGACAGTTGCCATGGATGGCGGCGATCGTGACGGCGGGCATCGCCGCGAGCTTCGAAAAGATCTGCTGGCCGCGGCGGGCTTTCTCGGAGCCTTCCTCGGCTTTGGTCACGGCCAGAATTTCGTGGATATCCGCGCCGGCGATGAAAGTCCCGGTGTCCGGCTTGCCGCCCCGGACGACGAGCGCTTTGATCGCCGAGTTGCGGGCTGCGCCGTCCAGAACACGCTCCAGCTCCTCGAGGACGGAGGCTTTGAGCACATTCACGCGCTCTCCGGGGACGTCCAGCGTGAGAAAGAACACTCCGTCGCCGGCTTCTTCGAGGCTCCAGGCCTGCGTGGTGGGAAGTGTGAGTGTCGAAGTCGCGCTCATGGTCGCTCCACTACCATCGCAGCGCCCTGGCCCCCGCCGACGCAGAGCGTCGCGAGGCCCCGGCGCAGGTTTTTCCTTTCGAGCTCGCGAAGGAGAGTCAAGACAAGGCGCGCGCCGGTGGCTCCGACCGGGTGGCCGAGGGCGATCGCTCCTCCGTTGACGTTGAGGCGGGCCGGATCCAGCTGGCCCGTCGCCTCGCGCCGGCCCAATTCGGTGCGGGCAAAATCTTCGGATGAGAAAGCGATCCGGTTCGCGAGCACCTGCGCCGCGAAAGCCTCGTTCAGCTCGATCCGATCGATCTCGTCCAGGCGAAGGCCGGCGTCGTCGAGAGCATCGGGGGTCGCAAACGCGGGCCCGAGCCCCATACGGTGCGGCGGGCAGCCGCGGTACGAATACGACAGGATGCGCCCAAGCGGTTCGATCCCCAGCTCGCGAGCTTTCTCCTCGCTCGCGACGAGCACGGCGCATCCCCCGTCCGTGATCGGACAGGAGTTGCCGGCCGTCACGGTGCCGTGCCGGCGGTCGAAGATCGGCTTCAGCTTGGCGAGCGCTTCGAGGCTCTGATTCTTCCTCGGCCCGACGTCGCTCGAGACGGCCGCGTAAGCCGGCGGCGCGTAGACGGGGACGATCTCCTTCCGGAAGAAGCCCTCTTCCTCCGCTCGAGCCGCACGCAGGTGGCTTTCGAGGGCGAACGCGTCCTGCTCCGCGCGCGAGATTCCGAACTCGCGGGCGAGATTTTCGGCCGTGTCCCCCATGTTCTGGCCGCACACCGGGTCGGTGAGGCCCTCCTCGATGCCGATGACGGGCCGGAAGTCTCCGGGACGGAACTTCACCGCCGCTCCCACGCGCGCCAGGACCGAGCGGGCCCGGCCCATCCTCACGAACTTCTCCTGCGCGGATGGCGTGTAGAGAAACGGAATGTTCGACATGCTCTCGGTCCCCCCAGCCAGGATCAGGTCGGCCTGGCCGAAGCGGATCTTGTCGTACGCCTGGCTGATCGCCTCCATGCCGGAGGCGCAGTTACGCTGCACGGTGAAGGCCGGCGTGGCCGTCGGGAGCCCGAGGCGCAGCGCAATCACGCGCGCGATATTCGCGGCGTCGGCGGGCTGGGCGACGCTGCCGTAAATGACTTCGTCCACCTGGCCGGGCGCGATCGCAAGCCGGAGGAGGATCTCCTCGGCGGGCAATCGACCCAACTCGGCGGCGTGAACCGACCGCAAGTCGGTGCCCGCCTTGCACCAGGGTGTACGGAGGCCTCCGAGCACCACTACGGGTCGGCCGCCTCGGCTAGAATGATTCTGGGTATGGGACATGACGCCGGTCGTTGTTTTCTGCCCTCGGAAATAGGAGCGAGGCCCGCGCGTACCGCCGACTGGATAGCCTAACATCGGCGTCCATCTTTGGCCGGCGGCGTTCCGGGAAGTCCGGATGCGCTGCGGGGTTCCGGGGCGACCCGCGAGGCCGGCCACTTACCGGATGCTGACGTACGATCCTGCGTGGTCCTGCGCTAGCTTCTTCAGAAACTCCTCGTGCGCGCCCGCGAACCCGAGCGTGAAGATGCGGACGCCGCGCAAATAGTTGAGCTCGGCGACTCTCGAATGGATGCCGGAGATGATTTGCAGCGCGTCTTCCGGCAGCCCCGCCCCCTGGACGCCCTGATGGGTTGGAGCACCGTCGGTGACGAGGTAGATAGTGTCGACCGACGGATCCGTGAAGGCTTCCTCGAGGGCCATATCCGTCGCCGTGAGCCCTTCGGGCTTGAGGGCATCCACGTATTCGGCGGCACTCCCCTTGTTCGCGTCCGACGCCGGCACCATGGCCTTTTTCCAGGTCGCCACGCTCGATGAGTACGTGATAATGTTGAAACGTACGTCGGAGGCGATCGCGCGGATCACGCGCACGAGCTCTTTCTTGGCTCGGTACATTCGCTCCCGTTCCTCGGGAACGATCCGTGCGGCCACCGGACGGCTCTCATCTTTCGGGTCGCCCACGACCGTCTTGCCGAGATCCTCCTTGGGCTCTTCTCCCGGGGGGTACGGGTCGCGCGTCGTCATGCTGCCGGAGATGTCGAGCACGAAGGCGATGTTCTTTCCCGTCACCGCGGCGCCGAAAAGCGTGACGCGGGATGCGCCACTGCCCGGCTCTTTCGGGGGGTCGAAGAGCCGGGGGTCGGCCTTCCTGGCCTCGAAGTAGTTCTTGTAGTCTTCGGCCTCGGGGAGGTCGACGTGGAGGCTGCGCTGGAGCACGGACTGGAATGCGAGCCGAGCTCGATCCCAATCGTTCTCGAGCCCTTTCGGCCGCTTTTTCGTCAGCTCGAGGTAGCGGCGAATGATGGCTTCGAGCACGGGGACCTTCTTGACCGTGGCGAGGTACTGGAGCGAGCGCCGCACGACGATCGGGTTTTCGTCGCGTAACGCGGTGAGCGCGCCTTGCAGCGGATCGACGCCGTGGACGAAGCTCAGGCCGTCGAGCAGTAGGAGCCGGCCCATCCACTGGGAATGCGAAGCGAGCAGCTTCGAGTACTCGGCCGTCGCGGCGCTCGACTTGACTTGCGCGAAGGATGCACGCGCCTTGCCGTGCATCGCCAGGAAGTCGCCGGGAGAGAGCTTCTTCTGGAGCGGCGTGGCGAATCGGGCGTAGGCGTCGACGGCGGCGCGGACGCTGCGCGCATCGTCTCCGGCGAGCACGCTCCGCATTGCTTCGAGAAACGACTCCACTTCCGCCGTCTTCTCGAGCCTCGAGAGCTCACGGAGCGCCTGGGCGTGCTCTTTATCGCTCGGCTGCCCGAGCAGGACAGCCGGTATCGCGAGGAGTAACGCTGCAGGACCCATGGGTGCAAGCGTAGTGCGCAGAGGGCCTGGGGGGAAGGCGGAAAGCTCGACGCCTCTCACCACATCGAAGCACTTGTGCCTTTGACGCGGGCCGGCTTCGGTTCCTCGCGGGGCCGATCCTCTTCCAGCTTGCGAGCCCGTTCGAGGTAGTAGCGCTGCCGGGAGATCACTGCGGTCACCAGATCCCGCGCGCGCGGCTCGGCGGCGAGAGCTTGTGCGATCTCGGACAGGCTCTGCAGCTCTCCTTCGGACTTCTCGATCACCGGCTTCAGCAGATACGACGGCCGAAGGAAGTTGTACTGCGAAAAGTTGAGAGGGAATGAGGAGGCCGCAGGCACGACGCTCATGTCCTCGAGGATGTCCCCGAGCGCCATCTGGTTGTAGCGCCCTTCTCGGCTCCAGTCCTCGAACAGGGCGAACGCGCGGCGGTCCAGGTCGTCGACGGTCTCCGGCTGAGAGTTCTCAACGATGTAGCGAACGAACGAGCACTTCGCCAAGTGGTACGCCTCTTCGACGAGGTCGGCCGTCGCTTCGTCGCTCATAAGTGCATCCGCAGGTTCAGCGTGGTCTTCAGGATCGAGTCTGCGTAGAAGCAAAGGTAGAACGTCAAGAAGAGGGCGCCCACCACCACGACCCCTCCGAGGGCAGGATAGGCGATGGGCTCGAGCGTCCGGCCGCGTTCGAAGTAAATGCACTTCGCGACTTTGAGGTAGTAGTACGCCGACATGGCCGTGTTCGCCGCAGCCGCGAGCGCGAGGATGTAATAAGGCCAGCCGCCCTGAATGTTGCCATAGTCGAGGATGCCCATGAACAGATGGAACTTGCCCATGAATCCGGCCGTGGGAGGCACGCCGATCAGGCTGAAAAGGAATACAGTCAGCGCCGCCGAGAGGAAAGGCGATCGGCGTGAGAGACCTTTGTAGTCATCGAGCTCCACGGACCCCGTTCGGTTCTCGACGAGGATGACGACGGCGAAAGCGCCGAAATTCATGGCCAGGTACGCCAGCAGGTAAAAAGCGATCGTCTGCATGCCGCCGTACGGAACGCCGGTGCCGATGAGGGTCAAGCCCATCATGAGGTACCCCGCGTGGGCGATCGACGAATAGGCCATGAGGCGCTTCAGGTTCGTCTGCCATAGCGCGGCGAGGTTGCCGAATGTCATCGTGACGATGGAGATCACGATGAACATCAGGCGCCAGTCGACCTGAATCCAGAGACTCGCGGCAGGGTTGTCCGTGGGCAGGGCATTGATTGAGCCCGCAAGGCCTTCGAGGAAGCGCAAAGTGATCGCAAAGCCGGCCGCTTTCGAGACGACCGAGAGATACGCGGTGATGGCCGTCGGCGCGCCGTCGTAGACGTCCGGCGCCCAGAAGTGCATCGGGATCGTCGACATCTTGTACGCGAAGCCGAGGAAGACGAAGAGGAGGGCGAACGTCGCCGTCAGCCCGGTGAGCGCCTGCTGGTTGCGCTCGGTGTAGATCTCGTGGAAAGGGTTCCACACGACTTTGGCAAGGGCGGAGATCTCCCCGGAGCCCGTCAGGCCGTACCAGAGCGAGAACCCGTAGCCCATGATCGCGGCCGCGATGCTGCCGTAGATGATGTACTTGAGCGCCGCCTCTGCGCCGCGCCGATCGGTCCGGAAGTAGCCCACGAGGATGTACGAGCAGACGCTCAGGATCTCGAGCGAGAGGAACATCGTCAGGAAGTGCGTCGAGGAGGCCATGAGCATGCCGCCGAACAGGCTGGAGAGCAGGATGAAGTAGTACTCCCCCATGCGAAGCCCCTCGAACTTCTTCGAGATGAACGTCAGCAAGATCACGGGGATCGAGCCGAGGAGGAAGAAGTTCTTGAAGAACGAGGCGAAGGGGTCGATGGCCACCATGCCGAGGAAAAGAGAGCGCGATTCGTCGGCGTGGTGCTGGACGGCCGAAAGGGGGATCACGCAGCCGAGAATCGCAACCCACGCCAGGTGCTTCGAAAAGCTGAGCGGCAGGCACAGATCCAGCAGCAGGATCGTCATGGCGGCCCCGGCGACCCACATCTCGGCGCCGAAATACTGCAGGCTTTCGGCCACGGCGGGGTAAAGCGACTGCTGGAACTGCTCCACGGTGATACCGGCGCCGCCAGCCCCCGTGGGGGTCTGCCCGAAAAGGGACGTCAGGACACCGGCAATGTTCTCGAATGTCATCCTCAGGTCCTTTCGCGCCCTACTTGCCGAGCGCCCCGCGCACGAGGTCCGTCATGGCGACGAGTGAGCCGTCCATGAAATCGATCAAGAAGCCGGGGAACACGCCCAGAACGATGCAGAGGATCGCGAGCGGCGCCAGTGTCAGCACTTCGCGGAAAGTGACGTCCGGGAATCGCTTGTACTCCTCGCGTTTCACCGTCCCGAGGTAGACGCGCTGGATCGTCCATAGGATGTAGACCGCCGCGAGGATGATTCCGAGCAGCGAGACGTACACGATCCAGGGAGATGCGATCCCCTTCCCAATCGTAATCAAGCTGCCCTCGTCGGCGCGGAAGTCATACGCGCCCTGGAAGCACAAGA